>Ga0213839_1001307_pt1 | contig 16574 bp, 16 predicted proteins | sample SWPATP21_FD_160075 | JGI IMG/M metagenome (GOLD analysis project Ga0213839, IMG submission 160075) | Coastal seawater microbial communities from Marineland, Florida, United States - SWPA TP2 #1 | ecosystem: Environmental > Aquatic > Marine > Coastal | place: USA: Florida | collected 2016-08-14
GTTGTCCTTCGCGAGACAAAGATCCAATTCCATGTGCGCCGGGCTTTTATCAAGCGGCTGACAATGCAACACAATGCTTGCGATGTGAGAAGGGTCGCTTCCAGCTGTCGTCTAACTCGACTGTTTGCTTGTCCTGTCCAGCCGGTCAGTTTCAAGCGCGTTTGAATGCAACTTCTTGCACTGTGTGCGAAAACGGACAATTCGCTGATGGGCCAGAGTTTTCGTTATGTGCAAGTTGTCCCGTTGGCTACAAGTGCCCCAACGCATCGTTAAGCCCAGTACAATGCGGGCGTGGGTACTTTCAAAATATCTCGGCTCAAACCAGCTGTTTACCTTGTCAAAGTGGCATGTTTCAACGAGAAGTTTCTCAAACAAAGTGCACATTGTGCGCGCCAGGAACTTTTCAGTCGAATGGCAACAGCTCGTCTTGCTTCGATTGCAGCGTTGGTCGGTATGCAACTCAAAATGGCTCAGCAGAATGTACATTGTGCGGGGAAGGCCATGCGTGTCCGTCTCCTCGCCATGCACCTCAACCTTGTGATGTGGGATATTTTCAACCCCGAGTAAATGCAACTCTTTGCCACGCTTGCGAAGTTGGCAAATTTCAGAATGCATCAGCTTCCACGTTTTGTGCAGAATGCGCTTTTGGCACATTTCAGTCTCACCAAAACGCCACCACATGCATTGAATGTGCACCTGGGTACTTCGCCAATGCCGTTCGAACATCGCTCTGCCAAGAGTGCCCGGCAGGTTTTAGGTGCCCCATGAACACCGAACCCCCAATTCCGTGTGAAGAAGGCACAGTGCAGCCTTCTACAGCTAGCACGCATTGTGACGTTTGTGCCCCAGGTTTTTTCCAAAACATCTCCGAACAATTCAACTGTTTAGCTTGCCCCAGTGGGCAGTACCAGGACGCGGAGCAATCAGGAAATTGCCTGACATGCCAACGCGGATGGTTCGTGACGGGAACAAATGCAACGGTGTGCATGACGTGCCAGCCTGGATACGCTTGTCCCGAAGTTGACCAAGCGGCCGAACCCTGCTTACCTGGATATTTTCAGGAGTCTGAAAATGCAACAAGCTGTGAACCCTGTGATGTTGGACGTTACCAAACGGCAATGGCCGCGACAAGCTGTGCTGTGTGTTCAGTAGGGCAATATCAATCTGAAATGAATGCAACGCACTGCTTCGATTGTCTACCAGGGCACTTTGCTACAAGCAAAGAAGCTAGTGCGTGTGAAGCGTGCCCAATTGGTTTCAAGTGCCCAAATGCCAGCCAAGCACCGATTGCATGTGTGGAAGGCTACGTTCAAGTGCATCCGGCACAAGTTGAGTGTTCCTCTTGCCCAGCTGGATTCCACCAGAAAGAATTGGGGTCGTCTGTGTGTATTGCTTGCCAGCCTGGCTTCTTCCAGAATGTGCAGGCCCAGAGTAAATGCGCTGCCTGCGCACCTGGGAGGTACACAACGCAAAACTCTTCTGTGACTTGCTATTTGTGTGGAGCCGGTCACAAGTGTCCAAATTCGACACTACCACCGCAGCCATGCGAGCCTGGTTACTTCCAAAACCAACACAATGCAACAGCATGCGAAGCTTGCCCTGCTGGGAGGTTACAATCCAGCTTTAATTCAACGACGTGCCCGCTGTGTGCGATAGGAACGTTCCAAGCAAACAATGTGTCGACCTCTTGCGAAATATGCGAACCTGGTCGATTTCAAAATGCCACTGGAGCCACTGATTGCTCTTCATGCGATTTCGGATACTTTGCGAATGTTTCAGGTTTAGAGAGTTGCACGGCATGCCCTGCTGGTTCTGCTTGTCCTGACAGCACTAAAAGCCCAACATTGTGCGACTCGGGTTTGGTACAGCCGTTGCCGGGTCAGACGCAATGCGAGGCGTGCATTCCGGGACGATTTCAGCCACTTCGTGGACAAACGGCTTGTGAAGCATGTGTTGCGGGCCAGTTCCAGCAACAAGGTGTCTCAACGTTCGAGTGCATTGATTGTGTGCAGGGTTATTATTCCGTTGCAAAAGGCGCCTCCGAGTGTGCTGAGTGCGGGGAAGGACACTGGTGTCCTTTCAGCGACGAGGAACCTCGGCCATGTGAGCCTGGATATTACCAAGAAGAAGTCACGGCACATGAGTGCAAGCCATGTACAGTCGGTCAATTCCAAAATGAGTACGCAACAACAGCTTGCAAGCTGTGCGCTGCTGGGCAGTATTTCGATTCTTCTGCTGCTGAAGAGTGCGATCTTTGCCCACCTGGCCAGTATCAAAGCAATGAGGGAAGTTCAGATTGCTTGGAGTGCACCGTTGGGTATTACTGCTGCTCGACAAAAGATGATGGCAGCTGCCGGGCTTCCGAGGACGGTACTGGGTTTATTGGAGGTGCGGCCATGCAGTTTCCATGTGCACCTGGCAAGTACTCTGGCTCGAAACAGGCTGTCCAATGCTTGGCCTGCTCGGCTAATTTCTTCCAACCCTTGTCACACCAATCAGAGTGCTTCGCTTGTGTTGAAAATGCGGAATCTAGCTCCGGTGCTAAGTTTTGCAGCTGCAAAGAGGGCTACTTCAAGACGGTCGACGTTCGCGATGACGTCGCGTTAGCTCTTGCGTTTTACTCACCGACTGACTACAACGAAACTTTGTTCGCTGAAGCCTTCGAAATTTTGAAAACCAATTTGTCTGATACTTATGAAGAGTGTCTCGAATGTATGGAAGGAGCTGATTGCAATGAAAACGCTGGAAAAGAATTTCGCTTGCCCCGCAACTATTCCACTTCAGACGCCGACAACAGCACAACTTTAACTCGTCGTCTTTCGGAAGTGGAGGAAAGTGACCTGACGTACTTGGCCACAGAAGCATCTTACTGGCAGGATCCTGCTCTGTATTTTGATGCCAGAGGTCTTCCTTTGCAGTCCAACCAAAACTTTTCTTTGCAATTTGAAAACTGCTTTTCAGATGCATGTCTGGCCGGAGAGTGGGATTCTTGTGCCACGAACAATATGGGAATAATGTGCCGACGGTGTCGGGGTGACGACTCGTGCGTGGACATGCCGGACGCACCGTGTGGTCGTGACACTCTGTTCGACATTCGGTTTGATCCACGCTATGCGAAGGACGGCAACGTATGCACGGATTGCCAGGCTGAAGAGGAGGGGAAACTCAGTTTATTGGAGATGTTTTATTATGTCGGAATCCCATTCCTGGTGCTCTTTGGCGGCATGGGTGTCCTTGCGTATGTGTTTCGTCGTAAGTGGGTTCATAAAGTGAAGCAACGCTTGATGACCTCGAGGGGTGGCACTAAAGTGCGTGATCCCAATGGAAGTATCCTGAGCAAAATCCTGATGTTGGTCAACTTCTTTCAAGTGCAGAACATGTTCATGAATCCGGCAACCTTCGAGACGGACCCAGAGGAATTTAGTATCGATTTTAAATGGTTGGATTGGGCCAATTTTGATTTAGAGAAAGGGCTCGCGTGCCTTGTTAAAGGTGGATATGGCGTCATATTCTTGACATTTGTCTCGATTCCATTCATCATTGGGATATCGTTCTTGCTCGTCTATTATGGCACCAAGTGGTGTTGTCACAAAGAATCCAGTTCAAAGTATGCGCGAGCATCGGCCTGGAGCTACTTCTCCGCTTATTTGATTCGAGCGACACTCATTGCGGTGTACGTGCTTTACGCAATGACGTCTCGCGTCGTACTACAAACTTTCCATTGCAAACAGTTTGCAGCTGAGCTTCGGACTGATGGCGAGCCGGTGTCGCGTTTATATGCTGCGGATTTCAATATCATTTGTAACCAAGATACCGGGGACGGTCGTTACAGTTTGCTCCTTACATTAGGGGTAATCTTCACGATTATATTTCCCGCCGGAGTGCCTCTGTTCTTCTTTGGGCTTCTGTTTCGCAATCGAGAACGACTGGATGACACATGCGATCCTCGCTGCGGAGCGTGTAACATAGATGCCATCGCCAGTGAAAAATTTAAGCCGGTGTTTTACAAAAAGCATATGCGGCATGAGATGCTCAGCAAAGACAAGTACCTCGAGTTAGGCATTCACATGCCCAACCCAACGTTTGATACTCTATACTTCATCAGCTATGGCTCACTTGTCGCGTCATACAAGCCAAAGTATTGGTACTTTGAAATTTTTCTCATGTTGCACAAGCTGTTTCTGACGACAATTGTTGTCTTCTTGGATCCCGGGTCGCCTGAGCAGTTACTCATCGCCATCATCGAGATTGTGATAATGTGTGGAGTAGTCGGCATTGCGTCACCGCACTGTTCGAAGGGCGAAACTATCATGTATTCAATCATCCAGCTTGCGCTTTTTGCATCGTTGCTGAAGTTCTTGATGCAGAAAGCCAACTTCGACGGTGATTACAACTGGGAAGTCGTCACCAAGATCATTGTGTATGCTCCAATCGGTGGAACGGTGATTGTGATCGGGTACCCCATGGTTGAATATTTCATATCCAAAATTAAAGAACGCCGGCGGGAAAAGTTAGTCCAATCGCAAGTTGTTGCAGCACAGCGCCAGAGGTTTTTGAAAGAAAACAGTACAGACGCAAAACAGGAAAGGAAGCGTCAACTCGAGCTCGTAGAATTGTCGCAAAAAAAGTCAAAGCCAAAAACTCCGGAAGTAAGGCTGCAGGACAAGTTCGATCTCGTGTCTAAACATATTCGGTTCCCAGGGCGCAAGTCACCGACTCGCAACCCGCGTGCTGGCAGCCAGCGCTCTGCTGCCTCGCAAGTGGATTCCAAACATGGTCCTGACAGCTCCCCGCATCAGACAACTTCGACAGAGTCATTGCCAGAACAAACGACGCGTACCAAAGGATACAGTTTTCTTTCAGATAACTTCCCAGATCTTGTCGCTGCTCGTGTTATTTGTGGAGATGAAAAGGCGTCGCGAATGCGAGTGGATAGCCGGAGTGGCGAACGACACCATGAGTCACGGTTGCGGAATGAAGACGTGGAGGGTGACACCAGCGCGGATTTGATTCCCAGCACCGGGTCATCGCCAGCCACAGACCGTGCTTCAACCTCTGAAAACAGCATGCACGGTACTTACGAGGACATGCTGGATCCGCACGTCATCGCACAGATACAGAAACATCGCCAAGCCAGATCTCGCAAGCTAAGCACACGTCAATCGCAAGACGAAGAGATTTCAACTGAAGCTTCTTCAGACCCACAGGCCTTCGATGTACGTTCTGCGATCGCACAACGGTACTCAGACTTGGTAAGTGCATTGCCAGACTGTTTTGTGTCCTCCTGTTGCATGCGCTCTTGAACTGTTAAAACTGTTGAGTGTTGTTGACGCTGTGTTGTAGTTTGACGCTTCAACTCAGTTGAAGCTGAAGCGCGCTTTGTCCTCGCCAACGAAGCAGCAAATGGTTGCTGTGAACGACACGGACGGTGTGAAGGCAACACCAAGCGATGCAGTGGCGGGCGCTGCCGCGAGTCTCGCTGTGCCATCGGATACTCAAGTTGACACCCAAAGTCCAACGACAACAGACTTTGGTGGTGCTTATGATGTTCTGGGCTCGCTGGCAGGAATCGTCGACGCTTCGACACAACGCTCTTTAAGACGAACGGTGGAGTCAAATTCGAGGTCTCAACAGAAGCTAAAGCTGAGACAGAAGGCATCACAAAATCGTGGGAGCCGATCAAATGCGAGTGTACGTACTTGGTTGCGTCGGTGGCGCAGATTGCGTAGCTTAACGAGTTGAGGCGTTGACACAGCAATATTGTGCGTGCATGTATGTGACCTGTGACTTGTCGGTGTTGTGCAGGAGAATGCCGACGAAGAAGGGAGAGCAGGACGGGGAAACTTCAGTGTGCTCGACACATTTTCGGATGTATTCAGCAATTCCGAACGCGAAAAGTTGCACCGTTCGCTGTCATATATTGCTGCCAGTCCAGCTCATAAGGCCATGCGTCGAGATCAGGAGGTGCAATCCAGCATTGATAGTTCGAATGCGCAGTCAACCGCGTCACCTCGTGAGCACCGCTCGATCTCTCATAAATCGAAGAAAGCTGAAGTCGATCACGTAGCTGACCAAGATCACAGCGGTGGTCGACAAGATCGTAGCACTGAGCAACATGCTGCACGGTCGCAATCGTCACGTCCTGACACAACATCTTTTGGTAGCGGTGAGCGTTTTGACGCTCGGTCTTCCATTGCGTCTCGCTATTCAGATTTGGTTCGTTGTTGAGCACATTTTGTCGTGCCTGACTTGCTCTGTGCGATGTGACTTTGACGTCTGCGCGCTTGCGGCCCTGAACGTCACGAATTTTGTCGCGTTTGCTTTTGTACCTATCCTTAGCTGGATGACACCGACCAGATCAAGATGAAACGCGCACTCTCGCTGAATGCCAGGAAAAAGAAGAAAATTGACACAACCAAGAAAGTTATGAAGATGGAGACGCCAGCGGTATCAACCGCTGCAACTGACAACACTTCTCTTTCCCATGAGAGTGCACCAAGTCTTCCTGTGCGTGGACACGAGCCGTCGGTGGCGCGGGCCTACGATCCCCTGGCATCGCTGTCAGAGGTCCTGGATGACACCACCCGGCATGAACTCACTCAACAATTGACGTCACGTTCACAGAGTCGCGCTGGTCGCAGTGCTGCGAAGAAAAAGCACGACTCTAGGCCGCCGTCGGTAAAGGTGAAGAAAGAAAGTGACTCAGGGGAGTTCGATGTCCCGAATCGGGCTAGACTCAAGGACCAGATGGCTGCTGGCGCACAATCACGTGCCGCTGCACCCGATGCGTCCCTGTCCGGTGGTGTTGTGAGAGAACCACACACTGCAACTTCCGCCGCGGTTGCTGAAAACCGACCATTCGATGCGCTCGAATCGCTAAACGACATCTTGGACGATGCCACGAAGCAAAAGTTGAAAAGGAGTGCGACGTTGCGTTCTCAGTCACGAAAGTCACAGCGAGAAGGGATGAAGTCGCCGCATCAACGCAGGCAGGACATCAGCCCCAGAAGCAAAACCGCTGATTCAAATCGTTCCAGCAACGAAGGAGTGAAAAACACAGTGAGTTTTTTTATTTGGTGTTAGCAGTCTTGTCGTCCATGTTGTGACACGTTTTCGATGTTGCGCGGAAACACAGGAGGGACCTTTTAATGTGTTGGATGCCTTTGCCGATGTTTTCAATGACGCGGAGCGTCTAAAGTTACAGCGTTCATTGTCATTCAAGGAGCCTACAACCCCGAAGCCAGCGGAGACCAGGCAAATGGAGCAGGGCGTTCAGCCTCCAGGCATTGGGGACCGATCGCAGCGAAAGAAGAGGTCGAAGAAGAAGTCGAAACAGAAAGCTTTTTTCTAAATGCCGATCATTTCGCAGTCCAATCAATGAAATGGGATTTTAAAACACTTCCCGTAGTTATTTATAAACAATTACACGTGTGTGTATGCGCACACATTCATGTATCGCTATGTGGATGCGATGAAACCTACGTCGACGCCTACGCCTACTTTTATGTCCATGGTCGATGTCTATGTGCGACGTGCAGTGTGTACAAAGGGCAGGAAAAGCGGGCGAATGACTCGCGCTATCTAGGTGGTTCTCACTCATGGAAATTTTTTATATAAAATTTGCCACACAAGCTGCAATCATCAGCAAGCTTCAGCTTCAAAGATGACAACCCAAGCATGCATTTCTCGCAAGGTTTCGTGCACATTTGCCATGTTCTTAGAACAGGGACATCTCACTGAGATAGACCACAAGGATTCGTTGGCTACAGTGCCGATGGCGTCCCGGAAGAATGCGGAGACCAAGAATCAGGACACGTGGACTCCTCCTCGTCCTTGTCCTCCTCCTGTTGCTGCTCCCATCACAAGTACTCGAGTACTTTACCGCCATGAAGTAAGTGCTACCACGATGAGGGGCTAGCATCGCGCATCATCGCCCCTCCCCACAAACAAATTACAAATTTAGATTTACGCTTTTTACAGCATAGGGTACGCGGGTACAATGCCCATCGCATGCATCATGCATGCATGCATGCATGCAGAAGACACCCTATCATACGAGTATGGCTACCCGCTACCATACGCGCGTCGTTGCGGCTTGCGGCTTGCGGCTTGCGGCTTGCAGCGGATGTTGATTGAAGGGATGCTGTTGCATGGCATGGGATGGGTGACAGAGGCTCGAATTCTTTCCGAAAACGTCTAAAAAACCGCGAGACGATAAAATTGCCATTTTGCCATTTTTAGAGCGAATTGAATTGGCGTTCGGTTTTTTAGAGGTTGGTCGACGACGGCAACGACGACGACGACGACGACGACGACGACGACGACGACGACGACAAAGATTGCGGAGGTGCGACGCGTTGTGGATCAGTGGTGGCAGTGGTGGCAGTGGTGGCAGTGGGAGGAGGGCGATTGAAGATGGAAGCAGTCGTGATAAACGGTGAAGAAAACGAAACTGATGATGATGATGATGATGATGATGATGATGATGATGTGATGACGACGATGATGATGCAGACACGAAGGGCCAAGTTTAAAATTCCAACGAAGAGATGGACGTTGTGGAGGCAGCACGCTGCTGTGCAGGCACAGACGGACACACATGTCCATGCAACTCGTCTCTCCGTCGTGTGGTCCCACGATTACACAGGCGTCGGTCATGATCGTCTCTGTCAATGACCTGGATGCTGAAATTCCAAGGTTCCGCGGGAAATGTTCTCTGTATTTGTATTTCAAAAACTTTGTCGTGGGACCCGTCCCGTCGCAGCACCCAGTTTGTCACGTCCTAAATCGGTGGATATCAACGATGACAAACTCATTTGCAGGCGAATTGGGCGCCAGTCGCTAGTTGTCAACACGCTATTGTGTCCATTGCGTTGTCCTGCGGCGCGGCATGAGCAGTGTAGCCCGAGCTGCTGGCGGAGACACTCCTGCTGCTTTACACAAGATTGAGGATCGTGGCTTTCCCTTCGGTATGCCGCAAGGGTGCACTCGACTATGCCTTTGCGTTTGGGCGGCACCACAATCTCGCTTTGCACGCTGGCTTGAAAAAAATGGCCTCCTTTTTGGCGACGGCGAATTAGAATGGGAGTATCTCGGAACAGCAAACTATGCTGCCACGATGCGCATTGTCGGGGGGGTACTGTGCTTTTTAGCCGCTGGATTTTACGCCTTCACGCTTCATACCGATAGTCACATCCACGACGGCGACACCAATCAATTGTGCATAGTTTACTGCTTATGGTGGCTCACAATTGTGACGTCTGCTGTGTTTTTAATCATTGCAGTAACATGGTGCGCTGGCACCCCACGACGGCTGGCTGCGTTGACACATATCGGCGCGGCGTTGTTCGGCATAAGCTTGCTTGCTTATTTTCCGTACTCCCTGTGCGACTCCAAGTTCAACGCCGGGCAGTTGAAGCAGCAGCTGGAGGATTTCTTGGCCAACACCACCGGTCAACCTGGCATCACCTGCCGCAATGCAAGTTTGTCAGTTCAAAACTCTATCAACGTCGCGTCCGTCCTTCCATGGTACAACGTGTCGTGTGGACACCCCGGAAACGGCACATCCACTTCTTGTACGGTGTTTGGCGCCCTCAGTCTGTTTTCAAGGTTGTCGGGGTTCGTCAATGAGTCGTTTCTGATGCGGGCGTTGGTTGGCTGGGTCGGACTGGAAGTGTTGATTGTGCTCAACTTTCTGCCGGCCAGAATCATGATCTTCGTCATTCCGGTTGGGGCGCTGGTGCTGTTGACAATCGTTGGCGAATTTACCATGCCGGATGCGTTGAGTAACCTGGACTTCAGTATGACCAGTGCCGTCCAGTGTAGCAATTATTTAGTGGTGACGATTATGGGTTTCTTCTCGGAAATCACTATTTCGATCATGGCCGCCAGCGCTGCGTTGCTGTTGCACACCATCGCTCGAGCCCGTCTCAAGCGGGAGTTGTTCTTTTGGACGAAAACTCTTGACGTAAGTTGTGCGCACAACGCAACGACAGTGCCACTGTTGAGAATGGCGTGGTTGGCAATGAACTGATTCGTTTATGTTTTTATGGATACTCGTAGGTTGAGATGGCGACTCTTGAGAACGAGGCCAACCCATTTCGCAGGCAAGCTTTACTTCAATGGCTAGCCGCCGACAAGCAAACGGAGTCTCGTTCCAAGTCAAACGCTGAGGCGAGTGACAGTGATACTACTGGAGAGGAGACAAACCCCTCCAGCAGCAGCATCAACACCAGTTTTTGGGAAATTCCAATGTCTGAAGTTACTCTTGAAAAGCTGGCAAGTTGGCTTTGCCTCCTTTGATTCCCCAGCCACCATCATCTAACCAAAGGTGTGTGTCATGCAGGTGGCGTCTGGTTCCGCGGGTAGTGTGTGGCGAGCGTCTTATCGCGGGACGAAGGTTGCCGCGAAGCAACTGAAAGCAATGTCGGATCTCGTGGGGCTTGATGAAGCATTGGAAGAGCTGACAAATGAGGTTCGTTTTTTACTTCTTCTTGGTGTGAACACACGCGAACCGGACGCTTTGCTGAAACACATTGTGTTTGTGGCAGGTCATGATCTTAGGGCAGCTCAGCCATCCCAGCGTTGTCAAAATGCTCGGTCTTTGTCGAACAAGCGTAGAAGGCGTGCTTCAGGTGTTTATTGTTCAAGAATGGTGTGACCGCAACCTTCGAGGTTTTTTACAGAATCAAACATTTTCAGAGAGATTGGTGCGTGCGTAATATGTCTTCATGGTTGTCGTCATGCATTTAGCTTGCGATTGCTTCGTTGATGGTTGTTCCTGTTTGCTGTGCCGCAGCGCAAGCGAGTTGGGGGCCCAGATTCAACTACGATAGCGTTGCAGCTCGCAAGTACGAAATTGTTTGGCAACCGCGGGTCACTTTCCGTCCTGCCGTGTGAACGTCGGCATGTCTAATGCTTTGTACATTGCACAGGTGGCATGAAGTATCTCCATGACAGAAACATCCTCCACCGAGACTTAAAACCCGAGAATGTGCTTCTGAGCGAACAAGGACGAGTCCGAATCTGCGACTTTGGTACGTAAGTTCTGTTGACCAATGCATTAGTGTCTCTCTGTTGTGGCACCCTGACAGCGTTGTTGGTGTTGGACTCAGGTTTAAGCTCGTCCAATTCAGCAAGATCAGCGGCTGGTGCCTCCAGTCGTGTTGCTTATTCCACTGCAGCAACTCCCGGCATCTATAAATCGAGTATCGTATCATCTTTCTCCTCTGTATCACTTCTACGTGGAAGCAAGGAGAGATCTTCGCATGAACAACGGCCTGACTCGCATGAGTACGAATACGGCACTCTATTGTACATGGCTCCGGAAATATGTAAGTCATCAGTGCGGGTTTTGATTCGATGCTTCGCAATGGTTTGCTTACATTTTGCCATTGCACGATGTGCAGATGTTCACTACCTGCGTCAAACCAGCTGCACGAATGCGTTGATACCGGCTGCCGATGTGTACGTTAACGAAGGATATTGCTGACACTCCTCGTGTGCTGAGCATGTGTTTGCTATTCAAAAGGTACGCTTTCGGGGTCATCCTGTGGGAACTCTTCGTTGAGGCGAACACCCGAGCAGAGCAGTCGCTGCTCTCTGCGTCACAGTAAGTGCCCGGTGTCGATCGGGTTGTACATGCCGTGTGAACAATAATCGCTTCATTTTGGGCCTTGCCAGGTATTCAACCGACGTGACATCAAAGTATTCCGACCGCAAACTCGCCTACGCCACGGTGAAATCCGACATATACGCGTTGTGGCAAGCGGTCAGCCTTGCGCACCTCGTTCCATCTTGTCCGGAGTTCATCCGCCTGTTGACAGAACGATGTGGTGAGATTGATAGTACGGGTCGGCCTTCGTTCAGGGAAATATCCAGGGACATCGTTGCCGGTCCGATTCGGGACTTCGGAGCTGCGACTTCGCGGTCAAAATCGGTGCACAAGGCATCGCGCTCCGCAGCATGGTCTTTACTCGCCGCCACTGGCACCGCGGTGGCTACCATATTGAAGGGGGCCCGACAAAGAAAGACGGTAACTGCACGCGTCACTCATTCGCACCGCAGGCTGTTGAAAGCGAGCGTTGCGGGTGAGGTGGATTCATCAGCTGTCACCATAGCAGGCGACTTAGCTGCGGGTGACCGGTTGTCACGTGGGCTGCACTTGCGTGAACTGCCGAGACAACCGAAACATGGGTTGCATGTGACGGCTCCAGCAGCGTTCCGCTCTGATCTGGGAGGCGGTTTCGATTCCAATTCCGATGATCACAATGAGGATCTGCTTGGGGATACGCCTTCGACACCAGACAAGTTTTCTGCTGCCAGGCTGTTATGTTGGTTCGTTTTGTTGCGGTGATGCGTGTACTGGAATTTTCGTCATCATTGCCTTTGTGTGCCAACAGCCAAAAGCACTTTCTGCTGTTCCCCGACACCAGAATGGAAGCGAGATTTTTCGCCGAGTACGTTGAGTTCCTTGCTCGTTCACGTTGCATCACTTCCATTACGCCTGACGTCATGCATTTGACCCCCTGCAGATTTTTGCAAAGTGATGCCCATTACCAAACATCTCGCTGGGCGTTCTACTTGTTCACGGCTCTTTACTTTGCGTATGCCTGTTTGGTGAGAGCGTTTTACTGTGTCGCAATGCTTTCTCGGTCGAGCCGATTGTTTGACTTGGTGATATGTCTCACTGAACCATCACAGAGCACATTGTCACGATCATCATTTGGGCTACTCTTCGCCGACGACGCCGATGCTTTGCGAACTCTGGTGGTTCCTTTCCTCAATTTTCTAATATTTGCCATGGTACGTCTCATCCATAGCACCGTGATATATCGTGTTAGCCTTAGTTACAACGAGAATTTGTTGCGCGCGCACTTTCAGGCGAGCGTCCTAGCTCACAAGAAAAGTTGGCGCAAGTACGCCCATTTGGAGCTCATTCTTATCATCCCGATGGGTACGTGGCGAAGAACTCGTTTTTGATCGTGTTTGTGATCTTCGACGGTGTAGTCTTGTTGTATGTTATTGACTGTCGTGATCGCTCCCTTGTTTTGTCAGGCGTATGCTCATGCATCGTTGGACCACTGTTCTCGCTCTCGTCGTTCAAAACGTACACGGGCTCCATTTTCTCGTCTGAGGCTGCCGCGGTACTCAAAACGCCTCCCTCGAACTCTACTTTTGTGGATGGTTGGCTTGTCGATGGCCCGCGCGATATTTGCGGCGGTATTGGCGACCTGCGTGCTCCGAACACGGACGCGATCAGTCTGTGCCAGTCGTTTGCGTTCAACGCTGCAGTGGGAAACTTGATGTTTTTCATCACTAGCATTCCAACTTTACACGGGTTGACACTGCCGGCGACGTTGATGATCCTCGCGCTGCCGTTTCGAGAGTATATCCTTGCACTGGTAGCCCCGGCGCTTGGCATATGCATCCAAGTCTACGTATTCACGGAAGAAATAGACTTGACATCTGCGAGTGCCAACTTAATTCTAGAGCAGGGCGAAACAGGGTTGGTGCGCCAGCAGTACGTTGGTCTCTATATCCTCGTGTATGCGTTGGTGATTTACGGCACGTGCATCACAGCGGCACTCACGAGCGAGCGCTACAATCGGTCGCTCTTTGTCATTCAGAGCGCGCTGAGCGAGCAACGAGAGGCCCTCGTGACCGAACGAGATGAGACGCAGTACGTGGATTTGCAGTGGCGTCAACCGCTTCAAAACTTTGCTTTTACGATTCCATTGGTGTTTTTCTTGCGTCTTTCAGATATCGCTACATCATCGAGCAGAATCGAAAAGCGACTCGCAATGACCGTAGGAGTCGACCTAGTATGCGGTCAACCTCTATACACCGTTAATCGCCACAGGGTAGCCATGGCATTGTCGACATCGAAGCAGGATCAAGATCAGGCGCAGGGCAGGTTGTGTTGACCGCTTTTATGTTGACACCTTATTCTAAAACTTATAAGAATTTCACGTTACCTGCGAGCGGCCGCAGACTTCTTGTGACGCCGCCGACCGCAGCACGATTGCAATCCATCCACAGCAAACCCGAGAAGAACTGCTCCAACTATTGGAGCCACCTACGAAGATGGAAGTTGTATCGTGTGGTTACAAAAGAGAAAACACACAGCGTTCGGCAGCACAATCGGTGCACAGCAGCCATACTCCACACTCACCCAACGAAGCCAGTGAAGCTTCCATTTATTCGCCACCAGTGCAAGTCCGAAGCTCAACGCCGGGTTCAAAGATCCACCAGAAACGGCAGTCTGCAATTGCATCACGGATACCAAGGCCACACAACACATGATGCGTCACCTTCCTCTCCACAATCACCGCAAACAAAACGCTGGAGCCATACCACGACAATGGTCGCGACAAACAGCGGTCCAAACACAGGGCCGAAGTTGAGCGACACTTGGGCGGTGCTCGTGAGACCACGGACTACTTTGTCCTCATAGTGAGCGGCCTACAGATTGGACGAGCAATGAATGGGAAGCCAGCACTAGAACAAAAAATTCTCGGCCTCGTAAACAAAGTCGTGTCGCACACACGGATTGCACGCACCTTGTCTGTGTGGCGGCGCAATACTGACGGACCATTGCCTACGGGCGCTTCCTTTTGAAGCAAGACATCACCTTCGTCATCCTCTACGAACATCCAGTCTTCATCATTGTCGTTGTAGGCCTCCCATGTGTTGCCGCGTCCGCTAGCAACTCCGTCGGAGGCACCTGCCGACAATCCTCGAGTGGCGGCATAACTGACGATGGCGGCGAATGCGAATACCTGCGGCAGCACAGTGAAGATATCACAGAATGAATGTGAGGACAAGCCTGTGTGTCGACGCACGTCTCATCGCAACGTCGACGAACCGTGAATATCGTTTCGCAGCACAAGTCTTGCCACCACGTGCTCTCCGGCGAGGCAACCACACCAGTCACGTGCTTTACAAATTCAGCAGGAGTGGCGGCCCATACTGTCGTTGCTGCAAGTGCACCGGCGAGAAGTTGGGCAGGAAGGAATAGGACGGCGACAATGTAATGCATGTCGGTTGCAATCTTTGTGAGCCGAGTCGGAGGACCAGCAGAATTAGCGCACAACATCCACCAGCGAAGCGATAATCATAACAACATAATGACAACAACACCAACAATGGAAACATGAAAAGGACGTTCAATGCAGAGAATCGCAGCAACTAGTGCATCAGCGAGAGCGACACGAACCAGCAACGCGAGCGTCAGGGCGGGGTTCATGTGCGCGATTGGCGCGGAACCTAGGATCACCATCGTTGGGGACGATTGGCGCAGGTTGTGCGCGCGAGGGCGCCGCTTTTCGTTGCCGTGGTGGACTACGACTTCTGCAGGTGCAAGCGCCTGTTGAGCTTCCACGAAGAGGTTGAGGCCCCAGTGCAAGGTTGCAAATGTCAGCGTGCTTCCCAGGACGATGGTTGCAAGTCGCGTGATGGATAGCTCCGTCTTTGTTTTACGCGTAGTGCAAGGATGGATCAATGGATCAATGGGTTCCGTTAATCGACGCAATGCAAAGCCAACACAAAGAAAATAACATCAGTCCACGTTTCGCGGGGCACTGTTGCCTCACGCCGGCATGTAGATGACATTTGCACGGTTACGAACCTCTGCGACATGACCTCGGGCCATAGCGGAGCTCACGACAGTGCCGATGGCGCATAGAGCGAAGAAATATGTCGCGACGAATTCGATCAGCCCCAGCTTAGCGAACGCAAGCACTTGTAAGTACCTCCATCTTGGATTCTCTCGACCACTAAAGCCCCCCACTCCGCCGATGCTGGTCGATGCGTGCGCGACTGACTGTTCGTGTGGCGGCGCATGGTCGGTGCTGAACTGTACGTCGTGGTCCAAGCGGTTGTCGAACGAAGACACAGGATACGGCTGCCGTAAGGAGGCGCTGGTCTTCTGGTCGTCCGAAAACGACATCGTGTGTTCAGTGTGTCGCCAAAAACTGGTTTGGCCCTGACGCTACTTACATTGCGTCGATGCACCCGGCCAGGCGGAGGACTCGCTCGTTGGCGCAGCCGTCGCAGAAGAATTGAAACCAGGCCGAAAAGCGAAACTACAACAGAACCAACCAGCAATTTACGGGCGACTTGGAATCGTCAAGCTGTGGCGGCGTGGGCGATCGCAGTGGAGGCGAAGCGCATTGCTCGACAGTCCGTTGGTGGAACACACACGCACACTGAGCATGCGCGCACGTCGACGGTGTGGTGGTCAGCCGCATGGGTTCATGTGCGTCACATCAAATCATTCAATCGCCATGTCCACTCCCGCCTTTCTCTCTCCCTGCACCTTCCTGCATCCCCTCTTTTCTTTCTCCTCTCTCGCCTTTGCCGATCCCAACAAGAGACCACCAGAGTGGAAGAACGAACGAAGGAACGAATCCAAAACGACGGAACGACGGAACGACGGAACGACGGAACGACGGAACGACGGAACGACGGAACGACGGAACGACGGAACGACGGAACGACGGAACAACGGAACGACTGAACCAATCCAAAACGAAGGAACGAAGGAACGACGCAGCGAATGAACGAATGAAGGA
>Ga0213839_1001312_pt1 | contig 16517 bp, 19 predicted proteins | sample SWPATP21_FD_160075 | JGI IMG/M metagenome (GOLD analysis project Ga0213839, IMG submission 160075) | Coastal seawater microbial communities from Marineland, Florida, United States - SWPA TP2 #1 | ecosystem: Environmental > Aquatic > Marine > Coastal | place: USA: Florida | collected 2016-08-14
TGGGTCTCTTCCGTGGTCAGGAACTTCAGGAAGTCCAGGGCCGTGGCCTTGTTCTTCGAGTAAACGCTGACCGCGGCGCTGTGGCCGCCAAGGGACGAGGCGCCCGGACCGTCCTTGCCCGGCAGGGCGGTCATGCCCAGAACGTCCTTGACCTTCGAGGAGCCTTCAGTGGTGGCCAGGTTGTAGACGTAAGGCCAGTTGCGCAGGAACAGCAGCTTGCCGTCCTGGAACGCCTGGCGGCTTTCCTCTTCCTGGAAGGTGATGGCTTCCTTCGGGATCTGGCCGTCCGCGTAGGCCTTGGTCAGGTTCGCCATACCGGCCTTCGCCTCCGGGGTGAGCAGGCTGGGCTTGCCATTCGCGTCCAGCACGGCTCCGCCGGCGGAGTTGATCGCCTCGGAAGCGTTGACGGTCAGCCCCTCGTACTTCTTGAACTGGCCGGAGTAGCAGCCGATGTTGTTGGCCTTAGCGATGGAGCACATGCTCATCATCTCGTCCCAGGTCTTCGGAGGCGTGGGGACCAGATCCTTGCGGTAGTACAGAATGCCGCCGTCAGATGATTCCGGAGCCGCATACAGCGTGCCCTTGTACGAGGCCGCCTCGACCGTCGGCTTCAGCATGGCCGAAGTATCCAGCGCCATCTTGTCCTTCAGCGGCTGCAGCCAGCCCTTGGCCGCGAACTCGGCCGTCCAGACAACGTCAACGCTCGCGACGTCGTAGCCAGGGTCCTTGGCCTGGAAGTGCTGCACCAGGTCATCGTGCTGCTGATCGGCCTGGTCGGTCTGCTCCTTGAACGTGACCTTCTCGTTCGGGTGCGCCGCGTTCCACTTATCGATCAGCGGACGGACCACGTTGCTGTTGTCCTTGCCCTGAACATACGTGATCGGGCCCCGCCCGTCCAAGCCCTGCGAGGCGGCGTCGCTGCCGCTGGTAGTGCCACCACCTCCGCCGCCGCAGGCCGAAAGGGTCATGGCCAAAATGCCTGCTGTGGCGACGGGAAGTAGGAAGTTGCGGGTTTTCATACTGGAGTGCTCCTCGCTGAGTACCGGTGAAAGACGGCGGGCAGTTGATGTGCCGACCATCACACTAATCAACACCCGGCGAAGAATGCAAGCGTTTACATGAATCCTTTATGCAAAGGAGACCCAGCGGGGCTGCCGGCCCGGCGACGGGCCTGCAGGGAATGTCGCCCCGACCTCACCGCCGAGTCAGCGGACGCGCTCGGCCCGGCCGAAGCGCGACCGCGCCCCGGATCCGATGTGGATCAGGACGGGGGTGCGCTTGCCTATCACGGCGTCCAGCGCCTCCACGAGCGAGGAGACGTCGGCGGCGAGCTTGTGCGGCGCGACGCCCTGACGGGGCTCCACGCGGATCTTCAGCGCCGGTACCCCCCGGATTTCATAGGCGGCAACGGTGACTCCGGCCAAATCAGGCCGGTCCGCGAGGGCCGCACGGAGCGCCTGCTCGGCCACGCCGCCGCTGATCCCGACATTGCCCGGCACACCGCCGGGGTCCTCCTCGGCCACAATCAGGCTGGTCCGGCCTTTGCCCTGCTGGGCAACCCAGGCGACCATCAGGCCAAGCACCACCACCAGCGCGAAGCAGATCACCAGCCACAGCCAGCTCTCCTGGCGGCGCGGGAACTGCGTCCGTTCGAACAAATTGAGCCAGAAGTTCAACACGCCGCCAGCCCACTCATGCCACCAGAAACCGACCGCGGGGACGGTCGCCAGCAGCACCAGCAGGACGCCGATGCCGAGAAGCATGATGCCGAGGATGCCGATCAGGACGCGGTTCAGGACCCGTGGAGTGTTGTTCATGCCCCCACCACCCCTGCCGTGGCCACATAGATGCGCACGTCCGGCATGGGTGAGGGACCCATTTCCTCCAGCTCCCGCCGCACTGCGTCAAGGACGGCGTCCGGCCGCAGCGGCACGCCGGAGGTCGGCCGGACGTTGACCACCACCCGGTTCCTCGACACGACCACCATCACCTGTTGCTGAGTCACGTTGGCGGCCAGCCGGGCCCTGCGGGCCAGGGCCGCCGCGATCACTTCATCGTCCACCACGACGGCGGCCCGGCGGTCCGGGAGCAGGTGGCGGGCGCGCCGCCCCGGCAGCACGGCATTGAGGAAGAAGAAGAGCCCTGCCATGGCCACCACGGCGCCGGTGACGCCAAGCAGAAGCGGCGGCATGCCGGCCGGGAGCGCGACAACGCGCTCTGCGGCCGTCAGCGGATCGACAATCCACGGCGGCTGTCCGATCGCACGGACCGCAGTCTCCAGCAGCGCATAGCCGCACACCACAACCACCAGGGCGGCCGCGATGACGGAGACAACGGCCCGCGATGAGTGTGTCTCCCGTTTGAGGATCCGTCCCATGCCGGCCGCACCGGAACCTAACGGTGCGCGCTCCGGCGCCGGACCGGCGTCGTACGGGCCGGGACCGATGCCGGCGTTCTGGATGTCCTGGCTCAATGCACCCGACCTCCCCCGCGCACGGTGGCCCCGCTGATGCGGATGTCCACCCGGCTGAGCTGCGCCCCGGTCAGTTCGGTCACGCGGTGCAGGATCTGGGCCTTGGCGGCGACGGCGCGCTCCCAGATGGAACCGCCGAACCCCGCCACGCGCGCGGAATCCCGAAGAACCGCCGTCAGTGGAGGGATCCCGACGGGCGTGACAAGGGAGAGCGCCAGCAGCCCGTCATCGTCCGACCACTCGGCCCGAACGTCCTGCGGCGGCACGCCGAGGGCCTCGCCCGCGGCCCCGCGCGCCACGCTCGTCAGGGCCTGGGTGCTGATGCGGTTGTGCCCGGCCATCGCGACGCCGCGGACGGGCGCCCCAGCCGTGATGCTCATGAGGACGAACGCCGGCCAGTGAGGGCGTCAAACACGCTGCGCAGGTCCAGTTTCCCCTCCGCTGCCCGGCCAAAGAGTGCGCCGATGCCCATGAAGAACAGGGCACCGAGGAATCCCCAGGCGCCGAACTGGAAGGACATGAATGCCACGAAGGCCCCTGCGGCGATTCCCACTACCGTCAGATTCATTGGATTGCCTCCCTTGCCGGCCGAACCTCGCCGGCCACGGCCGGTTTGGCCGGGCCGGGCACATAGACGTCATTGATCTCAATATTTACCTCGATCACTTCGAGCCCCACGAGCTCTTCCACGGCGGCGTAGACGGCGGCACGTACCTGGTCCGCGAGGACCTGCAAGTGTGTGCCGTACACGGCGACGAGATCGATATCCACGGCGACTTGTGTTTCGCCGACTTCCACGCGGACGCCCGCTGCATGGTCAGCGCTGCCGACGGCGTCGCGGATGGCCCCCAGGGCTCGCGACGGACCCGATCCCAGCGAGTAGACACCCGGTACCGATCGGGCGGCGATGCCCGCGACCTTGGCGATGGCGGCTTCCGAAATGACGGTGCGGCCGATGCCCGCAGGCGCCGGCAGCCGGTCCATAGGACCGGCCCCTGCATCGGCAACGGCACCCGCCACGGGTTGAGAATTCTGGTATTCCATGACCCACTCCCCCTTCTCTTTGACACAACCCTAGTCCCTGCCTTGGGCCGCGCGGGGGAATCCTGCCCTTGCCCGTTCCCCGCGGTTCACGCAGGCACCGGTTGTGGGGCGTTGAAGTCTGCGGAGTCCGAAAAGGTAGCGGGATCGGCGTCCCATCCTCGGCAGTGTTTCGGCAGTTTCTCAGCAGTGGGACTGCAGCCACGCGTCGATCGGGGCGATGGCCTTGTCAAACTCTTCGCTGTTGAACTTGGAGAGGTCCTTGCCGGCGTCGTCGGCAACGGCCTTCAGCTTGTCGATCGAGTCCTTGATTTCGGCCGGCACCTTGGCCTGCAGCTTCTCCAGTTCGGTCCGGGCCTTCTGCGCCTCCGCGGTGTCTTGTCCCGTTGCCGCGGCCATAGGCAGGGCCAGCACGGACAGCACGGTGGCACTCACGGCGGCACAGGCTTCAGTGATGCTCCCGAATCCGCCCAGCGCATCGCCGGATGCGTCGGGGCTGCCAGGGGCCGTACCCGCGTCACCGCCGGAGGGGAGGCTTGAAGGGCTGGTTAGCGGTGTGCCGGACGGACTGGCAGGAGCCCGGGATTGCGGGCCGGAGGAGGCCGTCGGCTCCGGCGTTCCGGAACAGCCCGCCAGGGCCAGCGAAACAGCGAGAGCGGAGCCCGCTGCGGCCGCAACGGCCCTGCGAGGCAGGGCGGGCGAGGCAAGGTGCGGCCCGGGGGCCCGGTGACGCTCCGCAGCCTGCGACCATGGTGCGTGCGGGAGGTGTGGTTGGCCCTCGTTCTGTCCCATGACTGGCTGGCGCATGATTGGCCGTCGCAAGATTGTGTGTCGCATGATTGCCCTTCGGGCAGGATCCAGGGTGTTCCGGCAACCAAAGAATAGTGCCGGAACACCCGCGCGGAACAGTGCCGAAGGGCCGGTGGACCTACTTGCAGTTGGTGGCGATCCAGGTCGTGACGGGTGCCATGGCGGCCTGGAGCTTTCCGCTGGAGAACACCGTCTGGTCGGTCACTCCGGCAAAGGCCACCTCTTTGAGGTTGGCGAAATCGGCCTTGAGGCTGTCCGGAACGCGCTCGGCTGTTTCGGCCAGGTCAGTCTTGAACTGTTCCAGTTCCGCCGTCTTGCCCTGGGCCGCCGAGAGCGGAAGGAGCGTGGCGCCTGTGGCCTGCTCCGAGATCTTGGCGCACGCCTCCGCGGCGCTGGTGAAGCCCCCGAACGGTCCAGACGATGCGCTGGGGCTCGGGGTGCCCGACGCGGAAGCAGTAGCGGGGGCCGCGGCCGACGACGGCGTGCTGCTGGCCTGCGGGGCCGAGCAGCCGGCGAGGGCCAGTGCGGCGAGGAGTGCGGTTGCGGCGAGAGGACGGGCAATATTCTTCGAAGTCACGTTGCAGAATCACTTTTCGGTTGAGATTGCGCCGCCTGCCCGGTCCGGGCTGCCGGCGGCCTTGGTGTTCTTTCCCCAGCGTGCGAGTCTAGCCCGGCCGGCCGGCCCCCAACCGGGCACCGCGGCCGGCATCGCCCCAACCTCACACCCCACTCGTGCCCACTCACGCCAACCTCGCGCCATCGATTGCTCCGTAACTGCCCTTATGACCCGGCATAAGGAATCTCAATGATGTTGTCAACGGGTGTTGGCGTGCCGTGAGGTGTCCCGGCCGATTCGCGGCCGGGACAGCTCAAGGGCTTCAACTCCGTCCAGCCGGGGTAGGCCCGCGGTCCTGGTCGGGCTGCTCGGCGGCTGTAGCGGGGAGGTGGTCCGGGCCGTGGGACTGCCCGGAGGACCAGTGGAAAAACACCTCGGCGGTGATCGCTTGGAAGCAGGCATTCTGGGACCGGAACCAATGCGCGGCGGTGTCGCCCTCGACGTAGGTTCCGTAGCCGAACAGTTCCCCGCTCCCGTCGCGGGCGTCCGGGCTAGCCAGGCCAGCCACGACCCGTTGCCGCAATAGATGAATTATGATTCACTAATTTGTGTGGAGGGGAGTATCCCTAAATGTCCCGTCGCCAGTACGGCCGACCCTGAACGGCCCGGCGGGACAGGTCCTTCGGGACCGGGAAAGACCTCCAGTTGGTTTGAACTGACTGGAAGCGGGTACTCCCTGATGAATGTTCCTTTCTGGGCCTGGTTGGCCGTTCTAGCCGTCATTGTCCTGATGCTGGCCGTTGACCTTTTTGCCCACCGCAAGGCCCACGTGATCGGTGTGCGCGAAGCGGCACTGTGGTCTGCAGTCTGGGTCGCCTTCGGTGTCGGCTTCGGCTTCCTGATGTGGCAGGTCTACGGGGCGGAGTTTGGCCAGCAATACTTCGCCGGCTACCTGATCGAGAAATCCCTTGCCGTGGACAACGTGTTCATCTGGGCGATCATCTTCACCTACTTCGCAGTCCCCCGCGAATACCAGCACCGGGTGCTGTTCTTCGGAGTCCTGGGCGCCCTGATCTTCAGGGGCATCTTCATCGCGGCGGGCTCCGCCATCATCTCCAGTGCCGGCTGGGTGCTGTACGTCTTCGCGGCGTTCCTGCTCATCACCGGCTACCGGATGATCCGCCACCGCAGCGACATGCTTGACCCGGAAAAGTCCCGGGCGCTGAAATTCTTCCGCCAGCGCGTGCCTATGACGGACGACTTCCACGGCCAGCGTTTTCTGATCCGCAAAAACGGTGTCTTGCTGGCCACCCCGTTGCTCGCGGTGCTGGTCCTGATCGAGGTCACGGACATCATCTTCGCCGTGGACTCCATTCCGGCGATCTTCGCCGTCACCGACGAAGTGTTCCTGGTCTTCACCGCCAACGCCTTCGCCATCCTGGGCCTGCGAGCGATGTACTTCCTGCTCGCTGACCTGATCCACCGCTTCATTTACCTCAAGATCGGACTCGCGCTCGTCCTGATCTGGGTGGGCATCAAAATGCTGCTCAAAGTCGATATCTACTACATCCCCACCGCGCTGTCCTTGGCCGTCATCGCCACTATCCTTGGGGTGTCCATCGGCGTCAGCCTGTGGGCCACCCGCGGCCAAGAACGCAGGGCTCCCGAGGGGCCGGCGCACTCACCCTTCGGCACCGCAACACCTGACGAAGTCGCGGCCCTGGAACCACTTTGGGGCAGACGCCGTGGCACGAAAGCCACCTCAACATCCCAACAGGGCGATGCCGGGAAATCAGACGCGGATCCGCACTCACCTACAAAGGGTGACGCACGTGAAAGATGAACCGGTCCGCCCGGCGGTGCCCTGTCTTGTCACACAATCAGGGACCACCGGAGGCGCCTCGCTGAAAATCATCAAGGCCGCTGCACGGGCAATCCGCGCTTTCATCCTCGTAACGCCGGCAAGGCAAGATGATGGCACGATCATCACGAAGGCGCAGCGCCTGTGTCCCGACAGGAATGATGCCGGTACCATCGCAGCCATCCGCAAGGAGAAACCATGACAATCCTGCCGCCGGATCGGGAAAATGGCCTGCACCCACCGATTCCTCCAGTACCGCCAATACCTTTGCGCCCAACCTGGACGTTTCTCACGAATCACGGGCATGTCCTGCTGGCCGTGGCAGCAGACCCTGACGCCCGCGTGAACGACATTGCCGCGAAGGTCGGGATCACTCCACGCGCAACCCTGCAGATTCTCAAGGATCTCGATGACGGCGGGTATGTGCACCGCAGCCGGGACGGACGACGAACCCGCTATGCCATTGAACCCCACCAGCACTTCCGGCACCCCGCCACAGCAACCAGGGAAATCGACGGACTGATCGGCCTCTTCGCAGACCCCGCGCCCGCAACCGCAGCGGAGCCACCCCAGGCCATCCGTTCATCCCCGACCGCATGACCGCCCCCCGGAAACGGTATCCCGCAACCTAATTTCGCGCATTCGGGGCATCGCCGATCCCGCTAAACGGACACTCCCGGTGATGCGTCCGGGAGGGCGCGTCACTGGAACGCCGCTGTCCGTCCGGCGCGGCCCGACTGCGGGTTAGACCGGAGAGCTCAAGGGCTGGATCGACCGTCCGCCCGGCTGAGGCACACGCTCAGCCCGACGGACGGTCGGCTGCCATGGACTACCTGACGGGCGCGCGCAAAAGTCCCCCCTACTGCCTGCGGCCGAGGGCTAGTCTGCGCCGGGCCGGCCGTGCCAGCGGTGGCCGGTGTCCTCGGGTTGGACGGCATCGAAGAGGCATTCGGTGCCGTGGGCGGCGTAGGCACTGTGAGCCCGGGTGCGGATGAAGTGCATGTCGTCCTCGTTGAGGCGGGCCTGGCCGTGGGCGTCCTGGGGGACGGGCTGATCGGCGGCCCGGCGCATGGCTGCGGTGACGGCGCGGGGCACGATGTCGGCGCCGGTGTGGTCCATGAGCCACTGCCGGGTTTCAGGGGTCAGCAGGGTCCAGAAGGACCGGATGTCCACGCCGGGGCCGCCGCCATCAGTACCCGGCGGGCTTGGGGCGGCCGGTTCCGGGGCAGACACGGCTATCCGCGGGTGATGGGGAGTTTCTTCGGCTCCGTGGTCCCGACGGCTGGTTCGGGCAGTGGGGTCCTGACTTCCAGGACGCCGTCCTTGTAACTGGCCTTGATGTCTTCCTCCCTCACGCCGTCGGGAAGCATGATGCTGCGGCTGAAGGACCCGTAGCGGAACTCGGACCGGTAGCTGCCCTTGCCCTGGTGTTCTTCCTTTTCCTGGCGTTCTGCACGGATGTTCAGGTAGCCGTCGGCGAGGGTGACTTCAACGTCCTTGTCGGGATCGACACCGGGCATCTCGGCGCGCACGACCAGAGTCTTGCCGTCGACGAATTCCTCGACCCGGATCGGGGCCGGGGCGTCCGCGGAGTCAAACATGCGGTCCAGGGAATCCATCAGGTCCGACGGGGAACTCAACCGGGTGCTGAACGGCGACGTCCAGTGGGTGTGAGCGAACGGGGACCACTTGAGCAGATCAGACATGAGAGTTTCTCCAAACCAGGGCAGGGAAGGACCCCGTGCGGGGTGCTTAGGTGTTCTCTCAGTGGATACCCGCCCGGCCACCGGCGACAGGGGACAAAGTCCCGCCGCGGCAGGCCGGACATCGGTGTTCCCACAGGGAAGGGAAGCATCTGGTGGGGGTCTTATGTCTCTAACGCCGACCGGGCGCCGCAGTCCATGCTGGGGGTGACCGTTGCAGTGAACGCGCGTGCGGCAGGACGGACGGCATCCCTCATTGCATGGATTTCCGCGTGGACCGGGCGGCCGGTTGAGGCAACGATGCATCACGGACCGGGCAATGAAGCCCGAAAAGACAGAACACCATGGCAGGGACTGGGCCGGACGCACCTGACACGCCCGGCATTTACACACGTTTTGTCCTGTAACCCCTATAACCCGCTATGGGGGTTGATGGCGTTAAAGAAGAAAAGCACCAGTTCTGGACGAACTGATGCTTCCCAGTGGTGGCTCCGACCGGCGTCGATCCGGTGACCTTTCGATTTTCAGTCGAACGCTCTACCAACTGAGCTACAGAGCCTAGGTGACACGTCACCTTGACGACCGGAACTGCTTCCGGCAATCAGAGCGACCCTGACGGGACTTGAACCCGCGACCTCCGCCGTGACAGGGCGGCGCGCTAACCAACTGCGCTACAGGGCCTTGCTTGTTTACTGCTTGTACTGCGCGTTTCTTGCTGCCTGCGGTATCGCTACCGCAATTTTTCAAGGCCTTTAGCCTACCAGACTTTTTCATCCGGTTTGACCAGTTCCTTGCGTACCCCCAACGGGATTCGAACCCGTGCCGCCGCCGTGAAAGGGCGGTGTCCTAGGCCGCTAGACGATGGGGGCCAGGACGCCATCCGGTGAAACATATCAGGGCAAAAATTAAGGGCCGAAGCCTGTCGTTTTTGTCCTTTCGGGTTCCTCCGAACTGGACTATAAAACTATAAGGGCAGACCCCCGGATTATCCAAAATCGGCCCTCACGCCAAGGCAAGGTGGGTGCAAGATGGACGGATGGATGCCGTTGATGCCCTCAATGAGATTGCGTTCTGGCTGGAACGCGAACTGGCCCCCACGTTCAAGATTCAGGCGTTCCGAAAGGCGGCCGGGATTATCGGCGGCCTGGAACCCGGCGAGGTCGCAGCGCGGGCACGCAACGGCAGGCTGAAGAGCATGAAGGGGATCGGGGACAGAACTTTTGAAGTCATCAGGCAGGCGGTCGACGGCGGCGTACCCGACTACCTTGAGGGCCTGCGGCAACGCGGGCAGCAGCCACTAGCAACCGGTGGCGCCGAACTGCGCTCCGCCCTGCGAGGGGACCTGCACAGCCACAGCGACTGGTCTGACGGCGGGTCCCCGATCGGACTCATGGCCGACGCCGCCCGGATGCTGGGCCGCGGCTACCTCGCCCTGACGGACCACTCCCCCAGCCTCAAGATCGCCAACGGCCTGAGCGCCGAACGCCTTCGGGAACAGCTGGACGTGGTTGCGGACATCAACGGGGACGGCGGGGGCTTCCGCCTCCTGGCCGGGATCGAGGTGGACATCCTGGAGGACGGAACCCTGGACCAGTCCCCGGACTTGCTGGTCCAGCTGGACATCGTGGTGGCGAGCGTGCACTCGAAACTCCGCTCCGACCGGCGCACCATGACCGACAGGATGCTGGGCGCCATCAACGATCCGCACATGAACATCCTCGGCCACTGCACCGGCCGGCTGGTGCAGGGGTCGAGGGGAACCCGGCCGCAGTCCGAGTTCGACGCCGGGCGCGTGTTTGCGGCATGCGCCGACAATAATGTCGCCGTCGAAATCAATTCCCGTCCCGAACGGCAGGATCCGCCGGACGAGCTGATCCGGCTGGGGTTGGACGCCGGCTGCCTCTTCAGCATCGACAGTGACGCCCATGCGCCCGGGCAGTTGGATTTCCTGCAGTACGGCGCCGAGCGCGCGGCCGCGAACGGCGTACCGGCCGAGCGGATCGTCACCACTTGGCCGCTGGACCGGCTACTGGAGTGGTCCGGACGCGGCACGTAGCGGCCGCCCCGTGGCCCGTCGCCCACAGACTGGCCAGCCCGACGACAGCCTGGACTTCCGGCAGCCTAGGCCCGGGACGGTTCGGGACTTTCGGGCCGCCACGGCGTGCGCCGGGGCAGCCAGCGCGGGACGTTTCGGCGGTACTCCTCGTAGGCCGCACCGAACTTCCGGGTCAGCGCCGGCTCCTCGTACAGCCGGACGAAGGCGACCACCGGGACGGCGCCGACGCCCAGGGCTGCAAAGAGCTTCGGCTGGCCAAGCAGCAGTCCCTGCCCGGCGACGGCCGCCGCAATGGACACGTACATCGGATTCCGCACGTACCGGTAGAGCCCGCCAACCACCAGTTGTTTGGGCGGGGCGAAGGGCGCGGGGGTCCCGATGCCCTCCACAGCGAAATGCACAAACGAGTTCGCGATCACGGCGGCGCCCGCGCCGATCAGCAGGGCGCCGGTGATCTGCGCCGGCACCCCGCCCGGGACCGGAGAAGCCACTTCCCAGCGAGTCAGCAGCCACGGCACCACGCCGGCGGCCGTGGCAGGGGCAACCGCGAAGGCCGCCGTACCGATGGCTGCACGCTTTCTTTCGCGGGCCGAAGCTGAGGATCCTGTCATGGCAGCAAGGGTGAACCCGCCGCGCGGTGCGGACAAGTGCCGACCGGCCCTGAATTGAGGGCCGGTTCAGGATCCGCTTGCGCCATCCGCTGCACCTTGCAGCTGCACCTTAGCTGCACTGCGCATCCGCACTGCGCATCCGCGCTGCGCATCGGCGGAGCGATAGGGAGGCGTCGTGGGCGCAGCGGTACGGAGGCGCGGGGCTCAGGCGACCAGCAGCACTGCCAGAGTCAACATCACGACGGCGATCCCGGCGTCCAGCACGCGCCATGCGGCCTTCCGCCGGAACACGGACGAAAGGAAACGCGCACCCACGCCGAGGGCGGTGAACCAGGCAACGCTCCCAAAGCCGGCCCCGGCGGCGAACCACCAGCGCCCGGACTCGCCCTGGGCCGCCGCGAGGGACCCGAGCAGCAGCACAGTGTCCAGATAGACGTGCGGGTTCAGCCAGGTGAAGGCCAGGCAGGTGCCCAGCACGGCCGCGCGGCCGCCAGCCGGCTTGTCGCCGGGGTGGTCCAGCTGCTGCCCCCGGACCGCACGCCGGGCCGCGAGCGCCCCGTACGCAAACAGGAACGCCGCCCCGGCCCACCGGATCACCACGAGGGCGGCGGGCGCCCGGTCCAGGAGGACGCCGATGCCCGCGACGCCCAGCAGGATGAGGAGCAGGTCCGATGCTGCGCAGACCGCCACCACCAGGGCGACGTGGGAGCGCTGGATGCCCTGCCGGAGGACAAAAGCATTCTGCGCGCCGATGGCGACAATGAGGGACAGCCCGGCGGAGAGACCGGAAAACAGGGGAAGGATCACCACTCCACGGTAGGCGCCCGCCAAAGATGAAACCAGTTAAAGATTCTGCTGATACATAAGATGGGCTAATGATCGACATTTCCCCCGAGCAGGCCCGGACGCTGGCCGCAATCGTGACGCACGGAAGCTTCGACGCCGCGGCCGCCCACCTGTCCGTGACGCCCTCGGCCATCAGCCAGCGGATCCGGGCCCTCGAGGCAGCCGTCGGCCGGCCGGTACTGACCCGGGCGCGGCCCGCGGAACTGACCGAGTCCGGCCAGGCCGTGGTGCGGTTCGCCCGGCAGCTGGAACTGCTCTCCGCGGACCTCGCGGAGGAACTGCAGCCGGACGAACCCCAGGGGCGAACACGCCTGACGCTGGTGATCAACAGCGATTCGCTGCACACCTGGGCGCTGGCCGGTCTCGCCGCGGCCAGCGACACGATTCAGCTGGAGGTCCTGCGCGAAGACCAGGAGCACTCGCTGGACCTGCTGCGCGCCGGCGCCGCGGCGGCCGCGATCACTGCGACAGCCACGCCCGTGCCCGGGTGTTCGTCCCGCAAGCTGGGCATCATGCGCTACCTTCCGGTGTGCGCCCCGGACTTCACCCGCCGCTGGTTTGAGGCCGGCGCGACGGCGGCGGCCCTGGCCAAGGCCCCCGTGCTGGTCTTCGACCGCAAGGACGACCTGCAGGACCGCTGGCTGCGCCGGTCCAGCCGCTCCCCGCTGCAGCCGCCGCGCCACTATGTGCCGGCCGCCCAGGAGTTCGGCGATGCCATCCGTTGGGGCATGGGCTGGGGAATGATGCCGGAGATCGAAATTGGCGAAGACCTCCGGAACGGCACGCTCGAGACCCTCACGCCCCGCGCCCACGTGGACGTCCCCCTGTACTGGCAGCAATGGCGGCGCGGATCGGCGGCGCTGACCGAAATCGCGGGCGCCGTCCAGGCCGCGGCACGCATCCTCCGCTGAGGCCAATCGGCATGTTGGCAGGATCTCGACTAGACGTGACCGATTCCCGCCAGCCGGGAGGTCGTGGCAACGGCTAGATTGGCAGCATGGCTACCACCGCCGCATCCGGCCCCACTCCGTCCGCAGGCCCCCACGAAGGGTCTCCGCACGCCGCCCCCGCACCCACCCCGCAACCCGCGCCGACCCCGCCCGGACAGCCGGTCCCGATCAGCAGGCTCGGCATCGCCGCCGTCGTCGTCACCGTGGTCCTGTGGGCTTCCGCCTTCGTGGGCATCCGGGCCGTGGGCCCGAGCTTCTCCCCCGGCCCCCTGACGCTCGGACGGCTGGCGGTCGCCGCCGTCGTGCTGGGCCTCCTGGTGGTGCCGAAGCTGCGGGGGCTGCCCCGGGGCCGCGAATGGTGGCCCATCCTGGCCTACGGCGTCATGTGGTTCGGCGGCTACAACGTGGCCCTCAACGCGGCAGAGCACATGCTCGACGCCGGCACCGCCGCCCTGCTGATCAACGTCAACCCCATCCTGGTCGCCGTGATGGCCGGCCTGATCCTCAAAGAGGGGTTCCCCCGCTGGCTGATCATCGGCAGCCTCGTGGCGTTCGGCGGCGTCGCCGTGATCGCGCTTGGTTCCGGCCAGCGGTCGACGGCGGACGTGGCCGGCGTGCTGCTCTGCCTGCTCGCGGCCGCGCTGGCAGCGGTGAGCGTCATCGTCCAGAAGCCGGTGCTCCGGAAGTTCCCGGCCGCCCAGGCCACCTGGTTCGGCATCATGGTGGGCGCCATTTGCTGCCTGCCCTTCAGCGGCCAGCTGATCACCGAACTGCAGGCCGCACCCCTGCCGGCCACCCTGGGACTGGTGTATCTGGGCATCTTCCCCACGGCGATCGCGTTCACCACCTGGGCCTACGCGCTCTCCCTGATTGATGCGGGACGCCTCGCCGCCACCACCTATCTGGTTCCGGGCACCACGATCCTGATCTCCTGGCTGGTACTCGGCGAGGTTCCGACCATCTGGGGCCTGGTGGGCGGCGTGATCTGCCTTGTCGGCGTGGGGCTGACCCGGCGCAGGTCCCGCTAGAGTTTCCCTATGCCTTCGTCCCTCCCGCCCGGCCTCCCGATCGTTCCGGACGGCAATGACGGCGGGGACGGTCCTGACGGCGCAGACGGACCGTTCCCGATGTCGGAATCCGATTTCGAGGCCGCCGTGAGCGACGCCCTGGACCGGATCCCGCCGGAGCTGGCGAACACCATGAGCAACGTCGCGATCTTCATCGAGGACGACTACACCCCGCAGCCCGGGGAGGATCCGGACACGGTGCTGCTGGGGCTTTATGAAGGGGTCCCCCTGACCGAGCGGGATTCCTGGTGGGACGCCGGCTCGCTGCCGGACCGGATCACGATCTTCCGCCAGCCCATCCTGGACATCTGCGCGACGCGGGAGGACGTGATCGAGGAAGTCACCGTGACCGTGGTGCATGAGGTCGCCCACCACTTCGGCATCAGCGACGCACGCCTGCACGATCTCGGCTGGGGCTAGCCTTATAGGCATGGGACATGACCACAGCCACTCGCACGGCATCACTGCCACCGGCAAGCACCGGAAGCGCCTGATCGCCGTCCTGGCCATCACCCTCGCTGTGGTGCTCGTGCAGACCATTGGTGCCGTCGTCTCCGGCTCGCTGGCACTGCTCGCCGACGCCGGGCACATGCTCTCCGACGCCGCCGGCGTGTTCATCGCCCTGCTGGCCGCATGGATCGCCGCCCGGCCCGCCAGCGACATGCGCACCTACGGTTACCAGCGCGCCGAAGTCCTGGCGGCGCTGGCGAACGCCCTGGTCTTGATCGTCATCTCGGTGGTGATCTTCACCGAAGCGATCCGCCGGCTCGGCTCGGCACCGGAGGTCCACACCGACGTCATGCTCGCCGCGGCGATCCTCGGCGCCGTCGCGAACCTGGTATCCCTGCTGATCCTGCGCGGCGCCCAAAAGGAAAGCCTCAACGTCCGCGGCGCCTACCTGGAAGTCCTGGGTGACCTGCTGGGATCCTTTGCCGTCATCGCGGCGGCGGTGGTCATCATGGTCACCGGGTTCCAGGCGGCAGACACCATTGCGTCGATCCTCATCGCCCTCATGATCCTGCCCCGGGCCTGGCACCTGCTGCGCGACGTGGTGGACGTGCTCCTCGAAGCCACGCCCAAGGGTGTGGACGTCCAGATGATCCGCGAGCACATCCTCGCGGTGGACGGAGTGGTGTCCGTCCACGACATCCACATCTGGACCATTACCTCGGGCGTCCCCGTCTTCTCCGCCCACGTGGTGGTGGAGGACGCGGCGCTTGGTGCCCGGGGCGCCGACCGGGTCCTGGACAAGCTCACTGCGTGCCTGGGCTCCCACTTCGACACGGAGCACTGCACCTTCCAGCTCGAGCCCGCCACGCATTCGGAGCACGAGGCACACCAGCACGCCTGACGCCGCACTGCTGTCCGCGCAGACCTCGCTGCTTGCCGCGCAGGCCGCCGGCCCGCCCGCCGGTGGGACACACCCCTCGCGCACGCGGCCAAATGACACCAATGTTGTTTATGTTATTGGTGTGACTCGTGTTGCCAAAGTGGTCTCTGGCACGTAGCCTCATGCCTGCTGGGTGATCCGCAGAGGGGCTTTTTCATGTGCCAAAATCCAACCTCGCTCATTCCAGCCTGAGACTTCAGCGAGGTTTGCCCATGAGCTGGACCGGATCCGGCCGCAAGACGGCTGTGCTCTGCGCCGCCGTCGTCCTCCTTGGCACGTTCGCGCTCCCAGCGCAGGCCGCGCCGCGGCCTTCCGCACTGACGTCAGCGCACGGGCAGCTGCCGGCCACGGGCCGGGTTCCGGCGTCGCCGGAAATCCCCTCACCGGAGGAGATCGCCGCCGCCAAGTCCAGTGAAAGCGCGACGGCGGCGGAGGTCACCAGGATCGACGGGCTTCTGGCCGATGCCTCGGCTGCCCAGGAAACCAGCCTCGCCGTGTCCCTCCAGGCGAACAACGCGTACGGCGAGGCCCTCGTGGAGTTGGCCACCCGGCGTGAGGCAGCGACGGTCGCGGCCGCCAAGGCCGCCGCCGCCGAGGCGGAACAGGCCAAGACCCGCAAGCAGGTCGGCCAGCTGGCCAGCGCCCTCTACCGCAACGGCGGCCTGAATCCGGCCCTCAGCAGCTTCGTCAGCGGCACAGGCCAGGCGCTCGAAGATGCCGCGACCCTGGAGGCCGTGACGGCCGGACGCGCGCGGGCGTTCCAGTCGGCGGAAACCGCGGCCGCCGCCGCTCAGTCACTGACGGAATCCGCAGCGGATGCCAACCGCGCCGCCGACGAGGCTGCCGCGACGGCGGAAGCCCGCAAGGCAGACGCCGACCGGGCCACCGCGGCCCAGCGCCAGGCCGTGGCCGATGCCAAAGCACAGCGCAGCGCGCTCGTAGACCAGCTGGCAAGCCTCAAGAACACCACCGCGGCACTGGAATCGGCCCGGGTGGATGCGCTGGACCGCCAGCGCCAGCAGGAGCGGCTGGCGGCGCTGACTGCGGCGGCCGGCGCCGCGCCGCAGCCGGGCACGGGTTCACAGCCCGACACCGCATCACAACCAGCAACGGCAGCGCCGGGAGGCGGCAATGCCGCCGCCCAGCAGCCGGC
>Ga0213839_1001313_pt1 | contig 16503 bp, 17 predicted proteins | sample SWPATP21_FD_160075 | JGI IMG/M metagenome (GOLD analysis project Ga0213839, IMG submission 160075) | Coastal seawater microbial communities from Marineland, Florida, United States - SWPA TP2 #1 | ecosystem: Environmental > Aquatic > Marine > Coastal | place: USA: Florida | collected 2016-08-14
GGGAGCAGGGCGGACGCCGCTGGAGCGACGCGCCGCCCGTCGCCGTGGACGCGGTCGAGACCGTCCTCGCGACCACGCGCACGGGCACGCTGACGCCGTCGGTGGAAGGCCCCGGCACCTGGGGCGTGCGCGGCGCCAGCGGCGAGCTGCGCCTGCGCGAGGGCCGGTTCTCTCCCGGGGGTGTCGCCGCCGAGCCCGACAGCCGCGTCCCGCCGGTGTTCACGCCCAACTACACCGACGAGACCACCCCGGTCGACGTCACCTTCGCGCGCTGCGCCGACACCCCGCGCGACGTGCTGTCGCTCACCTGGCCCGTGCTCCCCAGCGGCGAGGCCATGCCGGGCGCGCTGCACGTCCTCGACCTCGGCGACGACTGGGCAGCGGTGGTCGCAGGCACGGTGGAGCACGACCGCATGATGGAGGAGATGGGCCGCGTGTACGGACCGGGCGGCGCGGCGCGCCTGGTGCCCACGGGCCCCGAGACCCACATCCTGGTCGACCCCGGCGCCGATCTCTCCCCGGCCTACGCCCTCGCCGACCGGTGGACCCGCGGCGTCGTCACCCACGTGGGGGCGGCCGACAACGCCCGCGACGACAACGTGGTCTACGCCGCCAAGGGCTGGGAGGACGCTGCCGCCGAGCTCGCCGCGCTGCTGCCCGACGGTCGCGTCGAGCGCCTGAGCTGGCGCGTCCCCACCGCCTGCCTGGTGGTCGCCCTCGGCGCCCCCTGAGCGTGGGTCAGCGGAGTATGGCGACAGCACGAGCCGAGACCCCAGCGAAGGAGGCGAGATGAAGGTGGTGGCGATCTGTGGCAGCCTGCGGGCCGCCAGTCTCAACCGAAAGCTGCTGCGCGCGCTGGCTGCGGCGTCCCCGGACGGAATGGACGTGGAGCTCGCCGAGCTGCACGGCATCCCGGTGTACGACGGCGACCTCGAGCAACGGGCGTTCCCCGAGGCGGTGACCGCGCTGCAAGATCGCCTGGCGGCCGCCGACGCCATCCTGCTGGGGTCGCCCGAGTACAACGGCGGGGTGCCGGGCCCCTTGAAGAACGCCATCGACTGGTGCTCCCGCGGAGGCCGAATGAAGGAGGTGTACGCCGGCAAGCCGCTGGCGCTCGTCGGGGCGACGCCGGGAGGCTCTGGCACCCGACACGCCCAGCAGGCCTGGCAGCAGACGTTTCGGGTGCTGGGCGTCGACTTCTGGAACGCCGGCGTGCTCTACCTGGCCCGGGCGAGCGGATCGTTCGACGACGCGGGCGCGGTGAGCGACCCGAAGCTGCAGGAGCGCTTGGCGCGGTTCATGGAGGGCTTTCGAGCGTTCGCGGCGCTTCGTTCGCCGTCAGCGTAGGCGCCCCGTCGATCGCTCAGGGAGACGCCTTGGGCAGCACGACCGGGGAGGCAATGCCGGAAGGCTCCTGGCCGATGAATCGGCCCTCCTCGTCGCTCCAGGCGCGAGCGGTGGACTTGCCGTCCACCTGCATCCGCAGCCCTGCCACGCGGTCACCGTCGCGCACCACCTCCAGCCCGTCCACGGAGGTGCCCCAGGTGTGGACCGCCTCCACGACGGCGCCGTCGGGCCGCACGACGAACACCTGCAGGGCCGTCACGTCGTAGGCGCTGCCGGGGCCGGTGGCGTAGTCGCCGCGCTGGCGGGTGCAGGCCAGCGCCACCAGCGCGTCGCCCGGAGCGTCCACCACGACGGGCTCGGTGGTGCACACCGAGGTGGCCGTGCCGCCCCCACCCGCGGCCCCCGAGCTGACGAGCAGGGTCTCGCGCCCGCTCGGGAGCAGCGAGACCGAGGCACCGGAGCCGAGCGTATGCACATGGGCCCCGGCGAGTGACACCTCGTCGACCGCTGGACTCGCGGCGTCGGGCTGCCACTGGTAGCCCACCCGTGGGTTGTGGAAGCGCCACAGTGGGCCAGCGCCGGGGGTTGGCGGCGCGCTCCAGCCCGCACCGGCCGCGAGCAGTGTGGCGGCCGCACCGTCGAGACGAAGCGGGGCGGACAGCGGCACGGAAGGCCAGGTGGACGGCCGACGGTGCTCGCGCCCCGGGGCCACCGACACCATGGTCTCCTGCGAGCTGGTGTCGACGTCGTTGTCGACGAGCTCGACGAGGACGCGCGCCTGCTCCACGGCGGGCGACGCCACCCGCGGGAAGTGGGCGAGGGGTAGCTCGGCCTCGAGGACCCAGCCCGTGTCGGTGCGTCGAAAGCCCGTGGGCGCCACCGTAGCCGAGAGCTCGCCGTTCACCACGGGCTGCACGCCTGCGTCCGAGAGCACGTACTGACGGGCGAAGGCCTCGGCGAGCCGCCGCCTGTGGGCCTGCTGCTTGGCCAGCCAGGCGGTGCAGTCGGCGTGCTCGTCGTCTTCGCTTCGGGCCTGGCACCAGGCGGCGTCGACCTCGGTGGTGGCGAGGTGGTTGGTGAACGCCAGCGGAGGGAACGGGGGCTCGCCCAGCGACAGCCACAGCTCCACGTGGTCGGAGCGGATGCGCTGGCGGGCGTCGGTGGGGTCGTCGGGCAGCACCACGGCGTCGTCGGTGACCCGCACGGCGAGCACGAGCCGCTGGGCGTCGAGGCCGAGGTACACGTCGGCGGCGAGGTCGTCGGCCGAGGACGGCGCCTCGCCGAACACCCGCCCGGCCTCGTCGAGGGTGCGCCAGGGTGCATCGGCGGGCCACTCGTCGAGGGCGCCGTCGGCGGTGAAGTCGTCAGGAGGCGCGGCGAGCGCGAGGGCGATGATCACGCCGATGACATCAAGGACCGAGCTCGGCGGTGATGAGATCGCTGAGCGCCTGGTAGTTCGTGGGATCGCCGAGGTCGTAGGTGGTGAGGTTGAACACCCCCACCTCGTAGTTGTCGCCGTCGAGGAGGACCACGTCGCGGTAGGTCACGTCCCACGCGGTCCATGCCGCGACACCCGTGGTGTCTTGCAGCAGCGGCAGGTCGCCGAGCCCGCCCATGGTGGCCAGGCCCGACTCGTGGCCCACCTCGTTGACCGCGATCAGCACCACCTGGCCGGGATGGCTGGCGTCGAGTTCGTCTTGGAGTTCCTGGAGCTTCTCATACTGAGAGCGGCAGTAGCTTCACGTGGCGTGGGTGAAGTACCAGCCGCTCACCTTCTTCAGGTGATCACGAGGACTGACCGCCTGCCCGTAGCTGGGCGACGTGGTGTTCTCGTCGGTCAGCGCCAAGTCGGGGGCCAGGGTCGGGGGGCCGCTGTCGACGGTCCCGGAGTCGGTGTCCGTGTCCGTGTCCGTGTCGGAGTCCGTGTCCGTGTCCGTGTCCGTGTCGGAGTCCGTGTCCGTGTCGGAGTCCGTGTCCGTGTCGGAGTCCGTGTCGGAGTCCGTGTCCGTGTCCGTGTCGGAGTCCGTGTCCGTGTCGGAGTCGGTATCGGTATCGGTGTCGGACGTGTCGGTGCCCGCGTCGGTGAGCGTCCCGCCCGTCTTGTCGGCTGCAGCGTCGTCGTCGCCGGCGCACGCGATGGCGAAGGAGACGAGCAGGAGGGGGGCGTGTCGAAGCATGAGCCCATCATAGCCGACCGACACGCGTGCACCGCGGTAGCATCGGAGGGGAGGGTCCATGCAGGTGCTCGTGCTCTGGGTGGCGGCGGCACTCGCCCAGCTTCCGCCGGCGATGACGGAGGTGCTGAAGACGAAGGGCAGCTACGCGGTGAGCGACGGCTCGTCGGTCTACACCTTCCGCGCCGACCACACCTTCGAGCTCCGCCCCACGGGCATGAGCGGTCGCACCATCGCCGGGGTGTGGGCCGAGGACGACGGCAAGATCCGGGTGACGGGAGAGTGGCGCTGGGTGAACGGCGCCTCGGCGCCGGGCGACTACCGGCAGATGGTGGTCTACGTCAGCCCCCACGGCACCGAGCCGGAGACGCGCGGGCGGCACGTGGTCTACCCGGCCTACCTCACCATCGAGTCGCTCGGACCGGTCGACGCCGCCACCTATGCCGAGCGGGTCGGCACGACGCCGTAGTCCAGGGGGCGACATGGGCTTCGAGGTGGGGGGGACGCCCGAGCGTCCGGTGGTGACGGCGCGGCAGTCCCTGCTCGTCCACTGGGGCTGGTGGATCCTCGTCACCTTCGTGGCGCTCTTGGTCGCCTTGGTCACGGGGCACCTTCCTCGCTGGATCCTGGCGACCACCTGCGCTTCGTGGGTGGTGGGCTACCTGGTGGTCACCTTCCTCGGACCGAGGCTGCGCGTGACGGTGACCGCCGACGAAGTGCACTTCCAGGCGTGGGTGGGGCGGTGGTTCCCTCGGCCGCAGCAGTTCGTCGTGCCGCTGGCGCTCGTGCGACTCCAGTGGGGCCCCAAGCACCGCAAAGCGATCGAGCGCGACCTGGTGGTTCACGGGGAGAGTGGGAAGAGCTGGCTGATCGCGCACCTCCAGGTCGGCCTCGCGACCGACGACCCGCTGAGCGAGCTGGTCTGGGAGCGGCGCCCGCGTGCCATGCAGCGCCACGGTCAGGGGCGTGAGGAGGTGCCGCGGGAGCTACGTGACGTGGAGTAGGCTCGCTCGTGGAGGCGTGATGACCGGGGGCCGCGATAGACCCGCGCATGCCGCACCCGCTGCACGAGCTGTTCACCGAGCACCTCCCCCGCCCGCTCCACGGCGACCGTGTCGCTCGGTTCTTCGGCATTCTCCAGGTGATCGACATGCTCGAGTCCCTGGGGTCCGCGCCCTCCTACACCCAGGCCCTGGGCCAGCTGCGGGCGTCGGTGGAGGTGCAGCACGCCGATCAGCTACCAGACGGTCCCCTGGTGGTGGTGGCCAACCACCCGTTCTCGATGATCGACGTGCTCGCCACCGGAGCGGCCGTCGAGACGGTGCGCCCCGCGGGCATGGTGCGGGCGGTGGTCGACCGGGCCTCCGCGTCCCTGGTGGAGCTGCACCCGCTCATGCTGTTCGTCGGCGACGACGACGCAGGCCGCGCCGCGTTCTGGGACGAAGCCCACGCCCACCTCGAGAGCGGTGGCGTGGTGGTCATGTTCCCCGCAGGTCACTCGGTGATGCGCGCGCGCGACCGCGTCGCCCTGGAGACCCCGTGGCGGGCCGGCGCACTGAAGCTCGCCGCGAGGGCCGGCGCCCCGTTGGTGCCCACCCACGTCCACGCACCGTCGCGACGGCGCTACCAGCTGCTGCGGCGCCACGTCGACCGGATGCTCGTGCAGAAGCTGAACCTCCGCGAGGCCGTGCACTTCCGGCAGGCGGCGCGGGTGCGGTTCGGCCGCCCGGTCGCTGCCGCCGACAGCACGCCCGAGACGCTGCGGGCCACGGTGTATGCGCTGGGCGACGAGCCGTTCCGCCTCGCGACGCTCACCCGCTGACCGGGCCCACCAGCCTCACGGCGAGCCCCCCCTCGGGGCCCAGCTCGTAGCGAACCTCCCACCCCAGACGCCGCACGAGCTCGTTGGTGATGGCCAGTCCGAGCCCCTGCCCTCGGGGACGGGCCGCGTCGTCGGAGAAAGTGCGCTGGGCCAGATCGGCGAGCTCGAGGGGCGGCACCCCGGGTCCGTCGTCGAGCACCGACAGCTCGAAGCGTCCGTCGTCCACCCGGTCGAGGAGCACCGCCACGTGGACCGCGCCATGCACCGTCGCGTTGTGCACGAGGTTGGCGACGGCCCGCTCCAGCAGGGATGGCTCGCACGCCACCACCACTGCCTCACTCGGGGCCGAGGCCCCCACCTCCACCCCCCGCGCTGCCCCGATGGCCCGAAAGCGAGCCTCCACCCGACGCACCACCTCGGACAGATCGGTGCGGCCCACGGCGGGGTCGAGCCCGTGGCGCAGCCGGGCGGCCTGGTGCAGGTTCTCGACCAGCGTGGTCACATAGGCGGCGTCGGTGAGGGCACGCCGAGCCGCCGAGCGGCCCTCGTCGCCGGCCACCGCATCGACCTCCTGCAGCGCCAGCAGCAGTGACCCCAGCGGCGTGCGCAGATCGTGGGCGATCTCCGCGAGGTAGCGCTCCAGCGCCTCGTGCCTCCGAACCAGCTCCTCGCGGTCGGTGACGATGCGCTCGTGGGAGCGGTCGAGCACCCCGGCAATAGCGGCCAGGTCGTCGCCCACGGGATCTTCGGCCGAGGTGTAGCGGGCCGACCCGATCTGCAGCCCGGCCTCCCGGATGCGCTCGATCCGCACGAGCAGGGGCACCACCGTGAAGCGATAGGTGGCGAACATCGCCGCGAACACTGCGAGGAACACGCCGAGCGCCGTGCCGACCATGAACGCGTTGTCGATGCGACGGCCAGGACCGAAGGTGAAGGCGGCCACCGCGCAGGGCCCTTCGGGCCGGAGGTAGCGGTAGATCGTGGTTCGCCCCGCGGTCTGCACCTGTCGGGACGGGACCACCTCGGAGACGCCGGCGTCGACCCTCGCCCCCGACACCGACACGCCGGTCGCGTCGAAGAACCGCAGCTCCAGGGCATCGGTGCCGAACGAGGCCACCTCCCAGTCCGAGGGGGAGGCCACGCAGGCATCGACGATCACCTCGGGGATGTCGATGACGGGCGAGCCCACCACCTGCTCGATGGTCCAGCGAACCGAGGCCCAGACCAGGAACACGGCGAGCAGTGCCGTGACAGCGGCCCCCAGAAGGATGCGTGTGCGGAACGAGACCCGCATCACGTCCTCGGCTCGTAGCGGTAGCCGATGCCCCACACCGTCTTGATCAGCTCCCCGTCGTCGCCCAGCTTCCGTCGCACCCGCGACACGTGGCTGTCGACGGTACGGTCGGAGGCCGCCTCCAGGCCCAGCACCTTGACCGCCAGCTGGTGGCGCCGCACGGCCTCGCCCGAATGGTCGACCAGCCAGGCGAGCACGTTGAACTCGATCTTGGTGAACCCGAGGTCGGTCCCATCGCGCGACACCACCCGTGCGTCGAGGTCGACGAGGCAGCCCCCCACCAGCACCTGCCGGTTCGGGCGCTCGGCCTGCAGGGCGAGGCGCACGCGGATGCGGGCCACCAGCTCCTCGAGGAAGAATGGCTTGGCTACGTAGTCCACGGCGCCCAGCTCGAAGCTTCGGAGCCGCGCGTCGAGCTCGGTGCGCGCCGAGAGCACCAGCACCGGCGTGCTCACCCGACCGCTCATCGCCTCGAGCACCTCGAAGCCCGAGGCACCGGGAAGCATCAGATCGAGCACCACGAGCTGCAGCGATGGGTCGACGGCCCGGGTGCAGGCCTCGATGCCGTCCATCGCCACCTCCACGTCGAAGCCGTGGCGGCGCAGCCCGCCGATGAGGCCCTGCACGACGCTGAGATCGTCCTCGACGACCAGGATTCGGGGCCGCTCGCTCACCCGCGCATCATACGCCATCGCTGCCTCCCAGACGGCCCTCGAGGCGCAGGAGCTGCAGCTCGGCGCGGGCACGTTCGCTCTCGGCGCTCACCAGGGCCGCTTCGGCGTCGAGGCGGTCGTTGCGGGCCGCGATGAGGTCGTCGAGCCGGCTCTCCCCCTCGTCCACCCGGGCCTGCTCGCCCGCCTCGGTCTGGCGAGCGACGTCGACCTGGACCACCGCGAGCTGTACGCTCCGGCGGCTCGTGTCGACGGCGTCGACGGCCGCCCGCACGCTGGCTCGAAGCTCGTCCTCGGCCGAGGTCAGCGCGAGCTCGGCGATGTCGCGTTCGGCCTCGGCGCCCGCCCGCTGGCTGCGGGCAGCGCGTCCGCCGAGGGGCACGGACAGGTCGAGGCCCACGGCCCAACGCGGCAGGCCGTCGTCGGTGGCCAGGTCGCCGAGCGCTCCCAGGGCGTCCGACGACAGCGACGCCATCCCCACCGAGCCGCTGGCGGTCAGCTCCGGGAGGCCTGACCGCCGGGCATCCTGCAGCGCCTGCTCGGCGCTGGCCACGTCGGCGCGAGCGATGGCCACCTCGGGGTTGGCTTGCAGGGCGCGGGCCAGGCTGCGCTCCAGGTCGGTCTCACCACCAGCGACGGCGCCGTCGCCACCGGGCTCGATGGCCTGCCCCGGGGACTCTCCCATCGCGAGCAGGAGCTGATCGGCCGCCGCCCGCGCATCAGCACGGGTGGTCGACTGCTCCTGCTCGGCTGCGAGCCGCTCGGCGGTGGTGCGGCTCACCTCGAGCATCGCCACGTCGCCCTCGGCGAAGCGCGCCTTCGTCTGCGCCTCCAGCCGCTGCGCCTCGCCGAGCGCGCGCTCGGCAGTCTCGGCGAGGCGCACGGCCGAGGCCCACGACCACCACGCCTCCGCGATCGCCACCAGGGCGTCTTGCTGGGCCTGCTCCGAGGCCAGCTCGGCGCGTGTCAGCCGCTCGCCCGCCTGCCGCGCGGCCATCCCGGCATCGCTGCGACGGAACGGCGCCAGCAGGTCTTGCGAGACCGTCAGGTCGACCAGGCCCGTCCAGTTGCTCTGCACCTGCTCGGAGGCCTGTCCGCCGAGGGTCGCGAGGGTGGTCATGTTGTCGTACCCGAGGTCGGCGCCCACTTCCCACGACGTGCCCGTCGAGGTGGTGGCCCCTACGCTCAGCGACGAGCTGCTGCTCACCGAGCTGGCCTCGGTGGGGAAGCCCGCCACGAAGCCGGCCGAGTCCACGCCCGACAGCTGCGTCGACGCTGCCAGTGTGGGGTCGAAGGACGCACGAGCTACCCCGAGGTCGGCGGCGGCCACCGCTTCCTGCCGCGCCACCGTCCTTGCTGCGCGGTTGTGGCCCACGTGGGCCAGCGCCTCGTCCAGCGACAGCTCCACGCCCCAGGCGGGCGTCCCCCAGCCGACAGCGGCGAGCAGGCCGAGCGCGAGCCGACCGAGCGTGCGCTTGGTGGTCCCCGTGGCGTGAGCGAGCGGCGGTGTTCCCATGGTCTCCTCCATGGCTCCAACGTGGTCCGCAGAGTGTGGAGAAAGTGGTGAGGGCGCTGTTGTGGTGCATGTCCACGGTTTCTCCACAGTTGGGTGCGTAGACAAGGACATCCACTGGGAGCCACCATGTCCACAGCCCACGCCACGCTGACCTACGACGAGCCCTCCGCGGCCGATCTCGCCGAGATCCAGCCCCCGAAGCGACGCGGTCGCTGGGGCATCGCAGCCGGTGCCCTGCTGGGCCTGGTCGCTCTCGGCGCCTGGGCCGTGTCGGGCTCGTCGGGGGAGGTGTCCTACCAGACGGAGCCCGTCCAGCGCGGCACGCTCGACGTGCGCATCACCGCCGTGGGCACGCTGGAGCCCGAGGACGTGGTGGAGGTCGGATCCGACCTGTCGGGTCGGGTGACCTCGGTGCTCGTCGACAAGAACGCGGTGGTGAAGGCCGGCGACGTGCTCGCCCAGCTCGACGCCGAGCCCTTCGAGCACGCCGTGGCCCAGGCCACCGCCCAGCTGTCGTCGGCCCGGGCCGCGGTAGCGAAGGCACAGGTGGAGCTCGAGGACGCGGTCGTTCAGCGGGACCGGTCGGCACGCCTGTTCGACCACGGCGCCGTGAGCGCCACCACCGTCGAGGCCGCCGAGCTCTCCGTGCGCACCGCCAGCGCCTCGCTGCAGACCGCGCGCGCCCAGCGGGACCAGGCCGCGGCCTCCCTCGCCGACGCCGAGAACGACCTCGCCCACACCACGATCACCTCGCCCATCGACGGCGTGGTGCTACAGCGGTACGTCGACCCAGGCCAGACCGTGGTCTCCGCCATGTCGGCCACCGCGTTGTTCGAGGTGGCCAGCGACCTGTCCGCCCTGCAGGTGGAGGTGGCGGTCGACGAAGCCGACGTGGGCCAGGTGGCGGTAGGCCAGTCGGCCCGCTTCACCGTGAGCGCCCACGGCGAGGCAACGTTCACGGCTGAGGTGGTGTCGGTCGACCTCGCCCCCGACCCCGACGCCACCGTGGTGTCCTACCCAGCCGAGCTGCGCGTGGACAACCGGGAAGGGCTGCTTCGGCCCGGGATGACCGCCACGGCCGACATCCTCGTCGCGTCGCTCGACGACGCGCTGCAGGTGCCCACCCTCGCCCTGCGCTACCGTCCCAGTCGCGGCCCCGACGCCCCGACCGCCAGCGGCGAGCAGGTCTACGTGCTGCGCGACGGCGAGCCCGTGGGCGTGGCCGTGGAGGTCCTGGGCACCGATGGCCTGAACACCGCGGTGGCAGCCGACGGCCTGTCGGTCGACGACGCGATCGTGCTGGGAGGTGGACGATGAGCCTGCTGCAGCTGCGCGGGATCACCCGCATCTACGGCACGGGCGCCGCCGAGGTGCGGGCGCTCGACGGCGTCGACCTCTCGATCGAAGAGGGGGAGTTCGTGTCGCTCATGGGCCCCTCGGGCTCGGGCAAGTCGACGGCGCTCAACACCATGGGCTGCCTCGACGTGCCCACCACCGGCTCCTACCGCTTCCGAGGCATCGAGGTGACCGACCTCGACCGCCGTGCCCGGGCCCGCCTGCGCCGGGCGTGGATCGGCTTCGTCTTCCAGGGCTACAACCTGCTCGAGCGCAGCACCGCCGTGGAGAACGTCGAGCTGCCGCTGGTGTACCGGGGGGTGGGCAGCACCGAGCGGCGCGAGCGAGCGCTGGCGTCGCTGGCCGAGGTGGGCCTCGACGACCGAGCCGATCACCTGCCGAACATGCTCTCGGGCGGCCAGCAGCAGCGCGTGGCCATCGCCCGCGCCCTCGTCACCGAGCCCAGCGTGCTGTTCGCCGACGAGCCCACGGGCAACCTCGACACCGAGCGCAGCGAAGACATCATGCGGCTGCTCGTGCGCCTCAACCGCCGCCGCCACCAGACCATCGTGATGGTGACCCACGAGCCCGACATGGCCGAGCTCACTCAGCGCATCCTCCACTTCCGCGACGGCCGGATCGAGCGCGACGAGCGCCTCACGCCCAAGGAGCTGACATGCCACGCCTGACGAACGCGCTGCGCCTCGCGATCACCGAGCTGCGCCGCAACCTCGGTCGCACGTTCCTCACGTCCCTCGGCATCCTCATCGGCGTGGCCGCGGTCATCGCGATGGTGGGCATCGGGCGCGGCGCCACCGCGTCGATCGAGGCCGACCTCGCGTCCATGGGCACGAACCTGCTGCTCGTCGAGTCGGGCACGGGCCGCGGTCCGCAGGCACGCACCGCCACCCGTCCCTTCCAGCAGGGCGACGTCGATCGCCTCGCCCGCGAGGTGCCTCACCTGCAGGCCGTGGCGCCCGTGTCGAGCAGCTCGGTGACGTCGGTGTACGGCGGGGTCTCCTACGACACCACGGTGACCGGCTCGAGCAACGACTACCTGGTGGCCACTGGCTGGACCGTGGCCAGCGGACGCAGCTTCACCACCGGCGAGGAGCTGTCCGGAGCGCCGGTGTGTCTGCTCGGCGACACCGTGCGCGAGGAGCTGTTCGGCCAGGCCGACCCGCTGGGCACCAAGGTGCGCATCGGCGAGGCGAGCTGCACGGTGGTGGGCGTGCTGGGGGCCAAGGGCGAGAACACCATGGGGATGGACCAGGACGACCTGGTGTTCGCCACCCTCGGCCTAGTGCAGCGCCGACTGGTGGGCAACACCGACCTGAACTCCATCTTCGTGTCGGTCGACGAGGCCGACAACATGGACGTGGCCCTGCTGTCCCTCGACGCGACCCTGCGTGACATCCGCCACGTGCGCTCCGACGACACCGTCGACTTCACCGTGCGGGACACCCGCGAGATGGCCTCACGCATGTCGGGCATCACCACGCTGCTCACCGGCTTCCTGGCCGCCGTGGCCGCCGTGAGCCTGGTGGTGGGCGGCATCGGCATCATGAACATCATGCTGGTCTCGGTGACCGAGCGCACCCGGGAGATCGGTATCCGCATGTCGATCGGAGCTCTCGAGGGCGACGTGATGCTCCAGTTCCTCACCGAGGCCACCGTGCTCGCCGCGCTGGGCGGCATCATGGGCGCCACCCTCGGGGTGACGCTGACCGCCATCGGCGCCTTCCTGCTCGACGTTCCCTTCGTGGTGGAGCCAGTCATCGTGCTCGGCAGCGTCGGCTTCTCGGCGCTGATGGGCGTGTTCTTCGGCTGGATGCCCGCCCGGCGTGCGGCCCGCCTCGAGCCCATCGATGCCCTCAGGAGCTGAGGTGAGTGTCGGTGCGCTCGCGCGACGCGGTCAGAGGACCTCCACGGGGAACACCACGGAGATGTCATTGTCCCCCGCGATGGACGACAGGCCCCCGCCGGCCACGTCATCGGCCAGGCCCGGCGTCTTCGTGGCGCTGCCGTTCTCGGGCGGCAGGTGGCGCAGCGTCACGATGAGGTCACCGGTTCCCGCAGCCAGGGTGATGATCTGGTTGTCGATGCCCAGCGGCAGGCCGTCGGCATCCTCGTCGAGGTAGCTGTGCTCGAGGACGGCGTCGGGGTTGTCGTTCGCCGGTCCGTGCACCGCCGAGCCCGTGAAGAAGAACTGGTGCTCGGTGTCGAGCTCGGCAATCTCGGGGGTCACCTCTTCGGCAGGATCCTCGAGCTCGTTCCACACCTCCAGCGTCACCGTGTAGATCTCCCCGGCGGCGGGCAGCTCGATGGCGTCGATGATCGGGCTGCCGTCGTCCTCGGGGTCGCTCCACGCGAAGGTCAGCGTCGAGCCACCGGTCGCCGGTGCGAAGTTGGCCACCAGCTTGGTGGTGAGTCCGTGGTTGTGGTCATGATCGTGCCCGTGGTCGTCGTCGGTGTCTTCCACGTCGGAGCACGCGCCGCTGAAGAGCAGCGCAAGGGGGGTGAGTCGGCGAAGGAAGGTCATGTCTCGGCTCCGGTCGGTCAGGGTTCAGATGTCGACGCCCATCCGCAGACGCACATCGCGTCCGGGGTGGTCGGCGTAGTAGCGAAGCAAGCTGGTCGCCTCGCGAAACGGGGTGTTCAAGACGTTGCGGATCGACAGCCCGAGACGCACGACGCGCTCGCGGCCGAGCTCGGCGTCGAGAGCCATCCCGAACAGCGCGTAGCCGTCGGGCGGCGGGGTGAAGTCGTCAGCGGGGTCGACCCGGCGCTGCCGATCGACGAGGCGAGCGGTGGCCCGCACCTCTGAGCGCCCGAGCAGCCCACGGGGACGGGGCCGGCCCACGAGCTCGATGTCGAGTCGGTCGGCCGGGGTGCCCACGAGCTGGCGGTCGTCGGAGCGGTCGCGGGCCCGCACCATCCCGCCCCACAGGTCGAGACCCACATCGCCGTAGGGCGCCAGGTGAAGCGCGCCGTCGACACCGTTCAGCTCTGCGTCGATGGGTCGAAAGGCGTAGCGAGGCCAGGTGCCGCGGATGGTGACGTCGAAGCGTGGCTCCCCCGCGGCGTTGAGGTCGGGGGCGAACAGGATGTAGTCGTCGACGAGCTGTCCGTAGACCGACACCTCGGCCTCTACCGCGTGGGTGTGGAGCAGCGCCGTCGCCGACACCCCACGCGCCGACTCCACCCCGAGGTCGGGCCAGCCCAGCGCATAGACGGGAAACGACGGCGCATTGCCGATCAGGTAGAGCTCGTCGACGTTGGGGAAGCGATTCGCGGAGGACAGGTCGATCTTCAGGTCGACGGTGTCGGGCACGGCATGCATCACCGTGCCCAGCGACAACGACCCCGACTCGTAGGCCGCGGGGCAGCGGGCGCCGTCGTCGCGCTTCTCACAGCGCTCCTCGTCGAGCGTTCCCCGCCGCAGGTGCCGACCGAAGTCGTCTTCGCCCATGTACGCGGCGCGAGCCAGCCCATCGACACGTGCGCCCACCTCCAAGTCGATCCGGCGGCGCGACAGGCGCTCGTAGACGAACAGCCCGCCACCGAAGGCGCGGTAGTTCGGCAGCAGAGCGTAGCCCCGGTAGACGTTCTCCTGGAAGCTGCCCTGGAGCCCGAGACCCCCGGTCAGCACCCCGAGCGCGGTGGAGGCCCGGGGGTGGCTCGCCATCACGTCGAGGGAGTGGGTGCGGAGCAGGAAGTCGTACTGCGGTCCCTCCACGGTGGACCGCACTTGCTCGAACTCCTGCCGGTGGTTGAGCTGCAGCGCATAGGTCGCCTCGATGCGGCCGACAGCACCGTCGTGGTCGATGTGCAGCAATCCGATGTCGTGGGCTACCTGCTGGTAGGGACGATCGATGTCGTAGGTGCGTGTCCACAGGTCGGCCGTCAGGGGCCGGTCGTCGTCGATCTGGGCCTCGAACTCCGAGGGGGTGCTGGTGCGCACCCCGTAGAACACCCCGGCCTGGAACGCGTGGTGGTGCCACGACGCACGCACCTCGCCGCCGAAGAAGCGGTAGCCCACCGCGCCGCCGAGGTTGCCCGTGCGCGAGGCGGTGTTGCCGAGCAGATAGTCGGGAGACACCCGAGTGCTGCTGGTCGAGGCGTTGCCCTCGAGACGTAGCGTCCATCGGGGCGCGGTCTCGGGCACCACGTCGAGCCGGGCTGCGCCGTAGGGGCTTCGTCCGTTGCTCGCGTACGCGGTATGCAGCGTGCCGGAGACCCCCGTCGCCGTCGACAGCTCAGGGGGCTCGACGAGGACGACGCCGCCGATGGCGTCGGGCCCGTAGCGCGCGCCCGCGGGTCCGCGGACCACCGTGATCCGACCGGCGGCGAAGGGGTCGATCTCGGTAGCGTGGTCGGGCCCCCACTTCTGACTCTCGTGGCGTACGCCGTCGTAGAGCACCAACAGGCGGCGCTCACGGTGTCCCCGGATGATCGGCTTCGAGGCGTCGCTGGTTCCCGCCGCAGCGTCAACCCCAGGAACGCGGCTAAGGGCCGTGGCGAGGTCTTCGCCGGCGGAGGCCTCGAGATCCTCGGCGTCGAGCGTGGTTCGCGCCCGAGTGTCTTCCTCGTCGGGGTTCGTGCCGTGCACGACGATTTCGTCGACGGGGACCAGGGAGCCGGGAGCCTCGGTCGCAGCGTCGTCGACCTCGTCGGCGGCGTGGGCCGTCAGGGAGGCGGTGCACGCAGCCGGGGCGCACAGGCACACGAGCCACCGACCCACCTGGACCGGACAGGGCTCAGACCTCGGCAAGGGCCAGCCCCTCGAACTCGCTCTGGAGCCTGCTCGCATCGAGTCCGCGCCCGATGAACACCACCTGGCTGCGACGAGCTTCGCTGCCCCAGGGGCGAGACGGATGCACCTCGACAGTGCGGCGCACCGCCTGGAAGACCCAGCGGCGGTCGTCGTCGATGGCGAGCACGCCCTTCATTCGGAGCACGTCACGCTCGGCCAGCAGCGAGCCCAGCCACCGATCGAAGCGCCCCAGGTCGAGCGCACCGTCCATGGCGACCGACACCGACCGCACCTCGTCGTCGTGGTGGTGATGGTGGTGCTCGGCGGGATCTCGCGGGGCACGCACCGCCATGCGCTCGATGCCGTCGATGCGCGCGACCGGAACCTGTCCACGCAGTGCGTGCACCACCTCGACGTCGTGGATGCGGTGCAGGGCCGCGCCGACCTCCCCGAGCTCGCGGGCCGACACCAGATCGATCTTGTTCAGCACGACCAGGTCGGCGAACGCAATCTGCTCGGCGCAGGTGGGGTGTTCGGCGAGGGCCTGGCGCACCTGGGCAGCGTCGACCACCGTGACCACCGCGTGGAGGTGGAAGCGACGCTTCGACGCAGGGGTGTCGAAGACCCGAAGGATCGGCCCCGGCTCCGCCAGCCCAGAGGCTTCGAGCCACACATGGTCGTAGCGGGGGGCCCGTTCGGAGGCGAGCCCCTCGAAGAGGTCGACCAGATCGTCGCGCACGTCGCAGCAGGCGCACCCCTCGGACAGGCAGTAGAGCGCGGTCGCTCCCTCGACGAGCTGACCGTCGATCCCCACCGCACCGAACTCGTTCTCCACCACCGCCGAGCGTCGCTCGGGGTCGCCCGCCAGCAAGTGGTTGAGCAGCGTGGTCTTCCCCGCCCCCAGGAAGCCGGTGAGCAGGGTGACCGGCGTGGTCTGCTGCGTGCTCACGCCGCGCCCGGTGCGGCACAGGCCGACTTCGCACAGCTTCTTCGGCAGCCGAGGCTGCGCACATGGCTGGCGACGAGCACCATGCCACCTACGACGGCCAGCACGCCGCCCCCCTCGAACAGAGCCAGCGCCTCCGCCGCGCGGCCGAGGGACAGCAGCGACAGACCGACGGCGAAGCCCGTCACCACCATGGCCGAGCCGTGGGCGCGGTAGCCAGCCACGGCCCCGACGGCCGCGAGGGTGAAGGCCGCCGAGAAGAAGCCCCACTCGAAACGCTCGTTGAGCTCGCCGCCGACCAGCGCGCCCACGGCAGGAAGAAGCGCCATCGATGCGCAGTGCACCGCACAGAGGCCACTGGCCATGCTGCCGAGCCGGTCGAGCCACGTCATCACACCCCCAACGATCAGAGGACCACCCTCCGCGACCCCGTAATCGAGACAGTGCATCTATTGCAACAGAATTGCATCTGCTGCGGGCCTTCCGCCGACCTGACGTGGTAGCCTCTTGCCCGATGTCCGATATCGATCCGCCCGAGGCCGAGGCGGTGCTCGACCGCTTGATCCAGGCCGTACCCGGCGGGGTCGTCTACGTCGCCGCCGATGGCGCTGTATTGCGAGCCAACGACGCCGCTCTGGCCTT
>Ga0213839_1001315_pt1 | contig 16481 bp, 12 predicted proteins | sample SWPATP21_FD_160075 | JGI IMG/M metagenome (GOLD analysis project Ga0213839, IMG submission 160075) | Coastal seawater microbial communities from Marineland, Florida, United States - SWPA TP2 #1 | ecosystem: Environmental > Aquatic > Marine > Coastal | place: USA: Florida | collected 2016-08-14
GCAAGGAACTGGCCCGCTTCCAGCTCATCCAGCAGCAACTCGCCGAGATCCTGGGCAACGCCACCGCCTCGCTGGCCCTGATGGCCCAGCTGGCGCGGATCCAGGAAGACGGCAAGCTCGAGATGGTCCAGGCCGCGATGGCCAAATCCACCACCACGCGGCTGGCGCGGGCCTCGGTGGCCATGGGCCGGTCGCTCATGGGCGGCAACGGGATCAGCAGCGACTACGAGATGGGCAAGCTGTTCGGCGACGCCGAAATCCTCTACACCTATGAGGGCAGCTACGAAATCAATTCCCTGATCGTGGCCCGGGCCGTGACGGGAAAGTCGGCCTTCGTCTAGGCGCTGCGTTCAGGCGCTCCATTCTCCGGCAACGGAACTGCCTGGGTGGCATGGCCGTAGCGGGACGTGCGGTTGCGGCCGGCGTTCTTGGCCTCATAGAGGGCCCGGTCCGCGCAGTCCAGCAGACTGCCGGCCGCGGCGTCGCGCTGATCGCAGACGCCGGCGGAAATCGTCAGGAACCCGACGTCCCCGAACGGTTCGGAGACGATGGCCTCCCGGGCCCGCTCTGCGGCGCGCAGGGCCTCGGCACCATCGATCTCCGGGAGCAGCCACACGAACTCCTCGCCGCCGAAGCGCGCCACGATCTCCTGGGCGCGGGCCACCTTCCGCAGCCTCGCCGCGACCTCCGCCAGGACGACGTCGCCCATCAGGTGGCCGTGGGTGTCGTTGACCCGCTTGAAGTGGTCGATATCCAGGACGACGGCGCTCAGGCTCGTGCCGCGGCTCCCGGCCAGCGCAACCTGTTCGGCGAGGTGCCGCTCCAGGGCCCGCCGGTTGGGCAGGCCGCTCAGGGCATCGGTGGTGGCCTGCAGCTCGAGGTCGGTCCGCGCCTCCGTGTTGCCGATCGCAATCTCGACGAGCTCCGCGAACTGGGCCAGCCGCTCCATCATGGCTTCCGTGACGCCCGTGCGGGACTTCGAGGTCAGGCTCACCACGCCCCACAGGCTTCCGCGGACCCGCACCGGTGCGGCCGCCGCGGACTGGAAGCCGCCGGCGCGCATCTGCTCCGCGGCCGGCCCGCCCTCCGGGCCGTAGACGACCAGGGCCGGCTTGCCGGTCACAGCCACCCGCACGGTGGCTGACTCGTCCGTCGGGGCGAAGATGTGCCGGCGGCTCAGCGTCGGCGGGAGCGCCGGCGCCATGGCGACGATTTCTGCCGACGAAGCCCCCGTGAAACGGACGACGGCGGCGGAATCGACGTTGAACAGCTGGCGGACGATCGCGGCGACCCGTTCGGAGATGTCGGCGGGGGCGGCGTTGCGGGCGACGGCGGTCGCGATCTCGTGCAGAGCCTCCCACACCTGCTGCTGCTGCAGGCGTTCGGTGACGTCAACCGCCACCACCATGCCGGCCGCGGCCTGGTCGTCGGAGTAGACCGGCCCGGCCGTCAGCCGGTAGGTGCGGTGGCCGATCTGCCGGCTCCAGGCGACCTCCCGGCCCGCGAGGGCGGCCCGGTAGCGCGGCTCGAGCTCGCTGGCGAGGTCGCCCTTGAGCACGTCCTGGATGCGCTGGCCTTCGAGCTCTTCCGTGCGGTAGCCGAAAGTCTCCAGTTCCTGGCCTTCGGCGATCAGGTAGCGCAGCTCGGCATCGAAGAGGAGCACGAAGACGCCGGGGACGCTTCGCGCCAGGGCACGGTACCGGTCCATGTCCCGCTGCCGGCTCCGGTCGGCCAGCACCCGCTCGGTGACGTCCGTGACCTGCACAAAGAAGCCCTGCACCGCGCCGTCGCGGGTATCGGGAGTGTAGGTCACCTCGGTGAAGCGCCGCTCGCCCACGGCATCCACGAGCGTCCGGTCAAACTGCTGGTGTTCTCCGGCGAGTGCCCGCTCAATGTACGGCCGGTTCGCCTCGAGGACTTCGTCCTGGAGCACGTCGCTGATATGCAGGCCGTAGAGCTGCCCGGGTTCGATGCCGAACCACTTGCAGTAGGCGTCGTTGGCCAGACGGCTCCGGAGGCCTGTGTCCCAGTAGCCCACCATGGCAGGGATCCCGTTGAGGACGGCCTGCAGCTGTGCCGGGATCGCCGGCAGCGGCGACGAGCCGGCATCGTCCCTGTTGAGCGGGCTGCGATTTGTCATTGCCCCAGTATCCATGCCCGGCCGCGGCAGGAAAAACCGTCAGGGCATGAACCGGTAGCCGATGCCGGCTTCGGTGAGCAGATGGCGCGGGTTGGCGGTGTCCGGTTCCAGTTTGCGGCGCAGCTGGGCCATGTAGACCCGCAGGTAGTTGGTTTCCTTGGCGTACGCCGGACCCCAAACCTTGGAGAGCAACTGCTGTTGGGTGATGAGTTTTTCCGGATTCCGGACCAGAACTTCCAGAATTTTCCATTCTGTCGGGGTCATCCGGACGTCCACGCCGTCCTTGGTCACCCGGTGCCTGCCCAGGTCCACGGTGAAGGCTTCGGTCATGACCACCGCTTCGTGTTGCGGTTCGGCTCTGCGGCGCAGCAGGGCCCGGAGCCGGGCCAGGAGCTCGTCCAGACCGAACGGTTTGGTGATGTAGTCATCCGCGCCGGCATCGAGGGCCTCAACTTTGTCTTCGGATCCGTGCCTGGCGGACAGCACCAGTACCGGCACGCTGCTGAAGCCGCGCAGCTCCTTCAAGACGGCGGTCCCGTCCAGGTCAGGCAGGCCGAGGTCCAGGATGATCAGTGAGAGAGGGTGCTGGGTGGCTGCCAGCAGCGCAGAGGTTCCGTCTACGGCGGTGGTGACGTCGTAGCCGTGGGCTTGGAGCGTGATCCGGAGGGCACGCAACAGATGCGGGTCGTCGTCGACCACCAGGACCGCCGTCATGCTCCGTCCGGTCCGGACGCGAGGGGCAGCGCATGGCCGCGGCGGGACACCAGTGACTGCGGCTCGAGCGGTGCCTGGGCGCGGCGCCCGTCATACGGGGTGCCCGTGGACAACGGAAGCCGGATAATCATCGTCAGCCCGCCGCCCGGTGTAGCTTCCGCGGTCAGGCTGCCACCCATGGCATCCGTAAATCCTTTCGCCACCGCAAGCCCGAGTCCGATCCCGGTGGTCTGCGGGGCGTCGTCGAGCCGCTGGAAAGGCCGGAACATTTCCAAGACCCTCTCGGCTGGAATCCCCCGGCCGTGATCGATGATCCGCAACTCGCCAGCAGGGCGCCCGCCGAGAGTCGCCGGGCTCAGCCCGCCGGCCGCCCCGACCAGGACAATGTCCGAATCGGGGGCATATTTCACGGCATTTTCGACGATGTTCGCAATCACCCGCTCCAGCATCCCGAGATCGGCTTCAATTTCCGGCATGTTGGGAGGAAGGTCCACCCGTACTCTCCCCGCGGGGACGGCACTCAGGGACCCCGGGATTACTTCGTACCAGCGCACAGGCCTGAGCAGGGGATTGACGGCATCCGAAGTGATCCGGGACATGTCCAGCAGATTACCCACCAGCGCATCCAACTTGTCCGAACACTCCTCGATCGTCGCCAACAGCTCCTGCTCCTCTTCCTTGGTGAAATGGGCGTCGTCGTGCCGTAGGCCGCCGACTGCGAGCTTGATCCCGGCCAGGGGCGTGCGAAGGTCGTGGGAGACAGCTCGGAGTATGGAGGTTCGCATCGTATTGCTCTCGGCCAGGCGAAGCATCTCCCGCCGGCTCGCCACCAGCTGCTGGCGTTCCAGCTGTGCCGCGAGATGGACTCCGAACGCCCCCAGAAGGCGCCGGTCACTTGCCGGCAGGATGCGTCCGAACAGCACGAGGCGGGTGGCGGCGTCGATTTCCTCCACGTTGTCGCCGGTGGCATCGTTCCCTGCCTCGCCAGCGGACAGAGCTGGGACCTCTCCCACTGCGGCCTGAAGATGCCACCGCCGGTCTGGTGTTGCGCCGCTGGAGCCGGCCTCGGGGCCATAGCCCAGGCTGAAAAGGGCAGCGCCACGTACCTGGAAGACGCTCAGGGCTTGTTCCAGCAATGCCTGAACCGTGTCCTCCGAGCCGACGGCACTGCGCGTCAAATCTCCGAGCGTCGTGGCTTCGGCGCGGGCCCGTGCCGCCTCCTTGGAGCGGCGGGCCGACAGGTCGACCACAACGGCAACTGCGGCCGAGACGCCCACAAACACCAGCAGGGCCAGGAAGTTCTGCGGATCGCTGATGGTGAGGGTGCCCAACGGCGGGGTCGAGAAGTAGTTCACCAGGAGGCTGCTCCACAGTGCGGCCAGGATGGCCGGCCACAACCCGCCGATCAGGGCCACCGCCACCGAGCCGGTGAGCTGGACCAACATGGCGGCGGCCACATTCCGCTCCGGGTTCAGGAGGGAAAGCAGGAGTTGCAGGACCATCGGGAGCAGTACGGCGAGGCCGAACCCGACGGCGACCCGGACGCGGCCAAGGTCGCGCTGCCGTGCCGGGCGGGTTCCGCGGCCGCCGAGCGGGTGGGAGACCATATGGACATCGATGTCGCCGGAATCGCGGACCACCCGGGTGCCGACCCCGCCGCCGAGCAGGTTTCCCATCAGCCCGGCGAGCCGCTTGCGCCGGGAAATGCCGACGACGATCTGGGTCGCGTTGACGCTGCGGGCGAAGTCCAGCAGGGCGACGGCCGGATCCTCCCCGGTCACGATGTGGTAGCTGCCGCCCAGATCCAGGATCAGGTGACGCTGGGCCTCCAGCGCTTGGGGGGATTCGCCGGCCACACCGTCCGCGGCGCGAACGTGCACCGCCAGCAGGTCCCCGCCGCTGACGCGGTTGAGGATCCGGGCCCCCCGGCGGATCAGGACTTCCCCTTCCGGGCCGCCGGTCAGCCCAACGACAATTCGCTCCCGGGCCGGCCAGCTTTCGTCAATACCCTGTTCGGCCCGGTACCTGGCCAGGCCCTCATCCACCCGGTCGGCCAGCCACAGCAATGCAAGTTCGCGCAAAGCCGTAAGGTTGCCCAACCGGAAATAGTTCGAGAGGGCCGAATCGATCTTGTCGGCCGCGTAAATCTTGCCGTCCCCCAGGCGCTGGCGCAGCAGCTCGGGGGAGATGTCCACGAGGTGGATCTGATCTGCCCGGCGCACGACGTCGTCGGGCACCGTCTCCGCCTGGTGGACGTCGGTGATGGCGCTGACGACGTCCCCCAGGGATGCCAGATGCTGGATGTTGACCGTGGAGAGAACATTGATGCCGGCGGCCAGGAGTTCGTCGACGTCCTGCCAGCGCTTGGGATTGCGGCTGCCCGGGATGTTGGAGTGGGCGTATTCGTCCACAACCGCGGTCCCCGGCGCCCGGGCCAGGACGGCGTCGAGGTCCATCTCCTCGAACTCGGTGCCCCGGTAGGGCAGCTTGCGGGGCGGAATGACTTCGAGTCCCTCCAAGAGCGCCCGTGTCTCGCTGCGTCCGTGGTCCATGGCGAACGCGACCACGACGTCCTCGCCGCGCTTGCCGAGCCTGTGGGCTTCTTCGAGCATCTCGTAGGTCTTGCCCACACCCGGCGCGGCGCCCAGGAAGATCCGCAGCATTCCACGTGCCATGCCGTCATTCTCTCACTTGGATTGTGCCGGCTGCGACGGCGGCGCGGCCGCCGCCACGGCGAGGTTGAGGGCAGTCACGTTGACCGACGGCTGGCCCAGAAAGGAGAGTACCCCGCTGCTGGTGTGCTGTTCCACCAGGGAGGCGACGGTGTCGGTGCTCAGGCCGTTCGCTGCTGCCACCCGCGCCAGCTGCAGTTTGGCGTACGCCGGGGAGATATCCGGGTCCAGTCCGGAACCGCTGGCCGTCACGGCGTCGGCGGGCACCTGGTCCTCGGTGATGCCTTCTGCGGCGGCGACGGCGGACCGGTTGGCGGCGACAGCGTCGAGCAGTTTCGGATCGTTGGGTCCCAGGTTGCTGGCCGAGGACGACGCCGGGTCCCACTTCACAGCCGAGGGCCGGGCGTGGAACCACTTGGGGTCCTGGGCCCCGGAATCGTTGGCCGCGGCCTGGGCAATCAGGGCGGACGCTGCCGGTGCGCCCGAGCTGTCTTTGATGATGGAGCCGTTCGCCTGGTACGGGGCGATCAGTTGTCCTGCGCCGAAGACGGCCAGAGGGTAAGCCACGCCGAGGACCAGTGTGGCGAAGAACAGGAACCGCAGGGCGGTGCCTGCCTGGCGGAGGTAGCCGGTGAGGGTGTTCATGGGGGCGCTCCTAGCCGATTCCGGGGATGAGGGAGATCATCAGGTCGATGATTTTGATGCCGATGAAGGGTGCGATCAGGCCGCCGAGCCCGTAGATCAGCAAGTTCCGGGCCAGCGCTTGGTTGGCGGAGACGGCGCGGTACTTGACTCCGCGGAGCGCCAGCGGCACCAGGGCGATGATGATCAGGGCGTTGAAAATCACCGCGGAGAGGATAGCCGAGGACGGGGTGGCCAGGCCCATGACGTTCAACAGTCCCAGCCCGGGGAAGGCGGCGGTGAAGAGGGCCGGGACGATCGCGAAGTACTTGGCGACGTCGTTGGCGACCGAGAAAGTGGTCAGGGCGCCGCGGGTGATGAGAAGCTGCTTGCCGATGCCGACGATGTTGATGAGTTTGGTGGGGTCGGAGTCGAGGTCCACCATGTTGGCGGCGTCCTTGGCGGCGGGGGTGCCGGAGTTCATGGCGACGCCGACGTCTGCCGCGGCCAGGGCCGGGGCGTCGTTGGTGCCGTCCCCGGTCATGGCCACGAGCCGGCCTGCGGCCTGCTCCTTCTTGATGACCGCGAGTTTGTCCTCCGGTGTCGCTTCGGCCAGGAAGTCATCGACCCCGGCCTCGGCGGCGATTGCCTTGGCGGTGATGGGGTTGTCTCCGGTAATCATCACGGTCCGGATGCCCATTTGCCGCAGTTCGGCGAAGCGGGCGTTCATGCCGGGTTTGACGACGTCGGCGAGGTGGATGGTTCCCAGGATGTCTGCGCGGCCGTCCTTGTCGATCTGGGCGACCAGGAGGGGTGTGCCGCCTTGGGCCGAGATTTCCTGGACCCGGAGGTCGACCTCGGCCGGGGTGTGGCCGCCGTATTCGGCCACGAAGGCCGTCACCGTGGAGGCGGCGCCTTTGCGGATCTGCCGGCCGTCAAGATCCAGCCCGCTCATGCGGGTGGTGGCGCTGAAGGGGACCACGGCAAAATTGCCGGAGCTGCGTTCGAGGGCGGTCAGGTCGGCCCCGGTCACGCCCTTGTCCGCGGCGAGGTCCACGATGGAGCGGCCCTCGGGGGTTTCGTCGGCCAGGCTGCAGACCCGGGCTGCTTCGATGAGCCGGATCCTGTCCACCTGGTTGGCGGGGAAGAAATTGACGGCGCGGCGGTTGCCGTAGGTAATGGTGCCGGTCTTGTCCAGCAGCAGTGTGGTGATGTCTCCGGCGGTCTCCACGGCGCGGCCTGAGGTGGCCAGCACGTTGTGCTGGACCAGCCGGTCCATGCCGGCGATCCCGATCGCAGGGACCAGCGCCCCGATGGTGGTGGGGATCAGGCACACCAGCAGGGCGACCAGCACGATCGGGGACGGTGTGGCCCCGGCGAGGGCGGCAAACGGGGCCAGTGACATGGTGACGGCCAGGAACACGATGGTCAGGGACACCAGCAGGACGTGGAGGGCGATTTCGTTGGGGGTCTTCTGCCGCACGGCGCCCTCGACCAGCTTGATCATCCGGTCGATGAACGTCTGCCCCGGCTCGGCGGTGATGCGGATGACGATCCGGTCCGAGAGGACCTTCGTGCCGCCGGTGACCGAGGAGCGGTCGCCGCCGGATTCGCGGATCACCGGGGCCGATTCGCCGGTGATGGTCGATTCGTCGACGCTGGCCAGGCCTTCGATGATTTCACCATCCGAGGGGATGACGTCCCCGGCCTCGCAGATCACGGTGTCGTTGAGCCGGAGCTCCGTGCCGGGAATATCCTTGGTTGTGCCGTCGGGCTGGCGGAGCCGGGCCGTCACACCTTTGCGGCTGGCGCGGAGGCTGTCGGCCTGGGCTTTGCCCCGGCCTTCTGCGATGGATTCGGACAGGGTTCCGAACAGGACGGTGAGCCAGAGCCAGACGGTGACGACGATGCCGAATACCGAGGGCCGGTAAAGGGAGATCGCTGTGCACAGGGCGGCCCCGACCAGCACGGTGAACATGACCGGGGAATGGATCATCTGCCTCGGGGCGAGTTTCCGGACCGCAAGTGGCAGGGCGGCGGCGACGGACGCGAGCGTCAGTTTTGCCGGGGCCTTGGTGTGGTGCTTGTGCTCGCCGGGGGTGCCGAGGGGGTTGCCGTCGGCGTAGGTCTGGGCGGTGAAGTCCGTCTGGGACGGGGTCATTTCAGGAGTCCTTCTGCGAGGGGGCCGAGGGCAAGGGCCGGGAAGTAGCTCAGGGCGGTCAGGATCACTGTCACGCCGAGCAGCAGGCCGCCGAACAGGAAGCCGTGGGTGGGGACGGTGCCGGCGGAGGCGGGCACCTTGCCCTGACGGGCGAGGGATCCGGCCAGGGCGAGGACCAGGACTATCGGGAGGAACCGGCCCAGCAGCATCGCCAGGCCCATCATGACCGAGAGATAGGGGCCCGAGGTGGTGATGCCGCCGAACGCGGAGCCGTTGTTGTTGGCCCCGGAGGTGAAGGCGTAGAGCACTTCGCTGAACTGGTGCGGACCGGTTGCCGGGGCGTTGGCCATGATGTCCGGCAGCAGGACGGTAATGCCGGCCAGGGCCAGGACCAGGGTCGGGGTGACCAGGATGTACATGGCCGCCAGCTTCATTTCCGTCGGGCCGATCTTCTTGCCCAGGTACTCCGGGGTGCGCCCGACCATGAGACCGGCGATGAAGACGGAAATGATGGACAGGATCAACAGGCCGTAGAGACCGGACCCGGTTCCGCCGGGGGCGACCTCGCCGAGCATCATGTTCACCATGGCCACGCCGCCGGCCAGCGGCGGCAGAGAATCGTGGGCGGTGTTGACGGCGCCGGTGGAGGTCAGTGTGGTGGATGCGGCGAAGATCGCACCCGGCACGGGACCGAAGCGCTGTTCAAAGCCTTCGCCCAGCCCGCCGGCGGCTGCCGTCGCGGTTCCCTGGCCGGAAGCCACGGCCCACCCCATCAGTGAAACCGAAGCCAGCCACAGGGTACCCATGACGGCGGCGACCGTGTAGCCCTGCTTCTGGTCCCCGACCATCCGGCCGAAGGCGTAGGGCAGGGCCGAGGGGATGAGCAGGAGCAGGAACACCTCGAAGAGGCTGATAAAGGCGTTGGGGTTTTCGAACGGGTGGGCGGAGTTGGCGTTGAAGTAGCCGCCGCCGTTGGTTCCGAGCTCCTTGATGGCCTCCTGGGACGCGACCGGCCCGCCGGGAATGCTTTGGCTGATCCCCGAAGCCTGGTTGGTGACGTCGGTGGGCCAGAAGTTCTGCACCACGCCGCCGAGGACCATCACCAGGGCTGCGACGAACGCGAGCGGCAGCAGGATCCGGAACGATGTCCGGGCCAGGTCCACCCAGAAGTTACCCAGCCGCTGGGTCCTGGTGCGGGCGATGCCGCGGATGAGGGCGACGACGACGACGATGCCGACGGCGGCGGAGAGGAAGTTCTGCACCGCCAGCAGGGTCATCTGCACGAAAATGCCGACCGTGGTCTCCGGTGCGTAGGTCTGCCAGTTCGTGTTGGTCACAAAGGAAATGGCGGTGTTCATGGCAATCCACGGGTCGACGCCGGGCAAGGACCCGCTGCCCGGCAGGACACCCTGTAGCCGCTGGAGGCCGAACACGGCGAGAATGGAGACAGCCGAGAACGCCAGGACGCTGCGCAGATAGACGGACCAGGTCTGTTCGGTGTCGGCGTCGATTCCGGCGAGCCGGTAGAACAGACGCTCTGGCCGGGATGACGTTTTGCCCTCGAAAACCCGGGCCAGGTAGATGCCCAAGGGCTTGTGCACGGCCGCCAGAACGATGAGAAGTGCCGCAACCTGGGCAGCGAAGGATGCAGGGTTGAAGGTCATGATCCGCTCACCACTTTTCCGGATGGATCAGGACGGCCAGCAAATAGCCGAAGAGGCCCAGGCCAGCCAGCAACAGAACGAGCCACATCACTGCATCGGCGCTCATTTGCCACCCTCCGGCCGGTCATCGGCGCTGCCGACCATCCCGGCCAGGACGTGGCCGATCCACATAACGAACCCCATGGACACCATGAGGATTCCAAGAACAGCCAGGTCGGCCATTGCAGGTTCCTTTCATCCGCGCCCCGTTTGCGGGGACAGCTCCAGTCAAGCCCCGCCGCAGGCCCGAAGCGCCGGTTTTGACGCATCCTTGACGGGTGCGGCCCGGATCTTGACGCCGTCTTAGCGGTCCTGCCGCGGCTGCGCGGGCGGGCGCCCGAGGGGCCGCGTTAAGGAAACATCAGGATTGTCCGCCGGGCGGGTGCCGCGGCTGCCAGGACTGATACTGTCGCGGACGGAAGCGGCGCGGTGCGTCGCGTGGAAAGGACATTATGACCACGCTCAGCCGGCCCCCGGCAGACCCCTCGGCGCCGCGGCCCGGCGCAGGGGATCACTTCAAGAACTGGCTGCTGTTCGGCCTCCAGGACGCCAAGGGAATCCATCAGGGGCCCGGGGCGGTGAGTGACAGCCACCTGAAAAAGCACACGTGGTGGCAGGTGATGTGCCTGACGGGCGTGGACTACTTCTCCACGCTGGGATACCAGCCGGCCATTGCCGCGCTCGCGGCCGGTGTGATCTCACCGCTGGCCACCCTGGTCCTGGTGGCCGTGACCTTGCTGGGTGCGCTGCCGGTGTACCGCCGGGTTGCCGGCGAAAGCCCGCGCGGTGAAGGATCCATCGCGATGTTGGAGCGGCTGTTGCCGCGCTGGGGCGGGAAACTCCTGGTCCTGATGCTACTGGGCTTCGCGGCCACGGACTTCATGATCACCATGACGCTCTCCGCAGCCGACGCCACCGCGCACGCCATCGAAAACCCCTTCGCCCCCGACTGGATGCAGGGCCAGAACGTCGCCGTCACGCTGGTCCTGCTGGCCATGCTCTCCGCGGTGTTCCTGCGCGGCTTCAAGGAGGCCATCGGCGTCGCCGTCGTCCTCGTGGGTCTCTATCTCGGACTGAATGTCATTGTGGTCGTCACGACGATCTTCGAAGTGATCGGCCACCCGGTGGCGGTCGACAACTGGTGGCTGGCCCTGACCACCCAGCACGGGAACCCGCTGATGGTGGTGGGCATCGCGCTGCTGGTCTTCCCGAAGCTGGCCCTGGGCCTGTCCGGCTTCGAGACCGGCGTCGCCGTCATGCCGCAGATCCGCGGCCACGCGACGGACACCGAAGTAAGCCCTGAGGGCCGGATCAAGGGCGCGCGCCGCCTGCTGACGACGGCCGCCGTGATCATGAGTGCCTTCCTTGTCACCACGAGCTTCACCACGGTGGTGCTGATCCCGGAACAGGAATTCCAGCCGGGCGGCCAGGCGAACGGGCGCGCCTTGGCCTACCTCGCGCACGAATACCTGGGAAACGGTTTCGGCACTGTCTACGACCTGAGCACCATCGCCATCCTGTGGTTTGCCGGCGCCTCCGCGATGGCCGGGCTCCTGAACCTCGTGCCCCGCTACCTGCCCCGCTATGGCATGGCGCCGGAATGGGCACGCGCCGTCCGGCCGCTGGTCCTGGTGTTCACCTTCGTGGGGTTCCTGATCACCTGGCTCTTCGACGCCGACGTCGACGCCCAGGGCGGCGCGTACGCCACCGGCGTCCTCGTCTTGATGACGTCGGCGGCGGTCGCCGTGACCTTCTCCGCGCGCAGCAAGCGGCAGCGCAAGCGCACCATCGGGTTCGGCATCATCGCGGTCGTGTTCATCTACACCACGGTGGCCAACATCTTCGAACGCCCCGAAGGCATCCGGATCGCGGCGCTCTTCATCCTCGGGATCATCGTCATCTCCCTGCTCTCACGCATCCGGCGCTCCTTCGAACTCCACGCCACGCATGTGCGGATGGACACCCCGGCCCTGGAATTCCTGGCCGCCAACGAGACCGGGCCGATCGCGATCATCGCCCACGAGCCGCTGCGGCTCAGCGCGCAGGCGTACCGGGACAAGCTGACCTCCGCCATCGAGGTCAGCCACCTGCCGCTGGACTACCAGGCCCTGTTCCTGGAAGTGGTGGTGGACGACTCCTCGGACTTCGAGACCGAGCTCGAGGTCCGCGGGGTGGTCCGGCACGGCTACCAGATCCTGGAGGTCCACGGACCTGTGGTGCCCAACACCATCGCCTCGGTGCTGCTGCACATCCGCGACGTCACCGGACTGATGCCGCATATCTACTTCCGCTGGACGGAGGGCAACCCGTTCACCAACCTCCTGCGGTTCCTGGCCTTCGGCGAGGGCGAAATCGCCCCGGTCACCCGTGAAGTGCTGCGCGAGGCCGAGCCGGACGTCACCCGGCGGCCCTGGGTCCACGTCGGCTGATGCCGTCAGCGGACACGGTCGGCTGACAACGGCCGACGCCGGAAACACAAACGCCCCTCCGGAGGAATCCTCCGGAGGGGCGTTGTGGTCTTCGGGGAAAGTGCCCCGGCCGGGCGGCCGGGGCATTATCCGGAGTACTTAGAGCGGGCGGATGTTCTCAGCCTGCGGGCCCTTCGGGCCCTGCGTGACGTCGAATTCAACCTTCTGGTTCTCGTCCAGCGAGCGGTAGCCGCTGGTAGCGATTGCCGAGTAGTGGGCGAAAACGTCGGCCGACCCGTCATCCGGGGCAATGAAGCCAAAACCCTTTTCGGCGTTGAACCATTTAACTGTGCCTGTAGCCATGCCTTTATCCTTCTGAAATGCTGCTGATCTCCGGCGGCCATAAGGCCAACGGCTGCGGAGACATTCGTCCGCTGTCCCCCAACGTACGGGGCGACGGCCCCCTGTGCAAGAGTCTGACGGGGGTCTTCGCATCGGCACGTTGCTTCAGTCATTCCGACGCGGGGGCGTCGAAGAGCGCAATCAGGTCCCGGCTGATCTGGTACGGCGACGTCTCGCTCGGGCTGTGACCGCCCCGGTAGACCGCAATTGTCGCCCCGATCGACTGTGCGAAGCGCCGGTGCAGGGCCAGCGGCCAGAGGTCGTGTTCCCCGACGGCGACAAACTTTGGCAGCGTCGCGGCCGCCAGTAACTGCCGCAGATCGGGGGTGTGCTGCATGAGGCCGATGATGTCGACCACCGAGGTGCGGCGCGTGAACGCAAACCTGCTTTTCACGAACCGCAACCGCTGGGGCGCCACCCTGGCGACATTGCTCCGGATACCCCAGATCATCAAGGAGGCGCCGACCCGGCTATTGACCCGGCCGCTAAACCAGCCGACGAAAGGCAGCCCGCGGAAACACTGGCCGGGCAGCGGCGGGCAACTGATCAAGGTCAGGCTCCGGAACTTCTCGGGCCGTTGTTGGAAGGCCAGCTGGGCGACGGTTGCCGCAAAGGAGTACCCCACGACGTGTGCCGCGCCTTCCCCGGCGTCGAGCATGGCGATGAGGTCATCGCGGAAGAGCTCGTAGTCGTAGTGGGTCCGTGGAGGAACGAGGTTTTCCGGGCCGGCCCGGGCGGATTGGTACTGCCCCGCGATGTCGCAGCTGAGGACAAAATAGCCGGCCGCGGCGAGCTCGGGCAGCATGAGGATGAAGTCTTCCTTGGAGCCGGTAGCGCCCGGAATGAGCAGGACGCGCGGGTTGCCTGGAATCCCGCTGGTGATGGTCGCGAGGGTGCCGCTGGGCGCCTGGAACTCGCCGCGTACCACACCTTCCGGCAGGGCGGACCAGTCGAAGTCCGGCAGTGCGGCATCCCGGCGGGCGGCATCATCCACCAGCCCCGAACCGAAGCCTTCGGGCTCGGGAACCGGGGTGTCCTGTGCGTTGCTGCCGACAGACACCATGCTCCTAACATAGCCCCTTGGCTTCCGGCGGATCTGTCGCTGGCCTGTCTCGAATCTGTCGGGGATCTGCTTCGGACCTGCCGCGGCCGGAAGTGCGGTGCCGGCCCGGCGCCGGTGAATTGCCACGAAACCGCGGGTCAGCCGGCCAGAGTGCTGGCGGGCTTCGCGGGGGAGAGCGGGGCGTCCACCTGCCGCACCGTTCCGGCGGAGCCGTCCACGGTCACTCGCTGGCCGGTCCGCAGCAGGGTGGTCGCGTCCGGGACGCCCACCACGGCCGGGATGCCGTATTCGCGGGCCACCACGGCACCGTGCGAGATCACCCCGCCCATCTCCATTACCAGGGCGCCGGCGGTCATGAACAGCGGCGTCCAGCCCGGGTCGGTGGACGGTGCCACGAGGATTTCCCCGGGCTCGAGGTGGGCGCCTACCGGGTCCAGGATGACCCGCACCGTTCCGGTGGCGCTGCCGGCCGACGCGGGTGTCCCGGCGAGGGCACCGGAAACGGGGGACTTTGCCATCACCGCGGCCTCCACATCCGTGCCGTCGGAGAGCAGGATCCGCGGAATCCGGCGTCGGCGCAGTTCGACGTCGTAAAGCCGGCGGCGGGCCGCCACGATGCCTTTGAGATCGGCACCCCGCAAACCCACACGGACCTCGTCGAATTCCAGGAAATACACATCGTCCGCGGCGGCGATCGAACCGGACCGGGCCAGTTCGGCGCCGATCTCGTTGAACTGACGGCGCATCTCCGCGAGCGTGAGGACGATGTAGAACTTCGGCAGCTCGCGCAGTCCCGACAGCTGCCGGGTCCGGCGCAGGCAGAGCGCCACCGCCCGGGCCCGGAGCTGGCCGCGGGCCCGGGTCCGTTCCACGAGGTCGCGGATCCTTGCCTCGGCGTGTTCCTCCGCACGGGCGAACTGCCGGTCAGGGGCCTGCTCGGGGTCCTCCACATGGAGGTAGTTCGAGATCATGCCGAGGATATGGTCCGGCTTCTCCGACCACCGCGGCATGCCAAGGTCTATCTCCGCCACGGCGCGGTGGCCGTAGCGGTCCAGGAAGCCGTGCAGGCCGGTCTGCGCCACCGTGGGCAGCGTCCCGGCAGCGTACATGGCGGCCAGTTCTCCCGGGCTGTGGGCCAGGAACGCCTCGCGGGACGTGGCATTCGCGCCGATGGTGACCGCCAGCTGCCAGAGCTCAAGGTCCATCTCGGTGGTGACGTTGTTCGGCAGCCCCCGCAACACCGCCTCGAGTTCCCGCGGCTCCGCGATGCCGCGCAACAGCCTGCGGGCGGCGGCCAGCATGATGTAACCGACGGATGGCCCGGGCAGTGTGGCCAGGATCAGCTCGTCCACGGCGCGCTCGAGGACGCGCTCGGCGTGATCGAGCCGGCCAAAGGCGGTGGCCGGTTCCGGCAGGACCAGCTCCGCCTCGAGGCGCTTTCCGTAGTCGAACGCGCGGCGCAGTTCTGCGCCCGGCCGCACCGCGGCCCGCAGCATGGCCGGAATCACCCGGACGAACAAGGCGAGGGTGGAGGTTACTTCCGCACTGCGTGCTGCAGCCCTGCCTGCCTCAGGATTCGGCGCGGGCTGCGTTGCCGCGGCGCCGGGTCGCTTCCACCGCGGCGGTCTTTCGCGCAGGCCGAACCGTGGATCCTTCAGGAGCGCCGGGAAAACCGCCCCTGACCTCCCGTCCGCCAGCGGGAGCATCCGCAGCAGGTAGCGGCGGCCGTACTTGTTGTGGATCAAGGACGTCATATCCACGTACATGCGCAGCCCCGGGTTGACGTACAGCCACGGGCCCTTGCGGTTCCGCATTGAGCCCAGCACGGAGAGCCCGATGGGGGTGAGCGGCCGGGTCAGGCCCTGGAGCAGGGTGCCGCACAAGTACACGCGGGTATCGGTGGCGGCCGCCGTCTCCGCGCCAACGGGTTCTGCGGCGGCCGGGTCCGGCAGGGGGTACAGCGTGGTGATGGGCCGTGACTGCGTCACCCAGACCTTGCCGGAAGCGTCGATCACCCATTCCACATCCTGCGGGGCACCGAACAGCCGCTGGATGGTATCGCCCAGCGCCGCCAGTTCGCGGATCCTGGCGTCGTCCAGGGCCGGCGGCCGGCCGGCCCGAGCCCGCCCCGGCGAGCGGAGCAGGACCCGCCCCGTCGCCGTGTCCACGACGAAATGATCCGGGTTCACGCTGCCGGAGACTACCGCCTGGCCCGGCCCGGCGCTCGCATCGATGACGGTTTCGGTCCGGGTCCCTGTGACGGGATTGGCGGTGAACAGGACACCGGCTGTGGCGGCGGCGACGACATCCTGGACGACGACGGCGAGTCCCACCTCGCGATGGCTGATCCCGTTAGTGGAACGGTAGGCCACCGCCCGTTCGGTCCAGAGCGAGGCCCAGCAGCGCCGGACCGACTCGACGACGGCGTCGGCTCCGGAGATGTTGAGGAAAGAATCCTGCAGTCCGGCGAAGCTGGCGAACGGCAGGTCCTCGGCCGTGGCGGAGGACCTGACCGCCACGGCGGCATCGGGGCCGAGGGCGGCATACGCAGCGCGGACGGCGGCATCCACGTCGGCGGGAATCGGCGCGGTCACGAT
>Ga0213839_1001317_pt1 | contig 16478 bp, 14 predicted proteins | sample SWPATP21_FD_160075 | JGI IMG/M metagenome (GOLD analysis project Ga0213839, IMG submission 160075) | Coastal seawater microbial communities from Marineland, Florida, United States - SWPA TP2 #1 | ecosystem: Environmental > Aquatic > Marine > Coastal | place: USA: Florida | collected 2016-08-14
CGCCTCCTTCAAGGCGGACCTCCGCTCCCGCGCCGGCATCGACCCCAAGGTGATCGAGGTCCTCAAGGGCCTCCCCCGCGAGGGGCATCCCATGGAGTGGCTGACCACGGGCCTCACGCTCCTCGGCATGACCGCGAAGACGGGTGACTACGCGGAAGACGCTCGCAACGTCATCGCCTGGGCCCCGGAGCTGGTGGCCGCCATCTTCCGCATCCGCAGCGGCTGGGGCGACCCCATCGCGCCGAAGCCCGAGCTGGGTCACATCGAGAACTTCGTCCACATGCTCGGCGTCCCCGGCGGCGACAGCGACAAGCTCGAGAAGCTCCTCCGCGTCTTCTACGTGCTCCACATGGACCATGGCGGCGGCAACCTCTCCACCTTCGTCGGCAAGTCCGTGGCGAGCGCCCACACCGACCTGTTCAGCAGCCTCAGCGCCGCCATGTGCGGGCTGTACGGGCCTCTGCACGGCCGCGCGAACCAGGACTGCCTGGACTTCGTCCGCAAGGTCGGAACCTCCGACCCGGAGAAGGTCGAGGCCTTCGTCCGCAACGAGCTGGCGAGCGGCGGCAAGATCTACGGCTTCGGCCATGCGGTCCTGCGGGCCGAGGATCCCCGCGCCACCATCGAGTACGCCCTCGGCGAGGAGATCTGCCCCGATGATCCGCTGTTCGCCACGGCCCGCACCCTGCGGCAGGTGGCGGTCAACGTGCTCAAGGAGAACCCGAAGATCAGCAACCCCTACCCGAACGTGGATGCGGTCTCCGGCTCGCTCCTCAACGCCATGGGGATGACCGACTCCAACTACTACACGGTCCTCTTCGGCCTCTCCCGCATCACGGGCATCTCGGCCCAGATCGTCGACGAGCGGCTCCGCTTCCGCGGCGGGAAGGGAGCGCCCATCACGCGGCCGAAGTTCATGGCTGAAGACCAGCCCCCCCGCAGCCTCTCCTGAGGATGCCGAGGCCGCCAGCAGGCGGCCTCTTTCGTATCTGGCCTCGAGGGGCCCGGTCCTCGGACCCCTCCTCCGGCCCCCATCTTTCGTCGTGCCCGGGCCGTTCCGGGCGCACCCATCCGAACGCGGAGTGCGTGCAGAATGAACATCCACGAGTACCAGGCGAAGCAGGTCCTGCGTCGCTACAACGTGCCGGTGCTGGCAGGCCATCCGGCCACCACGCCGGACGAGGCCTTCGCAGCCGCCCAGGAGATCGGCGGGTCCATCTGGGTGGTCAAGTCCCAGATCCACGCCGGTGGTCGCGGCAAGGGCCGCTTCCAGGGCGACATCTCCGACGCCGAGCTGGCCAAGGCCGCCAAGGGCGAGGACGCCGACGGCAAGGGCGGGGTGCGCCTCGCCAAGTCCATCGACGCCGTGAAGGCCGAGGCCGCCGACATGCTCGGCAAGGTGCTGGTCACCAAGCAGACGGGCATCGAGGGCAAGCAGGTCAACACCCTGTTCATCGAGGCCGGCTGCAACATCGCCCAGGAGCTGTACCTGTCGGTCATGCTCGACCGCTCCAACAACAAGGTCCTGCTGATGGCCTCCGAGCACGGCGGCATGAACATCGAGGACGTCGCCGAAGAGCACCCCGACGCCATCAAGAAGGTGTGGGTGGAGCCCGCCGCCGGCCTGCAGGCCTTCCAGGCCCGTCAGCTGGCCTTCGGCATCGGGCTGAAGGGCAAGGCGATGAAGAGCGCCAGCAAGTTCTTCATGCGCGTCTACGAGGCCTACATGGGCACGGACTGCGCCATGCTCGAGATCAACCCGATGGTGATCACGGGCGACGACGACGCGGTCTGTCTCGACGCCAAGATGAGCTTCGACGACAACGCCCTGTACCGCCACAAGGACATCGAGGCGATGCGGGACCCCAACGAGGAAGACGAGGCCGAGATGGCCGCGGCGGAGTGGAACCTCTCCTACGTCAACCTCGACGGCAACATCGGCTGCATGGTCAACGGTGCCGGTCTCGCCATGTCCACCATGGACATCATCCAGTTCAAGGGTGCCGAGCCCGCCAACTTCCTCGACGTCGGCGGCGGCGCGAAGAAGGAGCAGGTGGCCGCGGCCTTCCGCATCATCACCAGCGACCCTGCCGTGAAGGGCATCCTGGTGAACATCTTCGGCGGCATCATGAAGTGCGACGTCATCGCCGAGGGCGTCATCGCCGCGGTGAAGGAAGTCGGCCTCGAGGTGCCCCTCGTCGTCCGCCTGTCCGGCACCAACGCCGATCTGGGCAAGAAGATCCTCGCCGAGAGCGGGCTGGCGATCACGCCGGCCAGCGACCTCGACGAGGCTGCCGACCTCATCGTCAAGGCCGTGGGAGCGTAGTCATGAGCATCCTCGTCAACAACGACACGCGGGTCCTGGTGCAGGGCATCACGGGCTCCGCCGGTTCCTTCCACACCCAGCAGTGCATGGCGTACGGCAACACGAACGTCGTGGCCGGCGTCGTGCCCGGCAAGGGCGGCACGCTCTTCGAGGGCAAGGTGCCGATCTTCGACACCGTCGCCGAGGCCGTGGAGCAGACGGGCGCCAACGCCTCGATGATCTTCGTGCCGCCGCCCTTCGCGGCCGACGGCATCCTCGAGGCCATCGACGCCGAGATCGCGCTGGCCATCTGCATCACCGAGGGCATCCCGGTCCGCGACATGATCGCGGTGGCCGCGCTCCTCGAGAACAGCAAGACCCGACTCGTCGGTCCGAACTGCCCCGGCGTCATCACCCCGGGCCAGTGCAAGATGGGCATCATGCCCGGTCACATCCACACCCCCGGCAAGGTGGGCGTGCTCTCCCGCTCCGGCACCCTGACCTACGAGGCCGTCGGCCAGCTGTCGGCCGTGGGCATGGGCCAGTCGACGGCGGTGGGCATCGGCGGTGACCCGATCATCGGCACCAAGTTCATCGACGTCCTCACGCTGTTCAACGACGACCCGGAGACCGAGGCCGTCATCATGATCGGCGAGATCGGAGGCACGGCCGAGGAAGAGGCCGCCGAGTGGATCAAGGCCAACATGACCAAGCCGGTCGTGTCCTTCATCGCGGGCGCCACGGCGCCTCCCGGACGCCGCATGGGCCACGCCGGCGCCATCATCTCCGGTGGTCAGGGCACGGCCGAGAGCAAGTTCGCGGCCCTGCAGGACGCGGGCGTGCACATCGTCCGCAGCCCCGCGACCATGGGCAAGAAGATGAAGGAAGTGCTCGGTTGAGCGAGCGGGAGGCCGTCGAGGCCTCCCTGCTCTGCGACCCGGCGCTTCGCGTCTACGAGCTGGGGGATCTGCATCCCCCTTCGCCGCCCGCTGTCGGTGGCTCCCCGTGGAGGGGGCCACGGGCTGGAGCCCGACGATCTGGCGAAGAACCTTCGAGCCGTCGCTTCAGAGCAGGCTCGCGGGCGGGTTCGGCGGCAGGTGCGGCGCGAGGGCGAGGAGGTCCTGGGTGTCCTTCACGCCCCCGAGCCGCTCCGGGACCAGCCACACGGGCGCGCCCCCCGCGGCACGTCCGAGGGAGCGGGCCGCTTCCCGATGGCCGTAGGCACGAGTCCTGGCCCGCTCGGGCAGGGCCAGCAGGGCGAGGGCGGCCGGTTCACCGGGGGCCTCGGTGAGGGCCTCGAGGGAGGGGAGGGGACCGGTGGGGACGGGCTGCACCCGGTTCACCAGCAGGCCGCCCAGCTGCATCCCCTCGTCGCGGAGGACCTCCAGGAAGCCCAGCAGGTCGTTGCGCTCGGGGGCGTCGGCATCGGAGACCAGCCAGTAGCGACAGCGCTCGCTGTGGAGGAGCTCCGCGACATCCTTGCTCCGCTCCCTCGCCCCGGCGGAGAGCTCGCTGAACAGAGCGAAGAACTCCCGGATGTCCCCCATGACCCCGTCGCCTGCGATGCGCTCGACGATGCCGAGAGCCCGGCGGGTGGCGGCCGCACGGAGGCCCCCCCCGGGCTCCAGGATGGCCTTGAGCATGCTGCGGTCGAGGATGTCTCGCATCCGCTGGGGGGCGCGGAAGAAGTCGAGCACGTGCTGGGCCGGTGGGGTGTCGAGGACCACGCGGTCCCAGCTCCCCTGGACGGCCAGCTGGTGCAGCTTCTCGACGGCCATGTACTCCTGGCTCCCCGACAGCCGGGTGGTGACCGCCCGGTAGTAGGGGTTGGCCATGAGCGCTTCGGCGGTCTCCGGCGTGGCGTGGTCATGGACCAGGGCGTCCCAGGTGCGCTTCTTGTCGAGCATCAGCGCGTCGAGGGTTCCCGGGCCGACCCCCTCCACAGGGCGGGGCTCGTTGCCGAGGGTGTCGATGCCCAGTGCATCCGCCAGGCGCCTCGCGGGGTCGATGGTCAGCACGACGACCCGCTCGCCGTTGGCCGCGGCGGCCAGCGCGAGGGCGGCCGACGTGGTCGTCTTGCCGGTGCCGCCCACCCCACAGCAGATGTCGACGCGGGTGTTGAAGCTCATGGAGCCTCCACGAGGACGTCGTAGAGCTGGCTGCCGAGGGCGCGGGCCAGATCCTGGCCCCGGAGACGCGGCAGCTCCACCAGCGGGAGGTCCGCGTCGCGGAGGGGAGCCAGCGCCCGCTGCTGGGCGTGGCGGTGGTCGGTCGCCTGGAGAACCAGATCGGCCAGCGCTGCGCCGTTGGGGAGCGCACGGACGAGCCTCGACGTCTGCACGGCGTCGACGCCCTCCGGGAGCGGCCGTGGGTCGCAGCGGTTGGCCAGCACGAGGCTCGGGTCGAAGCCGTCGGCGCGGAGGGCCTCCACCAGCTCCAGGGTCTCGCTGACCGGCAGGGCCTCTGGGAGGGTGGCGATCGCCACCGCCGTTCGCTCCGGGTTCTGGAGGAAGCGGTCGATCACCGATGCCAGCTCGTAGAACGGTCCTGCCTTCGCCACCTCGGTCATGGAGCGTGCCGCCGACAGGAGCGTCAGGCCGTGGCCGGTCGCCGGGGCATCGAGCACCACGAGATCGAAGACCGGGTCGCCCGCGACCGGCTCCATCAGCAGGTTCTCCAGCTTGCCGAGCTGGAGGAGATCATGGAGCCCGGGGATGGCGTCGACGAACGTGGTGACGGGGCGAGCGTGGACGACCCTCGCCAGGAGCCCGCTGAGGCGCAGCTTGCGACGGGCGAAGTCCTGGAGGCACTCGGGCACGGTGAACGAGGACACCCACACGTTGTCGGTGGCCCGCCGGTACTCGAAGCTGCGTCCACCGAGGCCGAACAGCGGGGGAAGGGCGGCGGTCCCCGACAGCTCCAGGAGGAGCGTCCGGCGTCCGGCGCGTCCGGCGGCCACCGCCAGCGCGCCCGAGAGGGTGGTGCGTCCGACGCCGCCCTTGCCGGTCACCACGACGAGGCGGCGGTCGAAGAGGTGGGTCATGCCGCACCCTCCTCGGTGTCCTCGGCCTCGCTCTGCCCCGCCTGCTCCAGGGCGGCCTGCACGGCCCGGTAGACCCGCGGCGAGAGGAGCATCTCCAGGTGCCCCGCCCCCTCGATGCGCACCGACTGCACCCCTTCCTGAGGCACCGCCGAGCTGGTGGGCACGACGATGGGGTCGCTGGGGCTCCACACGCAGAAGGTCGGCACCCGAGGGGGGGCGAGACCGTCGAGGATGTGGCTCCCGGGGAGGACCTCCCGCGCCGCCCGGCCCCTCTGGAACACCGCGATGCGGGTCCCGCGCCAGGGGGTGCCGATGGTGACCAGGCGCCGGATCGGGGCCTCCGGATGGTGCTTGACATACCAGGCCGCCACCAGCCCGCCGGTGCCGAACCCAACGAGGTCGACGCTCTCGGCCCGAGCGGCCTGACACAGCTGAAGGACCTGCTCGTGGAAGGTCTCGGCGGCCTCCGACAGGGACTGCTCGCGGGTGCCTCTCGACACCACCCAGACCCACGGCCAGCCCCGGCGCTGGAGGAAGGTGGCCAGTCCGATCATGCTGACCCGTCCGGCATCGAGGCCAGGCACCAGCAGGACCGGAGGGAGGCGCCGCTGGGGGACGGCGGCGGTGGACATCGCGGGCGCGCCGCCGCCGAACCACTGGAGGGGTCGACCCACGAAGAACAAGGAGCGGGCCATGGCCTCGCGCCAGGACATCGCCATCGCCAGCCGGTCCAGCTGAGCAGGCTCACCGCGATCGGCGCTCCACACGGCCCACGCAGCTGCCACCGTCAGCCAGGACACGACGACGAGGGCCGTGGGGGGCAGCAGGAGCCAGTGAAGCCAGTCGATGCCAATCTCCGAGCCGGCGGGGGTGGTTGCCGCGACGGGTGACCGCTCCTATATCGAGGCGTCGCCGTCGGGGGTCCCCGACGCGGGAGGTCTCCATGCCCATCTACGAGTACGAGTGCCCCAGCTGTGGCCATCGCTTCGAGAAGCTCGTCCGCATCAACGCCGAGCCGCCCCCCTGCCCCGAGTGCGAGGGTAGCGAGGTGCGCAAGCTCGTCAGCGCCTCCGGCTTCATCCTCAAGGGAGGCGGTTGGTACAAGGACCACTACGGGCTGAAGTCCGGCGGCAGCAGCAGCAAGAGCGACAGCGGCAGCAAGAGCGACAGCGGCAGCAAAAGCGACAGCAGCAGCAGCAGCTCCAAGTCCAGCAGCGCCAAGAAGGGGGACTCTTGAAGGTGCTCGACGGGAGGGCCCTCCGCCGGTCCCGGAACAAGCGCCTGAAGGAGCGGGTCCCTTCGCTCGAGCGGCCCCCAGGGCTCGCCGTCGTGCTCGTGGGAGAGGATCCGGCGTCCCAGGTCTACGTGTCGATGAAGGGCAAGGTGGCCGAGCGCATCGGCTTCCACCACCGACAGATCGACCTGCCGGCCGACACCCCCCAGGCCGTGGTCGAGGCCACCGTCGACAGCCTCAACGCGGACCCCGCCATCGATGGGATCCTCGTGCAGCTCCCCCTTCCCGGGGACCTCGACGACAAGGCCGTCGTGGAGCGAATCCTGCCCGAGAAGGACGTCGACGGACTCACCGCCGCCTCCCTCGGCCGGCTGATGCAGGGGCGCCCCGTCATGGTGCCCTGCACCCCCCTGGGGGTCATGCGGCTGCTGGCGTCGGCCGAGGTGCCGCTGTCTGGCGCGAGCGCCTGCGTGATCGGGCGGTCCATCCTGGTAGGACGGCCCATCGCGGCCCTGCTGGAGCAGGCGAACGCCACCGTCACCCTGTGCCACTCCCGCACCAGGGACCTCGAGGCTGTCGTCCGCCGCTCCGACGTGGTGGTGGTGGCCATCGGCCGTCCCGAGGCGATCCCCGGCACCTGGATCCGCGAGGGTGCAGCCGTGATCGACGTCGGCATCAACCGCCTCGGCGACGATCGGCTGGTGGGAGACGTCCACTACGAGACGGCTGCGGCGCGCGCCGGGGCGATCACCCCGGTGCCAGGTGGCGTCGGCCCGATGACCATCGCGATGCTGATGGAGAACACCTTCCGGGCGTCGGTGATTCGGCAGGGAGCGAGTGCGGAGCTGATCGCGGATCTGTAGCGTCGTTGACACCCCCGGCGGTCGGTGTCAGAAGCACCCATCGCCCGGGGAGCCTGCATGTCCGACCTGCGCCGAACGCCCTTCTACGACCACCACGTCGCGGCCGGAGCCCGGCTCGTGCCCTTCGCCGGCTTCGAGATGCCGGTGCAGTACGCTGGCCTCAAGCCCGAGCACCTGGCGACCCGGGCCAGCTGTGGCCTGTTCGACGTCTCCCACATGGGCGAGGTTCGGGTCCGCGGGCCCAAGGCGGAGGACGCCCTCATGTGGCTGCTCTCCAACGCCATCCGGCGGCTGCAGCCCGGGAAGGCCCAGTACAACGCCATGTGCAACCACGAGGGCGGCGTGGTCGACGACGTGTTCGTCTACCGGGAAGGGCCCGAGGACTTCATGGTGTGCGTGAACGCCGCCAACCGGGCCAAGGACTTCCAGTGGATGGTCGACAACAACCCCCACGGCGCCGAGCTCGTCGACGAGGGGGACGACTGGGCCCAGGTGGCGATCCAGGGGCCGACGGCCGTCGACGTGGTGGCCGGGCTCACCGACCTGCCGGTGCGGGACTTCGCCCGTCACGATCATCGCCGCGGAACCTTCGCCGGCGTCGAGGGCTGCCTCGTGGCCCGCACCGGCTACACCGGAGAGGACGGCTTCGAGGTGTTCGTCCCCGCCACCGACGCCGCGCCGATCTGGCCTGCGATCGTCGAGGCCGGTGCTCCCCATGGCCTGGTCCCCGTCGGTCTCGGGGCCCGAGACACCCTGCGGCTCGAGGCCGGCAACTGCCTCTACGGCCACGAGCTCGACGCCACCACCAGCCCCCTGTCCGCGGGCCTCGGGTGGATCACCAAGGTCAAGAAGCCCGGCGGCTTCATCGGCTGCGAGGCGATCGTGGCCCGTCGTGACGCCGGCACCGATCGGGTCCTGGTCGGCTTCCAGGTCGACGGCAAGCGCATCGCCCGCGACGGCATGCCCATCCTGGTCGACGACACGACCGTCGGCACGGTCACCTCCGGCACCCGCGGCCCCAGCGTCGATGCCCCCATCGGCCTGGCGTACGTGGATCGGGCCCACAGCGAGGTCGGCACCGAGCTCACCATCGACGTCCGGGGCCGCATGGCCACCGCTCACGTCGTGAAGACCCCCTTCATCTAGACTTCCCAGGCCAGGAGGCCCGCATGAACGTCCCCAGCGACCTGCAGTACACCGAGCACGACGAGTGGATCCGCGTCGAGGGCAACACCCTCACCATCGGCATCTCCGACTACGCCCAGGACCAGCTCGGCGAGATCGTGCACATCGAGCTCCCCGAGGTCGGTGACACCATCGCGTCGGGCGACGCGGCCTGCGAGGTCGAGAGCGTCAAGGCGGTGGCCGAGGTGTACAGCCCCGTGAGCGGCACGGTCGTGGCGGTCAACGAGGACCTCGACGACGAGCCCGAGAAGGTCAACGAGGACCCCTACGGCTCCTGGCTGGTGAAGATCGAGACGGACGAGGCGCTCTCAGGCACGATGGACGCCGCCGCCTACACGGCAAAGATCTCCTGAGGCTGCGCGTCGGCGCAGCTGCGGGATATGGCGAGCGGCCACGCATGACGCCGCCCGGGCGGGTTGCTCGGGACGGTCCCAGGAGGTCGCATGCCCGCGCCCGCCCCCGACGCCTTCGTCCCCCGTCACATCGGGCCCTCGGAGGCCGACCAGGCCTCGATGCTGGAGGCTCTCGGCCTCGACGACCTGGACCAGCTGGTCGACCGGACGGTGCCGGACGCCATCCGCCTTGGTCGGGAGCTGGACCTCCCCGCCGCGCTGACGGAGCCGGAGGCCCTGGAGGCCCTGGCGACCCGTGCCGGTGCCAACCGGGTGCGGAGGTCCATGCTGGGCATGGGCTACCACGACACCCACACCCCTCCCGTCATCCTCCGGAACATCCTGGAGAACCCCGGGTGGTACACCGCCTACACCCCGTACCAGGCAGAGATCAGCCAGGGGCGGCTCGAGGCGCTGCTGGTCTACCAGACGGTGGTGGAGCAGCTCACCGGCTTCGACATCGCCAACGCCTCGCTCCTCGACGAGGGAACGGCCGCCGCCGAGGCGATGACCCTCACCCAGCGGGTCAACCGCAAGAACAAGTCCACGACCTTCTTCGTCGACGAGGGCTGCCATCCCCAGACCCTCGCGGTGATCCAGACCCGGGCCGCTCCGCTGGGCATCGACATCGTGACCGGGGACCCCGAGGCCTTCGACTTCTCCGGGACCCCCTGCTTCGGCGCGCTGATGCAGCACCCCGCCACCGACGGCTCCGTCCGCGACCTCGTCGAGCCCATCGCCCGGGCCAAGGCCAGCGGCGCCCAGGTCACCGTCGCCACCGACCTGTTGGCGTGCTGCCTCATCACGCCCCCCGGCGCCCTCGGGGCCGACCACGCCATCGGCAACTCCCAGCGCTTCGGGGTCCCCCTCGGTGCCGGTGGCCCTCATGCTGCCTTCCTCGCCACCCGGGAGGGGAGCCAGCGGCAGATGCCCGGCCGCATCATCGGCGTGTCCATCGACCGCCACGGGAACCCGGCGCTGCGCATGGCCCTCCAGACCCGCGAGCAGCACATCCGCCGCCAGAAGGCCACGTCCAACATCTGCACCGCCCAGGTCCTGCTCGCCGTCTGCGCGGGCATGTACGCGGTGTGGCACGGCCCCGAGGGGCTCGTGCGCATCGCCGAGCGGGTCCACTTCCTGGCCCGTCAGCTGGCCACCAGCCTGGCCGATGCCGGTCACGACGTGGGGGCGTCCTTCTTCGACACCGTCGCCGTCGCAGTGCCCGACGGGGCCGCCTGGGTCCAGCGGGCCGCGGACGCCGGGTACCTGATCCGCGACCTCGGTGACGGCCGCGTTGCCTTCGCCCTCGACGAGACCACCACCGAGGCCGACATCGCCAAGCTCGCCGCCCTGTTCGGCGCCGCCGTGCGGGAGCCCGAGGCCTTCGCGCTGGCCGGCCGGCGCACGGACGCCTTCCTGTCGGACCCCCGCTTCCACAACCACCGGTCCGAGACGGAGATGCTCCGCTACCTCCACCGGCTCCAGACCCGCGACCTGGCACTCGACACGTCGATGATCCCGCTGGGCAGCTGCACCATGAAGCTCAACGCCACCACCGAGATGATCCCGGTGACGTGGAAGGGCTTCGGTCAGCTCCACCCCTTCGCGCCCCTCGAGGACCTCCGTGGCTACCACCAGCTCTTCGGCGAGCTCGAGGCCTGGCTGGCGGAGATCACCGGCTTCCACGCGGTGAGCCTCCAGCCCAACGCCGGCTCCCAGGGGGAGTACAGCGGCCTGCTGTGCATCCGTGCCTACCACCGGGACCAGGGAGAGGGGCACCGCAACATCTGCCTCATCCCCAGCTCCGCCCACGGGACCAACCCGGCGAGTGCGGTGATGGCCGGGATGAAGGTGGTGGTGGTGGCCACCGACGACCAGGGCAACATCGACGTCGACGACCTGCGGGCCAAGGCCGAGCAGCACGCCGACGCCCTGGCGGCGCTGATGGTGACCTACCCCTCCACCCACGGGGTCTTCGAGACCGCCATCCGCGAGGTGTGCGGCATCGTCCACGAGCACGGCGGACTCGTCTACCTCGACGGCGCCAACATGAACGCGATGGTGGGGCTCTGCCGTCCGGGCGACTTCGGCGCTGACGTGCTGCACCTCAACCTCCACAAGACCTTCTGCATTCCCCACGGCGGCGGCGGCCCCGGCATGGGCCCCATCGGCGTGGTGGAGCGCCTCGCGCCCTTCCTGCCCGGGCATCCGGTGGCGCCGCCCCCCGGCACCACGGAGGGCCCGGTGTCGGCGGCTCCCTACGGCTCGCCGTCCATCCTGCCGATCACCTGGGCCTACATCCGCATGATGGGGCCCGAGGGTCTGCGTCAGGCGAGCCAGGTGGCCATCCTCAACGCCAACTACATCGCCAAGCGACTCGAGGGACACTTCGAGGTCCTGTACCGGGGCGAGAACGGCCAGGTGGCCCACGAGTGCATCCTCGACGTGCGCCCGTTCAAGGCGGTCGGCGTCACCGTCGACGACATCGCCAAGCGACTGATGGACTACGGCTTCCACGCCCCGACGATGTCGTGGCCCGTGGTGGGTACGCTGATGGTGGAGCCTACCGAGTCGGAGGCCAAGGGCGAGCTGGATCGCTTCTGCGACGCGATGATCGCCATCCGTCAGGAGATCCGTGACATCGAAGAGGGACGCATCGCCCACGAGCAGAGCGCCCTGGCCCGCGCACCCCACACCCTGGCCGAGGTCACCTCGGACGTCTGGGGGCACGCGTACAGCCGCCAGCAGGCGGCGTTCCCGGCGCCGTGGACCCGGGCCCACAAGTTCTGGCCCTCCGTCGGTCGCATCGACAACGCCTACGGCGACCGCAACCTCGTGTGCAGCTGCGATGCCTGGCCGGTGGAGCCGGGGCAGGGGTGAGCCAGCCCCGCCTGGAGCTGGTCCTGGTCCCGGCGGCGCTGCTGCTGGCCTCGTGGGGGCTGTTCGGCTCTGGCGCCGACCCTGTGCGCACCCGCGTCCTCGCCGCGGGGGCCGCCGATCACGACCCCCATGGTCCCTGGGGCCTGCAGACGGTCGAGGCCGCGCTGCAGCTCCGCCCGTGGCATCCGGGCTATGGCGAGGCACGTCGCGCCATCGGCGAGCTGACGGCCGCGCGACGGAAGGGGGTGCTTCGCTGGTAGGCGGCAGAGTGTCAGCCGTCAGCCGCCAGCCGTCAGCTGTCAGCCTTCAGCCGTGGGTGTGGACCTCATCTTGCGCGGACCATCCAGGATGCACCTCTGGGGCTCACCACGGAGGCACTGAGGGCACAGAGGAGACACACGGAGAGACCGGCGCTGTGGGCGGCGTCGTCGCGAACATGGACCCGGCGAGAAGTGGGTCCGAGCCTCAAGGGCAACTGGTCAGGCTCCGCCAGGAGGCACCTCGCGGGGGTCGCAACCGGGGGGGCAGGCTCCGCCAGGAAACGCCTTGCGGCGTGGCGAGAGCATCCCGCCATTCTGCGACAGCGTGACGGACCATCCCCCTTCGTTGCGACAGATCGAGGGGCTTGGCGTGTACGCCGCACGAGCAAAGCGACCTGTTCGACGACACGACCTGCCCCGAGGCCCGGAGTTGTCGCAACGAGAGGGGATGCCTCCTCAGGGTGTCGCACAGGAGCGAGATGCTCGCCGTGGTCGTCATCGAGGCTGCTGCAGGCCGCCGGGGTAGGTGTTTCCTGTTGGAGCCTGACCCTCATCACCGCCTGACCCTCATCACCGCCTGCCGGGATGCCTTCGACGGACGGCGTCGTTGGGAGCCTCTCCGCGTCGTTCTCCGCGTCTCCGTGTCTCCGCGGTGAAAACCCCTTCTCGCCGCTTCGACCGAATCCCCAGACCAAGAGCCAGGTCACAGGGGGGTGGTCAGTGGCTCAGCCACGATGTCTCGAAGTCGCAGTGGCAGGGCTGACGGCTGACCGCTGTGTGATGACAGCTCCACCGCCCACGCTCGCCTGGACTCCAGCCGCCAACGAAAGCGGCCCCTCGGCAGCAGGTGCCGAGGGGCCGTCGGTTCGAGTGCGCCGAACTCTCAGGCCACGAAGGCCTCGAGGTTCTGGCGACGCTTGATGTGGCGCAGCTTGCGGAGCGCCTTGATCTCGATCTGGCGGATGCGCTCGCGGGTGAGGGCGAAGCGGCAGCCGATCTCCTCGAGGGAGTACTGGGTGGGCTCCCCGATGCCGAAGCGCATGCGGATGACCTTCTCCTCGCGGGGGTGCAGCTGGGCCAGCACGTCGTCGATGGACTCCCGCAGGTCGGCCTCGTCCTGACGCTCGGAGGGGACCTCGGCGTCGGGGTTCTCGATGAAGTCGATGATGGTGGAGTCGCTCTCGTCGGTCACCTGCTGATCGAGGCTCATCGGCTCGCGGGTGATGGACATCAGCTCCTCGACCTCGGAGACCTCCATGTCGAGGTGCTCGGCGATCTCCTCGATGCGGGCCTCGCGTCCCATCTGCTTGAACAGGAGCTTCTGGGTCTGCTTGACCCGGTTGACCAGCTCGAGCTTGTAGATCGGCACCCGGATGGTCCGCACCTGCGACTCGATCGCCCGGATGATGGACTGGCGGATCCACCAGGAGGCGTAGGTGCTGAACTTGAAGCCCCGGGTGTGGTCGAACTTCTCGACGGCCTTCATCAGCCCGATGTTTCCTTCCTGGATGAGGTCGGACAGGGGCATGCCGCGGTAGCCGTACTGCTTGGCGATGCTGACCACCAGCCGGAGGTTGGCCTTGACCAGCGCGGCCTTGGCGAGCTCGGCGTCGGGGCCACCGTCGTCGATGCGGCGGGCGACCTCGATCTCGTCCTTGTGGGAGAGCAGCGAGATGCGTCCCATGGCGCGGAGGTACTTGTTGAGCAGGGCTCCGTCGTCCTTGTCTTCACGCTTCCGTGCAACAGCAGCCATGGGGTCTCTCCGGGATGGGGTGCCCTGGACTTAAGCAAGGGGTGTGCCAACCCTGGAGCGATGCCCTGGTGATCGGGCTCTGGGGGGGCCGTGTCAGAGAAAAGCAAGGTCCGAGCGAACCCCACCCATCGGACAGGTTCGGACATTCGTGTCAGGGCCTTGTCAGGGATTGTCTGAGAATCTCGGACGCCGTCCAAGATTTTTGAACGTTTACGCCTCGACGTCGGCCGCCACCTGCCGTTTCGGGTCTCCAGCCGTCACGATGGGGGCCGATGGAGGTGTGGCTGCGCTATGGTCTGCCATCGGGGCGCACGAGGCGCCCACGTCGCGTGAGGAGGACCCGTTGATCGAGACGCTCGTGGCCGGTGGACCGGTCATGATCCCCATCGGCCTGTGCTCGGTCGTGGCGCTGGCCACCTTCCTGGAGCGCATGTGGTCGCTCCGCCGGGGGGCCGTGGTGCCATCGTCGCTCTGTGTGGAGCTCATCGAGCTGCTGCGCCAGGACCGCGATGGGGATGCCCTCACCTTGTGCCGCAAGCACAACGTGTCCGTCGCCCGGGTGATCGAGGTGGCCGTGGAGGCCCGCGGTCGGCCGCGCTCCCAGCTCAAGGAGCGGGTCGAGGAGGTCGGCCGCCGCGAGGCCGCCGAGCTGGAGCGCTACGTGCCGATCCTCGGCACCATCGCCAGCATCGCCCCGCTCCTCGGCCTGCTCGGCACCGTCGGCGGCATGATCCTCACCTTCGAGGTGATCGCCCAGCAGGGAGGCGTCACCGACGTCGCGCCCCTCGCCGGCGGCATCAGCCAGGCTCTGATCACCACCTTCGCGGGGCTCTCGGTCGGCATTCCCGCCGTCGTCGCCAACCGCTACGTGCTGGCCAGGGTCGACGCCTTGCTCGTCGACATGGAGGAGGTCGCCCTCGGGGTCATCGACCTGCTCGCTGTCCATGGGGACGAGGCGTGAGGTTCGCCGTTGGCCGACGCCCGGACCCCGTCGTCGACGTCACGCCGATGATCGACATCGTGTTCCAGCTGGTGCTGTTCTTCATGGTGAGCACCACCTTCGTGACCAGCCCCGGCATCCAGGTCGACCTGCCTCGCAGCTCGGCCCAGACCGTCCTGTCGGATGACAAGGACATCCAGGTGTGGGTCACGGCCGACGGCGCCGTGTACGTGAACGAGGAGCCGGTCACGGTGGCGGAGCTCCGTCGCACCTTCTTGGACGCGGCCCGCTCCAACCCCAACACCATGGTGGTCATCAAGGCCGACGGGGGCGTCAGTCACTCCCGCGTGGTGGCGGTCATGGACCAGGCCCAGGCCCAGGGACTCACCCGACTCGCCATCGCGACGGATGCGGGGGAAGACGAGGAGTAGCGCCAGGGACGGTGCCAGCGCGAACAGGTGCCTCGGCGACGCACCGGTACGCTGACCCCCACCGGAGGGTCAGCCCTCCTGGCCCTCCCGTGCTTGGCCCCAGAGGGGCATCCCCGGGTGGCCGGCGCGGGCCGTGACACCCGTCTGCACCTCAGGTCCTCGGCCCATGTGCCGAGATGGGAGCAGGTCCTCCCCGCGGGTCGTGTGTCCCCCCCTGGGACTGTACGCGGCGCGCGGCGGAGGGCCTCTGCCGGTCCTTGCGCGACGGTTCGGAGGTCCCTAGCCGGAACTCGGCAGGCCGTTGCTCGAGGCTTCAGGCTGCAGGCTGCGGGCTTCGGCATGCAAGGCCGGACCGCCTTCGCAGGCTCTACGGCGCCGCGACCTTGGGCGACCGGGACATTACAGGGGTCTGAAGCCTGTAGTCTGGAGCCCGAAGCCATCGAGCAAGCTCGGCGCCCGTGTGCAACCGGAGAGGCTCCTATGACCTCCGCTAGCAGGGGTCGTTCGGGAGGCCCGGCGTGCCGAGGTCGCCAGCACCGAAGACCGAGGTCGACTCACACCACGCCGAGGGGTCGTCGTCGTCCGTGGCGCTGGGGTCGAGCTGCATGGAGGCGCCGTTGGGCGCGGGCCAGGCGACACCACCGTCGTAGCTGACCTCCGTGATCCAGGTGCTGCTGGGTGCCGTCAAGATGATCTCGTCCCCCCCGTTGCCGAGGACCAGCAGGGGGTCCGCGTAGTCCGGGGTGATGCCGCCGTTGGCCCCAGGGGTCGCGTCCTTGGCGATCACCGCGAGGGCCCCGTCATCGAGGACGAGGCTGCCGACGATGACGAACATCGGGGAGGTGTCGTCGGAGAGCACCATCCCGTCGAGGTCGACGGTGGCCCCCGAGACGTTCTGGAGCTCGAACCACTCGCCGAAGTCGTCGCCCACGGCCGATGGGTTCTGCATCACCTCCGTGATCCGCAGGTCGCCGGCCGCCAGGTCTTCGATGGTCAGGATGGGCTCGCCGGTGTCGGTGTCGGTGTCCGAGTCGGCGTCAGCGTCAGCGTCGGCGTCTGTGTCGCTGTCGGCGTCTGTGTCGCTGTCGGCATCGGCGTCGCTGTCGGCATCGGCGTCGCTGTCGGCATCGGCGTCGCTGTCGGCATCGGCGTCGCTGTCGGCATCGGCGTCGCTGTCGGCGTCGGCGTCGCT
>Ga0213839_1001319_pt1 | contig 16472 bp, 21 predicted proteins | sample SWPATP21_FD_160075 | JGI IMG/M metagenome (GOLD analysis project Ga0213839, IMG submission 160075) | Coastal seawater microbial communities from Marineland, Florida, United States - SWPA TP2 #1 | ecosystem: Environmental > Aquatic > Marine > Coastal | place: USA: Florida | collected 2016-08-14
ACGCACTCGAAGCACAGAGCACAACAAAGGGCAAACCAAACTAACAGACAACAGACCGACTCCACCAACAACCACCACACTAACTTAAAATTCTACCACCCAACTCCAAAACACTCCAACACTCCAACACTCCAACACTCCAACGCATCATCACCACCTACTTACTTCGACACATGCTCGCTGCGCTGGTTTCCTTCCTCCCTTCCGACGCCGGAATCGTGCTGCACTGCACTGCACTGACAACCACCGAATGACTGCCGACTGCTGACGACTTTTGAACCAACCCCCCTGCCCAGGCGGTCAGTCAGCTGACGACCGTCATCCATCAAAGAATCCGAGAATCCGAAAATCCGAAAATCCGAAAATCCAAATCCGAAACTCCTTCGACTTTTGACTGACTTTTGACTACCTTTTGACTGAGTTTTGACTGCCTTGTGACTGCCTTTTGACTGCCTTTTGAATGACTTTTGACTGACTTTTGAATGACTTTCGACGGTGAATGAATGAATGACTCCCCACTCCCCACCCACATCCTGGACACTCTCATCACCAACCTCAGCAGCCTGTGTCCGCCCGCACAACCTGCTTGCCGCTTGCTCAGCTGGATTGCTGATGAAGACAACGATGAAGACAAGACACACACACACTGGAAACAAGCAGTGGATGAAGTAAAGTCAAACGGTCGGAACACAGGGATGACTCTGTTTGTTGTGTGAGTGAGGACTCCCAACACATCGCTGGTCAGACGGAATTCGATACATTCCGACACTTTGGTGTGGCAACAGGCCATGACAAGCACAGCCAAGCGGATGTGAGGTAGTTTCAAATGTTCATGACTGATTCGACCTGGCACATAGAGCGACACACATACAAAAATCATCCACGATCGATAGTTTTTTCACGCCTGAGAAATTTCTCGTGCCACGCAGCAACACGATTTAGGCGTTTTGCAACACGCGGTTGTTGTATGCAGATTGTGTAGCTACGTGTCGCTGGTGTTGAGATGTGTGTGTTTCGGTGTTTCGAGGGTACCAAAAATTCAAAACTGCTCGTGGTGCATCCAGAAATTCGTCTCGCATAACTTTTGATTTTGGCGCACTAGAACGTCTTTCTTTGACCAAGTAGGAAACGAGTCTCGCTACGTGTCGGCGCTCGAAATGCAGCGCATAATGTTCCGACAATGGTTGAGTCGGTTTCGTCCAAATGTCAAACAATCGGCAGAATCTCGACGAATGTTGTTGACGACGCGCAGATTATCTGGGTATTCAAGTACTAGCGGTATTCAAGAAGGAATTTTCCGCGAGGAAGGTTTTGGGACGGAAACCGTTGACGAACGAAATCAGGAAGCCACGTCAATGTCGTCAGTGCCATTTAGAAAATCAGCACCTCATCGAGTTGTGTTCAGTGGGGGGCCGTGCGCGGGAAAAACCACTGCAATGGCATTGCTGTCTGATCGATTAGAAGCTCTCGGTTTTCGAGTGCTGCGTGTTCCTGAAGCTGCCACCATCATGATAAATTCGGGAGTTAGTTTTGAGCAAAATCAAGATGACCCAGGTGAAGCACAAGTCTCTTTAATGAAACTTCAAATGGCGTTGGAGGACACCATGGTGAACAATGCCAACAACAGCGCCGTCAACGGTGGCAGACAATGTGTTGTGATAATCGATCGAGGTTGCATGGACGGCAAGGCCTACTGCAGCTCTGACTCGGAATGGCAGGAAGTCGTGCGCCGGGCAACAGAAAATTATGATGGACCTGGATCTTATACAGAAGAAGCTCTTCGCGACAGTCGCTATGACCAGGTACGAACAAATGCTCTGGACTCATTGTTCACCGAAACTTAGTCCCTGCCACCCAATCGTGAAGGTGATTCTTATGGCGACGGCAGCAGATGGTGCAGCAGAATTTTACTCTTCCGAGACGAATGCAGCACGGTCTGAGCCGCCGGAGTTAGCAATAGAACTCGATCATGTACGTGTTCAGCGGTTCACTATGCAGCATGCTCAGTATGCGTTGTCACTCGCCAAATATTGGTAGGCAATTCAGCACGCTTGGCTAGGACACGCAAGTCTAACTGTGATCCGAAACAACGCAAAAGAGTAAGCACATGCTCGTCCCGTGGGAAGGCGGTTCCCGAGAAAGTCAGGGTTAACGGTCTGCCGCTGTTTTTCCTTTAGTTTTGCACAAAAAATGGGCCGTGCTGTAGCCGCTGTAACAAGTCAGCTTGGCATCCCTAAAAGTCTGAAGGACAGGCGAAAGTTTGCTTTCTCAGGCCAAGTTTCGCTCGAAGGTGCGAGCGACCTCGCGCGCCCACTGCTACAGCTCGTCACTCACAGAATTGTGGATGTGTGTCAAAGGTTTGACAACACAGCAATTTTTGGTGGAAGAGACTTACCTCAGATCCGGTGAGAAGCTGTTTCCAATTCTTGTCACTTGTCACAAGCATCTTTTCGCTGATCGGCAATGTTGACTTGGCAGTGCCAGGAACTCATTCAAGGTTGCGGAAACGAAGATCACTCCTGGAAGCAGATCGATTCGTTGCTCCAACGTACAAGCTGAGGCACAAATCATTTAATGCTGGGGACAGTGGAGACAGTGTGGTGGAAGAGTCGCAATTACTTTCCTTCGAACAGTATCATACATTGCTGGACATGGCAGCTCCAGATCTAGAGCGCACGAAAAAGGTAGGACTCCAGCGCAATTGCATGGATTTGTTTGTTGAAGCTGCATAACACGCTTTCTCGGCTACAGATCCGCACGCATTTCATCTTTGAGCGCATACATTTTGAACTGGACGAATGGCTGTGGCCGCCACAAGCCCGAGACGTTGGTCTGCGCACTTTAACTATTGAGACGACACCAGAGGGAAACGTCAGCATGCCTCCCGATCTTCTGGCTCCCAATCAATCCGCTGGCGCGACTTTTGCCGCGGAGGATGATAGTGCTCGAATTATAGGGCCCAAGCTGTTGGAGGTTACAGGTGTGTAGAATCAGGCCACGATTTAATCTGCTGTTGAACGCTGTTTTTTCAACGATTGTGTGCCTCTCTCCGGTGTTGTTGGTGTTGGTAGGTAATTATGCTTGGAGCACAAGAGCAATCGTCGCCGGTGGTAGCCCATGGTTAAAAGTTGACTCGTGAACTCTTCTAACTTTAACTTATTCCAACTCGCGGTTCAAATCCCTTTCTGGAAATTGGAACTGATCTATCATTAGCACTTCCGAAGATTGTGTTGTTTATCATTATGGCCTGATCGTTCCCTGGTGATTGACATTGACATTCAAAATGGACGGTCCGCAATTACTCCCTGCTCGACGTGTTCATCCACATTCTCCACCTATGTTGAACACATAGAAAAGCGAGCAGTGACCATCCTACGTGTCGTATCACGTATTTCACGAGCACCAACAAACCCTTTCGCAACCGTTCTTCATCCAGAGCTCTTCCACGGCGAAGTACTCCCTTGCCTGAAGCCACAAACGTACGGTATGGTGTTTGAGGAAGCAGGAATTGCACGAAAGAGCCACAACGCAAGGGTTCACGTACATCTGCTTCGAACAAGTGCACGATGAAGTCACCACAGTCTACAATCATCCAACTAGACAGGTTTTGCGGCCTTGTTATCACACCGCTCCGAAGGTATGGACTAGTGTGAAGTCGGAACGTACCCATCGTCATCGTCGCGTCCTTCAACGAGAGGCTGCAAGTCCCACTGTCCACGCTGCTGCAAGGCTTTAACAAGTACATCACCCATTTTGCGGAGGTGTGCCTGCGCAATGAATGATACGTGTGCAGCGATCAATACTTGCACAATGAGCATTCAGAGACGCTGCTCCAACTGTCAGCGGTACCCGAACCTGTGATTTCCCCGTGGCGAATACAAGGTAGTCGCCGATGTGATTGCCACCACCGCGGTGCGTAGATATATCTAAGAGTGATATTTCTTCACCATTTTCATGCTGGAGGCATTCAATGGCCTCAAGAACGGTAACGGGGTCCTCGATCAACTCTTTGCCCTCGCCATTCAAAATTGGATTGTCGAAGCCAACTGTCGTTTCTGGACGAATCCATGCACCGGGATCGTTGCTATCATCTCGGGACCCTCCCAGCCAAGAAGGGAGTACATCAGGCAAGAGGTCATCATTCACAACTTCATTCCACTGTCGAACTTCGTCTGCGGCTTCAGATTTCGTCGGGAATACTCCTAATTCGTAGAACTCGCCATCAATCAATACACTGGCCTGCCACTCATTGTCACCAATTTTTACAACTGATTTGTGCGGGTGGTCGTGAACAAGTGGAGCGGACGGTGGTGATCCCGGAAAGTGTGCGCCTCCACCGGCAGGCCGTCTTTCAGAGGACTGAGCTCGATCATCAGTGGAGGGAGGCGGAATCCAATCAGCAAATGAAGCTCGGAACATACTGGTATGCGGCAGACTTGTTGCCGCAGCAGATTCATTGAGCTTTGGAAACTGAGTCACACGGTTGAGACGAGTGGTGAAGCGAACCTGGCTTCGGGCAAGCCTCAGAAACATGATGGCGCAATGTCTTGGCTGGCCGTGTTCAGACCGCTCAAGACAGACCGGAAACTGCCGAAAACTGTGGTGCACTACCGCATGAACGTCCGAAAAAACGAACCAAAAATTGCGAATTAGATTCGACGCCTTAGCATTGGTATTCTGTCATAGTGTCATGAGCGGCACCCTGTCGTCGGCGACAGGCAAACAAACGTGGACCAGTCACCGAAAGAGCAGCACCTGCAACCAGGCGAGTCGAGGAAGCACGGCGTCGGACGCAAATACAGGACATGCCGAGTGCACGACGGTGGTCCAAGCGAGAAGACAGGCACAGGCAGACCATGTCGACCCATCGAAACTCAGACGGGGTGGTCGGTTTCCCAGACGCAAGGAACAACAACCGTGGCACACAAACACTTACGACGCGACGCGACGACACAACCCAGCCGGCCAACGGCCAACGGCAAATAAATGCACGACGAACGAACGACGGCAGGCCGGCGGACTACAAAACGACACCAACAACGAGCGAACGTCTTGTGCACACAACCACGCGGCACACAGAGCATGCCATCGATGGATGGCGATGTTATGTGTGGCGTCATGGAGAAGAAACAGTAACTTCGCTTGCAGAACTAAAATAAAATAAGTAGTGGCGTTTTTATACGCTATGATAATATTAATTTTATGTACTGTACAGTGGATAAAATATAATAATACAAACACGACCTGACAATTGACACAGTTGCAGGTTGCAGGTTTGGTTGCATGTATGTGCAACCTCTCAGCTTGCACTGCGATGCACAGCTTGGTTTGTGCCATGCTGTGCAATGCCATGTCGTGCTCTGCCATATCGTGCTCTGCCATGTCGTATGCTCAGGGCTTTTCGCACACGTACGGCACCAGCAGGTTCTCGGCCATGTCGGCGTACCTAAGTTGAGGGTCATGTAAGCTGTGGGCGTTGATGGTGGAACACTCTTTTTGTGCACGACGACGCAACGTACATCTTCGTCGGAAGTGCATTTTGAACCCATCGGTCCCACATCAATCTCTCCAAATGGTTCCCGGCGCACGCAATCAATGCGTGTGCAAATTGCTATCAGTCACAAATTGCAGTACAGAGTCAGGCCAATGGAGTTGGAAGGCAGTCGCGGCCGCACAAGCGGAACTTTTGTGCACGCACACGACACCGGGCTTGGGCCTTTTCAGGGTGGTCTTGCAAAATCGAAAGTCCGAAAGTCATGAAAAACTCCAGGTCGTCGTCCTCACCAGCTTCCTGCAACATGGTTCAAAGCGGAAATAAGAGGGAAAACACTCGTATGAGAACAACTATGATTCAAACCTTGAGCATTTCAAGAATCTCAATCATCAAAACTCGCAGATCGCAACCGGCAGAGTTCATTTTTTCCACAATAGGGACTACAATAGTTTCTTCTGCTTTGAAATGCTCGTTGTTGAATTGATGAAGGTTCGTAACAGCATCCAAAATCGATTTGTCTTCTGCTTTGTCGAGGTTCTCCATTTTGTTGTCAACGGCCAAAGTAAGGGCACTTATTCTACAGAGGTGCAAAACCGAGGGTTGGTGAATCTCGATGCAGGTCCTCGAGGTTGGTGGTGCAACGAAAGGCGCCAAACACAATACTTACTTGAGGTGCGCATCTGGGAATTGTGCATCATCTAATTTGTTATCGGAGTGATCGTTCAGAATTTGGAAGAAAGCTCGCTTGCCTGGAGCCGTACACAATTGAAACGAATTGAACATGACTACACCACAGTACACTGACGATCTCAAAGCACAGAAAAGCCGCGCAAAAAAACCTGGCCGGTGTATTGTACGCCCATCTTCCATCAGAGAATGAATATCTTGAAATCTTTTGAATTTCAGCCAAAGTTCACGCAACTTTCCCATATCTCCTGCCGCACACGTTTCTAAAATTCTTCGCATTGCCTTCGAAAACAAAGAACAGGCATCAACATGTGCATTCGTAGGCTGCGGAGACCACGCCAACGCCGAACATCGCAGCACTACAAACCTCTCGTAAAACTTCGTGTGCTATTCGCACTAGCGCAAACACAACAGGTTTCCCCAGCACTGCCGAGCCATGAGACGTTTGGCACATCGCGTCAGTCTTGAGATCTCCTTGTGATGACGCCATATCAGTTGGGGTCATCTGTTTTCCTTTTACGGCACGGAAATAGGAATCAGAGAGCGACTTGGTTGTGTTGCGAGTGCCGCTCCTTGAGTTCGACAGAGCTTCCTTCGCGCGAGCGCGCCGTTGTCGTTGCTTGGCCTTGCGCTTCTCCAGCACTTCCATCGTTTGCGGTAGAATATTGTGGGTCACAATAATCGAAGAAAATTTTTCTGGCTCACTCCTCATACATTCATCCTTGAAATGAGTCCATGTCCAATCAGCACGGACAAGTATATTGTGCCACGATATTAGTCCATCCTCTTGTCTCGCAAGCATGTCAAGCGTCGTCGTTACAAGCTGCGAGCGAAAGGACTCCGTGATACTTGACAAAAATCCGCGGAAAAAGTCCTTCTTGGAGAGGTGCAAGTCACCTTTTGTTTTGGAGGAATCCCAAAATTCAAATTGCTGCAGCATCGACGAATAAACGGATGAGGCTAAAAGTGAGGCAACAAGAGATCAATAGCAAATATGTACCCGTTTGAGCTCAATGAAGTGTGCTAACTCCATCAGCCTGCTTAATCCCACCGCAACGCTGTCTTGCATCTCGGACACAAAGCCAGTACCACCACATCTCTGATAAAGGTCCAACATGCAGGTCGCTGATTGATACTCCCATTTTCGGCCATCTGTGCGTGAAAGTGGACAAAAGACTCACTATTTGCCGAGACATTGCACAATAATGTCAGCACTCACAGAGAAGATCGTCATGAATTGCGCGCCGCATTCGTTCCGTAACGTCGTTCGACCAACCCCGTTTTCCTTCAAACATTTTTGCCGAACAGTATTGCCTGGTTACGAGCCAAGGACAGTTCAGTCTACCAGCTTGAGCATCACGTACTTACCGAAGAGTTCACTCAGATGATCTGCCATCATATCAGCATCCGTGAACGTTGTAATACGCACAGTTTCTTCGCGACCCAGAAATTTTGCCAAGTCGAAGGACTGATCGCCACTCATCGCGCCGGCCGCGCCAAAAACAACATGCACAGCATTCGAGCCAATTACTTCCTCATTGGCATACGGATCTCTGTTCTCCGAGCGTTTTGTGACCACTACCGCTGCCTTGTACAAGGCAGGCATATTGTACATCTGCTCCACATGAGGATTTCCCAAGCGAGCAAGATTTGTCAGAGTCACCAGAGAACAAGCATGACCGACTCCTGCACCTGATGTGCTAGCAGCGCCCCACAAGCCATTGCACCCATGAGCCAAGCACTCAAGAACGGCTGCATCTGCCAGGCCAAATTTTTTGTGGATGTGTACTAAAAAATGTCCATGAGCCCAGCCATTGGCATTCATGATGCCCCGGAACAAGGACACTGGTTCAATGAAGTCCCACGGAAACACATCTCCGCCCGGATCTTCGAACAAGAATCCGTAAATTTTCTGGTCCAGCTGAGTCAAATGTTCAGCTAAGTGAAGCATGCGCTGCCGCGCACGGAGGCCGCTGCAATCGACCCAAGCACTCATCATATCACGAAAATTGACAAATACTTTCACTTCTTTCGAAATACTGCGACGGAGAAATGCGATTAAAGCATCCACATGCTCTTTGAGCCGTTGATGATTGTCTCGACGCTGCGGGTCAGTTTCAAGCTTCTCAATCCGATCCCAATTGACACAATTGCAGTTGATTTCCAGAATGACGTTTTGTATCCCGTAATCAATTGCTCTTTGAATGCCCACAGTTTTCTTTGTCGGAATAATTGGAATCCCAACGTCATCATCTGCTTCACTGCTGTACTCAAACTCAACGACCTCAGCAAAGGTGCACCAATTTCCCTCCACTTCGCCTGCTGCGAACTTTTCGGCGAGCCACGTGTCCTCAACTCGCTCGAGGTCACCGAACGAGCCTACAATGATGAGTTCAGTTCCCACATCTTGGATGGCCTTCAAAATTACGTCTTTGTCTTCACCAACTAGCAACAAGACACAAAATATGGCGAATCATGCACAGGTTTTTGTACACAGATCAACTTCACGGCATGCATTGACGGGGCGCTTACCGTGACCATAGACCTGGACGACAGTCGATTCGCGGAGGCTGTTGTCAAGCAGGTACGGCCTCAAGGCACGCAAACGCTCAATTTTTTCCCGAGGTGTAGGTCGTGGCACGATGTACTTGGAGAATGTACCGACATCTTGGTCAATAGAAGCCATTGATAGGTCTAGTCCCTTGTCGCGTGGATGAGCGGTAGCATTGGAGCTGTTCCGATGTGTAGTAGTTTCCTTGCCGTCCCCGGTCGCCGTAGTTGTCTCATTCGAAATCTTAGCACTGTCATACGCTGCCTGATTGGTGCTTGAACTGCATGCCCCGCCCATACCGCGCTCGATTGCCCCACAGAAGTCAAGTTGCAAGTGAGTACAAGGTACTCGTAGTAAGGACTCGCGTATGACACATGAGCACTGAAGTACTCTAGCACTCTACTACCCCAGTGAAAACTGCGCACGGTGGTTGGATTTCGATGGGGACAAAACTCACCCAACAAAAAAGTTTGTGAACAACTTCGTTCCAGTTTCAGCAGGTTTGTTGTTGTTAGCAGTCACTTCTACTTGACAACCTGGTGTGGATTTACAACGACAACGGAGACTGTCGCGTTCGCTTGGTGGTTAATGGTCATGAGAGTTGGCACCGCTTGCCGTGGCTGGACAGTGGTGCAACGTGCGTCATCGACGCGGACAGTGGTGCATGGACAACAACAGGGAACACTTGTTTCGTCGTAGGTGGTCGAGGAACGTGGCCATGACACATGACATACATCATTTATGTGTGCCAATGGTGGTGACAGTGAATTCGCCGGTGCAACACAGCAAATGGTTGGTCAACTAAAACTCACTCAGTCAGCTCCGTGTTATCGCCGTAACGCGTAAAAAGCGTGTCTTCGTCGTCGTCGTCGCCGATGTCGTTTTTATCGCGCAAACTTCGTACACGGTATTTTTCGCCGATACCAGGTTCGTCGTTTGTCATTCGTCGTTTGTCGTGTCGTTGTGTTTGGGTCGAGCGACCGTTTGTTTTCGAGTGCGCATGTTGTTGTTGTCGCCGTCGTTGTTGCCGGGGATCACGGTGCGCGTCGTGGACAGATGAATCAGTCGTTGCTAGGCTGTTGTTTGATCGTTCGGGGCTGCCGCTGCAGAGTGCTTGCTCTTCGCAACGGCCGGGCGAGCGAGTTATGGTGAGTGATCCGCCATGGATGCGTTCACACCGACGTGATGCCCACACTCTTCATTGTGTTCTTCCGTCGCCTCTTTTCCATCAATTTTGAGTCGGCACACCCTTGTTATTTCGCTGAAGTTTTAAGTAATTTCGGAGGAATATTGCTCAATGTAGCATTGCTGTCACATCATCGTTGTTGACGAACACGTGTCGGGCTTTGCACCGCGCCAACTCGTCGCGATGGACGCGCACATGGACGCTGAGATAAGATATGTGCGGTTGTTCCATCCAGGTGCCAAGGGCCCGAAGACATTATTCTTAATGACAGCAGGACAATCTGAGTTTGAAGCCAGTCGCGACAGTTCTAAGTACACCTCAGAGAGATATATTGACTCGAGTCTGTCTCCGGACGGGATCGAAGCCGCGAACCGGCTCGCGAAACGATGCAAGTTTATGCACGTTGCTGCGGAGGCGAAGGCAGTCGTGTCATCACCACTGACGAGGGCAGTCCAAACCGCAAGTATGGCGCTTGGATCACATAATGTTGTCAAACGCGATTACAGCTTCAGCGACGGCTTTTTTGGCAGAAATACGGCGCAAACCGAGTCCGGAAACGGTGGAATTAGTACCCGCTACTTTATTTGCCGTCATTTTGCAGAGGTCGCGAATAACGTCTCCAGTTGTGGGCGTGATATTGATGAGGTGACAAGGAGTGGCGAGCCGTCAATTGCGGCGAGTCAATGGGATATTTCGAACTTGGATGATAATTGGTGCGATCCAGCAGCAGGAAGCTCGGACGGTCTGTTTCCCGTCATCGATTTTACCAAGAACCGGGTTGTTGTTACAGAATCTATTGACCAGGCCATGAAACGAGCCGCGAAGGCTTGGGAATACATCTTCAACATTCCCGAACAACGTGTCGCCATTTTATCGCATCCAGGATTGTTGTCCTTGTTTCTGGCTGCCACACATTTCGTCAAGGATTCGGGATCAACAAGTCAAGTTAAGAACGCAACAACTGGATCTTTCCGTCCTCCCCATCCGTGTGATGTGCTGGTTGTGCATGTTACTGCTCCCATTGTACATTGCGCGCTTGTTTCTCAAGAGCGACAGCTGCCATGGTTCACGCCAAACTCAGTGGATCGAGTGGATGCCGGTGAACCATTTTTAGAAGACGACGAAGCTGAAGCTGCTGCTCGGCAACACGGTGGAGACGTCGTGCCCGGCGACGAAGAGCCCATTACCTGTTGCTTCATCGTGCTTGGGCACTGTTTGCAGCAAGATGGAAGTCCTTCGACCACGCATCGTCGCAGAATTAAAGCGGCTGCGAGAGCGTTCAAAGAGTATGCACTATCATTTGATCACGCGCGACCTTGCATCATCGTCACCGGTGCCAACAGTACATCGAAAAACTTTTCGAACCCTAATCGTGAATGGAATGAAAAAGATTCCAAACGATCCGAAGCCGAAGCAGCCAGGGAGATACTTGAAGAGTTCTATAAAATTCCCAAGCGGTACGTGCTCGTCGAAGACTTCTCCGCGAACACAGGTACGTTTTCCAGGCTCTCACAGTTGACCTCATTATCGTTTGCCGCACTCTGACCTACGTCACTCGGTGGTGTCAATTTCTCCGCAGCCGAGGCCGCGGTCAATTGTATACCGGTTCTTCGAAGTGTTGGATTTCCAGCTGATATTCGCATAGTGACATCAGAATACCATATGCCGAGAGCAATGGCCTCATTTCACCAAGTATTCTCAATGGAGCCGGCATACGCGTATGTACTTATGTGACAGTGGCTGTTGATTGCCGTTTCTACTTGACGTTGTGCCTCAATATCAACACGTACGCACAGGTATGAAGCGATATGTGGCATGGCACAGAAAGCAGCAGCAACAATAACTCCAGTGGTTGCGAGGAACGGATGTGCGGAGGACGTACAGGAGGTGGCAAAAAGACATGTTGTCACATGTTGTGGCTGTTTTATGACAAAAGCACTCGTTTTGTTATGCTGTTGAAGGTGACTGACAAGCAGAAAGGTTCGAAAGAAACAAGAGCTCGAAGGGCTGAACATCATGCTCCCAAGTAAGCACAACACAATCCATTGGAGGTAAATGCATCTCACCTCTTTTAACTTCAGGTCCTCGCTGTTCGGCAATAGGCTGCGCGTGAGACTGGCGCGGGAACTGACTATCGTCAACAATATCCGAAGCCACTCTCCCTCTGTGTTTCACATGAATCGGCTTATCCCTGAACCCGAAAAGTTGTGGGCCGAAAGGAGCACTGCGGCACTGTTGTCAATGCAACTTGCGTCTGGAAGTTTGCCCTCGTCTTCAAAACAATTTATTACAGCCCCACCTCCCCCCAAATCTGTGACGCCGACCAAGCGCACCACGAAAGACTCTCGACGAGTATCATCCAAGCGGCATGATCATCAGCGCTCAACCTCGGGCAGAAAGGCACCCTCATCCGCGGAGGCTGAAGCAGCCCCGGGAGAAGTTGATTTCACAGAAATTCGGGTTCAACACAACTTTCTTCGGAAGGCCATTGATGCAAGCGCGTTGAGCGCACAGGCTTATGAGGATTATTTGCGGGGCAGAGAACTCGTGGTCATCTGCAGCCAGCAGACGACATTTGATGTTGCTCAAAAGCAATATGCCAAGCGCGGTGGTGTCGCCCCAGTAACTGCTCGAAGATTTTTAGATGCACCGTTATCAGTAGACGGCCGTGCGCGCGCGGGTGGAGACCTGCGACGAATCGTTCGCTCGCACTTTCATCGCCAGAACTTCAAGGCAGTTGACAAGGTCGGTGTGGTATTCATCGTTGTAACAATACCTGACAGAAATTTATCAATATCATACTGGCATTTGTAAACAGGTTGTCAGCGGCTCAAACATGGCATCCATGCAAACCACAGCGCGCGTTTTCGGCAGCACTCGAATCGTGCTTCCAGTAGCAGTGTGCCCGCTATTGGATGCTCGGGTGGATGGTTTTGCTGTGAGTTCCGTCTTGTGTTTGTTGCCATCGCGTGCAAGTCCTCGTTACATGGCCACTCTTCTGTGGTTTGGTCCAGACCTTATCGAGACCGCTACGAGACGTGGTCAAAGAGGATGAGAAAGTTGCGTCGTGTCGATGGAAGTACAGTCAAAATGGTTGTAGTGCCGCTTTAAATGAATGGAATCATGAGCAAAACCGCGACTCCCACGTCCTCTTAGTCATTAGAACCGGCAATCGCAGTGCCTCAGACGCGACCGACCTCGCAGGATACACCGCCGCGCAAGATGACGACGATATGAATGACAGCGCACTGTTTGCGGCAGCTCTCAACGCCCAACGTGGCCGCAGAACAACAGGTTGGTTACTGGTTTGCACTCGTTACGTGGTGAGGGAGTCAGCCTCAACTTTTGGATGCATGCTAATGTTGCAATCAGCATTTTGGACAATGGCATCAACTGACATGAAACGCGACAGCTCCGTTCAACCATACGAGGATCGTGCATCTTTCGCAATGCGGCTACGACAGATATGGTTCGTGATGCAACGGGGCGAGTGCCTCCGGTGCCATTCAAATTGCAACACGAAATGATCAATGCTGGCTTGTAGGCCTTGGTTGCTTGAGGAGATGAGACGTTACCCAGAAAACCAACGGCTGGCGATTGTGGCACACCCGTCGTGGGTTCAGGCGTTTGTGTCGACCTGCCAGGGCGAACCGTCCACGCTTTCGTCCGTAGTTGAAGATGACGTGTCAAAGCAAGTGTACTGCATCAAATTTCGATAACGAATGAAAACAATGTCGGACACAACCGTAACATTATCGGCGCAAGAAAGCAATACCTAGGTGTACGGATTCTCCCAGGTTGTTTCTCCATTTTCTGTGGCCCAGTAAGGGTCGCCTGTTTCATCGTCGATATACTCTGTCCACTGTGTCGTTGGTTCTACTTCTGTGGTGACGGCGTCGTCATTGGCTGTGCGCGCTGCTTCATGCTCGGCGTGCTCTCGTTCATCACTGAGAGGTAGATCCACGTCAGGCAAAGGATTACTCCATGCAGTAACACCTGTCGCCGAATTATACCAGTAGATTTCATCAGAATCTTTGTCCTTGAACTTCTTCCATGCTTCCTTGGCCAACCGTGTTGAGGTTTTGGGATTGATTTCAGTCCCATCCGCCAGCACATACGTTCCTGTTGTGGAGATGTAGCCCGACGCAGGTGGCTCCCATAACGACTCGTCTGTGGCTGCATTGTGATAGAACATTTTCCCAACTCCATCATCCATGTACTGAGTGTATTGCTTGGCTTGACCGACCATCAGTAACATATTCGCAGCCGACGCTTTCAGTGCGGAGCTAGTTTCTTGCATATTCTGCCAGAATCGCTGGATGACTTTGGCAGCATTGTTTCGCTTCAACTTCTTCTCGTTGTGTTCCATCATAATAATGTACGTGGACAAACGGCCGCGGTGACCTCGATACACAGCTTGAATCTTTCTTGCCGCAGCATCCTGCCGACGCCGTTCCATTGCCCTCTTTGCGCGAAGCATTTGCACTTTCTTTCTCTCTTGTCGCCCACGTACGACGGATTGAACTGAGGCCGCGGCACGGTGGCGTTTGCGACGTGCAGCAAGCTTTGTCGCTCTCTTGCGATCACGGACACCGCGTGCCAACGAGTTAATTTTTGTAGCTGCACCTCCTTCGTCCGCGCGCACACGCCGCAAACGCAACTCGCGAATTGCAGCATGGGACCTGTACGCCTGCTGAATTCGGTGGGCGGACTGCAGCTCCATCTTGGTCTGCAGCTTCGCTGCTGCGCGTTGACGACCTGCTCGGCCTCTAGCAACGCGCTGCATCTGTGTTGCAGCGCGACGGCGCTTTTCCGCCGCCATATACGCGCGCCCGAATATTCGCCCCTTCATGCCCCGATATGCAGTCTGGATCATAATTGCATTTCCCCATTCTATTTGATGCTCACGTCGATACAGAAGCAAATCTCTGTGGCGTCGTGCCAACCATACACGCGCCTGTGATTGGATTACCTGGGCGTACACGTAATTGGCTGCATCTTCTTCCACAGCTCGCTTCTCATCGCGGTGCAGAATCCAGCAACGGAACCCGTTCGTCAGAGCTGGGAGATAAATCGCCGATCTCACAATGTTCATCAAGTTACGAGCTGCTAATAATCGATCGTATTCACGACGCTTTTCTTCGAGGCGTAGAATGTTAACTGCGCGCACCCAAGTCTGAAACCATTGGGAAACGATGCGAAACAGAATGCGACCGCCAATCTGAAACAATTTTTCCGCACTCCACCGTTGCATAAAGCGACGTGCCTTCTTGTTGCCAATCGGAGCCAATTGCCGAATGACATCAATGTCATTGCGGACACTGTGAGTCAAACTCTGGACTGCGCCAATTGAACTATTTAGTTGCCTTCGAAGATCCTCGGCGGTCCTGGCGGATTTGGCGACGGTGCGTCGGCCCTTAAACTTCTTCCGCGTCGTTCGAGGCGGAGGCAAGTGCTTCCGACCACGTGAAGTGACTCTCATTTGCCGTGGTGATGGGTTAGTCCGCTCTTCGTGATGTTGGGGCTTTGATGCGTCGAGTGCCATCAGTGCTCTGATTGCATCGTCTGTGTTGTGGTCTTGCCGCGGAGGACTCCGCAACTGCTCAAGCTGTGCTCGAGTCATCCCAAGCTGCTGCACAAGAATATTGTTAAAATGTTCTTCCTCAATGTCACGTGCAATTGGTTGAGTTGCTCGCACTGCCCTCAGCGTCTTAGCTCGTTGGTTCGACGGCGAGGATTGCGAGTGACTCGACCGCGGCTTTGTGTTTGATTTCTTCTGAATTGCCGGAAGCGAAAACACTGGAGAAAACATCTGTTCGTCTCGAGCAACACCCGAGAGTTGGGCGTCAAATGACAACCGTTCAGACGGCTCATCATCGTCTTCGAGGTCACTATTTTCGAACAGGTCAAAGCCGGTCGTGAGCAAAAGAGGATCGTGCTGAACTTTCTGCTTGCGCTTCCTTCGAGCTTTATTTTGACGTGCAGTTGGACCACGTGTTTGTTTGGAGCGAGCAACTTTTTCACGTTTGGCAGCTTCTAACCTTTCGAGTTCTTCCCGAAGAGCGTCTTCGCGCCTTTGCAACGCGATAAGTTCTTCGTCAGGCTCCGCCAGGGAGAGTTCACGATCCACGGCATTCGATCGACCCGTGAAGACAAACATTGGTGACTCTAGTCCGTCATCTCGATATTTCAGGTCGCATGGTGACTCGCCGAGGCCGGACTACAGATTTATGTCAATTGAACGAAGAAAATTTTCAACGGGGATCCCGTCATTTCCATTGTTGAGTGTGAAGACTCTACCACTCCGTGATACTGCACGTGTTTGTTTCGTTGCCTGTGCCGGAGTAGAACCACGACAGTGGCCAAGCACCAACCTCAGCAAACGCACGACGTAATCACCATCACCCAATTGATGCTCCCACAGCAACACACTCCACGTCAATGTTTCAACTGTGTCATCCTCGACTCTCGTCATCGTCGTCGTCGTCGTCGTCGTCGTCGTCGTCGTCGTCGTCGTCGTTATTGTCAACGTCGTTGTCATCGTCGTTGCCATC
>Ga0213839_1001321_pt1 | contig 16458 bp, 19 predicted proteins | sample SWPATP21_FD_160075 | JGI IMG/M metagenome (GOLD analysis project Ga0213839, IMG submission 160075) | Coastal seawater microbial communities from Marineland, Florida, United States - SWPA TP2 #1 | ecosystem: Environmental > Aquatic > Marine > Coastal | place: USA: Florida | collected 2016-08-14
AGATGCTGCACGAGAAAAAATTGTGTTGAATGGGTTTCAATACGACAGCGTGGAAGCTCTCGTTGCTGCGTTAGAACGTGATGTCAGCCGTCTAGTTGCGGCAGGCGGTGATGCAACTACATTAGCACATGATATTTTGCGAGCGGCTTCTAGGACTATCAGTGGGCATGACTCATACTCCGCTTGCTTTCAGTTGTTTGCGATTTGCCCCGACTACATCCTGGTTCCCGGTGATGTCGAGGCACCACCCATTCTCATCGATACAATGAATCATGGAGAAGGCGTAATCAAAATTGAGACTGTGGCGTCGTACGAACTTCAAAAAAGAAACGAAGAAACAGACGACCTCGACACTTGGCTGGTCTTGGAAAGTACCATCACGGATACTTTGCGGATTTTTGATAGCGCAAAAGATCGCGTACTGTGCATCACAGAAGGGTCCGCGACACCTGCACGAAACGCATATCTTGTTGAAGGTGCAAGTGAACAGTACATAAACGGAAAGTACATCCGAACGGCGACAGCGAACCTGCAGGGAGCGGAAGCAGCCGAGGACGTTCCTGCCCGCAAAAAAGGCCACCGCAGAAGTCGCAGCTCCAGCAAAAGCCGCAGTAGGTCATCTTCGGGTATGTCCCTCGGCTCGTTATTTCCAGCAACACGACGTCAATCAGATCCAATGAAGCAGCACGACTCAGATCGCTTCACGGACAAGGCGAAACACGGCTCTCCTCCACTACATTCTGCGAGTCCTGGAGAGCATGGCGATGTTCAGGCCATGCATGCACCAGATGGGGCCACGGCAGTTCGTCGAACGAAGAACGGATCTACTTACCGAAATGTTGTGACACAAGCCGACCTTCAGCAGTTTTTTGAGACTTCCAAAGACGTGTGGCTGCCAGTGGCTTTTCTCGATGCAAATACTTCGCCAAACACGACTCCAACGCACAAGCGCAACGCTCTCAGCAGCGTCCCGTCAGCTTCAGTTCGAATGCCTGGGTTAGCCACTCCTGCGACTTCACCGACTAAAGATCACCGCAAAGCTGCCAGTGAATCGGACATCAGTATCGACGAAAAATTGCTGCGCTGTCGTTGGGTTTTGAGGAACAGTCGAGGCGCATTTATTTATGCAACCGGAAGCACTTTGCTCTCCGAAGAAGAGTTGCACAACACGCACCAAAGACCGCCACGCTCGGGCTGGTTTGCGCTGGATCCATCCACTGGCCAGAGATCCGAACATGTTGGTGGCAAGCCTGCCGTTCCGCCAACCGTGAGCGTGTTTGTTCTCCCTGTGCATCGATTAGTTAAGCACAAACAGCCTGCCATGACGAAAATGCCTGATTGTGGAGTGTGCGGTGGTCGTATTTGGAGTGTGAAGATGTGGAGCTGTAAATGTTGCAATGCGAAATTTCACTACAAGCCATCTGGAAGCCTCGGAGGAAAACGATCCAAGCGTATCGGGAAGTGTCAAGCCGCAGCTGCTCAAATGGTGTGCGAGGAAGCTGTGCGCCGACGGGAAGCGAGCAGCAGCGCCATCGCTCGTATGCATGTCGCACTCGTTGGTGGGGAAGACACACTAAGTGATGACGACGCGTCCGCACGCCCAGGTATGCATGTTTTTGAGTTTGCTGGTCATAGCGTGGTTCAGAGTCGCTCAATGACGTGTACTGTTGCAGGTCATGGCAAGTCCCACTCTGCACCCAATACCCTTAATGCGCGCGAAGTAGACTTTCTCAGTAGTCGCAGAATAAGTGACGGACCAGTTGACGACATGTTGATGCCAACTGTTGTGTCGGGTGGAACTGCACGCACAGATTCTGTTGCTAAAGTGGATCACTTTGACTTCGTTGATGGGATCGACTTGGCAAGTCTGGGATTGGACCCCACGATCAATACAAAGAAACGTGAAGCTGCCCGCGCCGCGGCATCCGCCGGACCTGCTACACCCTCCAGTACAACTGAGGCACCACACATTCGCAGAAGTAGCAAGAGTGATCCTGGTACTGGGGCTTTGGCCAAAATATCCATGCGTGCTGTCGGAAGCCCTTCCACTAGTTCATCAGATATCATTGCAACATCTGCTGCGGGGGTTAAAGGACGCTCACCACGGCGAAACGAATCGTTTGGTGCACGCTTTGTCAAGGCGCAGGAGAACTTTGAACGAATGATTGCCACTCCCGAAGGCGCAAAGGTGAGGGTTGTATATATATCTGCACGAATGGAACAGGACGAAAACGGTTAATTTCTCTTTTGTGTACATTTGTGATGTTCGTGCTAGGTGCTAGAGAAAGAAGCGGCGACTAATCATAACGGCGACCTCGACGCTGCCAAAGCATCAATTATCACGAAGGTGAATAGAGATGCGTAAATGCTTGTTGTTTGTCCTGTGTTACGATCTTGGCAGTGACAGAAAAAGATGTTTCCTACGTGTAATGCAGATTGCTGAAAAAATAAAGCGCCAAAGAAGTAGAGGCCATAACAAGGCCCGTACATAGATCATTTTACGTGAATTAAATAACCCTAACGCTCCGTGCCATGTCAATTTCATGTTCATGACAACTACAAACAACTGTCATACAAGTTTTCCGTGACGACGACATCCACTTCTTTGCCCTCCACCGTTACCATCGTTACGATATTCGACTTCAACCACATAGCGTCGCGATGCAATGCCATGCCCATGCAATCCACAACGTGTTCGTCCAACGAAAACCCACCGGCAGGCGGGCGTTCCTCCAACGCTGTTGAACAGCAAACCGGAGTGAGCCGGCGTGAGCACACAACAGTTGGAACCGGGAACCGACGACACGAAGAGAGCTTGGACATTGGTTATGGAGTTCGTATTACCATACAGGTGCAAGTATGTATGTATGTACAGGCAACGAAGTGTGGCTTCGTTCGTCGCTTCAGTTGTGTCACCACTGTCACCACCAACCACCAACGAACTGTGACAGCGAGGCAGTGACAGCCAACAACGACCAATGCCAACGCGGCAACCGGCGAGCGGTGACATTCGTTTATGTGTTGTGTTGGCGGTGACACCGCGCATAGACTCGTCTACGCTGTCCGCAACGGACAATGGACACATGACTTCCGAAATCTATCCATGCAGCTCGTGCACGAATGTGCCATGGCTCGCTCGTTGCAGGAAACACGATAGGGTGGCGTGGATTTGAGTGTGAAGTCTCATCAGGCGCGTACATCGCCGGAGAGCACCACCTGCTGACTTCATTGCCAACGAATGCCAACACACTCTACTGTTACCGCGACAGTTCGCATGCTCACTGTGGCGTGCCTGGTTGTTTGGATCTGGTCTCCAATGCAATTTCTTTTCACAAAAAGTAGCTGTTGAAGCACATTTGTTAGTTGTTGCAGCCTTCATTTTCGAAAGGTGCTGCCGCTTCGTTTCGTGTTCGTCCAAGTAAAATGTCGGCAGCTGCAGCATTTGCTCCCATACGCCGCCCTCCGCAATGGATATTAGATGCGTCATTGAATGTTGATGTTCGAGGTTGTATTGCAAGTGAAATACTACCCAATTTGTGGCTAGGGCGCGCGGAGTTTGTCACGAAGCTAGTCGTTGGGGAGAGTAACCAGGGCGGTATCACGCATGTTTTGACGGTGGCCAACGACACTCCAGACGTGAGGCGAAGTGTTGAAGATTACAATGACGCGCGTACCAGCGACAAGTCACCACTTGCGTACAAATGTGTCGAGATCCGTGACTTTGGAACTGATCCAGGAATCTCACGCAAATTCGACGAAGGGTTTGCTTTCATCAAAGAAGGTTTGGATAGCGGTGGGGTCGTTTTTGTCCATTGTGCCAACGGTACGTGATGGTTCATCAGTGGACAACACCTGGGCGACTGCGTCGTCACATTTTATTGTATAACAAAGGCTCAAATCGAAGCCCAACATTCGTGATTGCGTTCTTAATGAGCCACCTCAAGATTGGGCTGGAGGATGCTCTATTGTTTGTTGTTCAAAGAAGGTAGGGTGCGGCTGATGCGTTGAATGTCAGACCACAATAATTGCAGCATGCTCATATGCTCCGCCCGAATGCCGGCCACAGACCACACATTCAGCCGCTGAAAGACAACCTGCGAGAACTTGTACGTTGGGAAAAGAGGACACTGGCTGGTGACAACTCAGGGAGCGCACAATCTGAGTACGCGTAGCCTCGAACAACAAGCCCCAATTGCCACTCACTGAATTGAGGCTGTTTGCTTGGCTATCTACCACAGATCCGACGAAACAGGGTTACACATTGTGGACAGGTCCTTCACGAAAGCCAAGAAGAAATCTCTGAAGCAATTTCGCCGGTCTTTATTGTTGGAGAAAGAAGATATCAGGGACGGCGCCGACTTTGTCGGGTTTATGGAGGAAGCAATTTCAGAAGCCGCGGCTGCTGTGGAGGCAGGCAACCATCCCTTCGGAGCAGTGCTGGTGAAAGGTAGCGAGATCATTCTGCGTGCACAAAACGCAGTTGTCGTAGAGCGTGATGCTACTCGACATGCAGAACTCGTAAGTATGAACGTGAGAAGCGCTATCACGTGCTTTACGTTGGCCTTCTTTGTTTGACAAAAACGCACTATTCACCAGGTCCTGGTTTCTAAAGCGTGCAAAACGTTTTCGCGCGAAGAGCTCAACCAAACAACACTCGTCACGTCCACTGCGCCATGTCCGATGTGTGCGGGGGCCATTTACTGGTGTGAATACATGAACGCTTTCTTTCTCTGCGCGCACCGGGCTCAACGTTTGCTTTGTTGTATCCGTCCGCATATGCGTGTTGTATCTCACAGGGCGGGCATTGGGAAGGTAGTATATGGGTACGTTGTTATTCACGATGTCGTCGACCCGACTGTCTCCTGACCAGTTGACTCTTTGTGCAGATGCCCGGCGGAAGTGCTTGGTCAAATTTCAGGCGAAGAATTAGCCGTGGATTGCAAGCACGTTTTCGAATCAGGCCAACTGCACAAGGTCGAAGTGTTTGGCCCTGTGATGGGTGAAACAGCAGCCCAGCAACACCGGGTACTGTTGACACCGTGCTCACGTTGGACATTGTCAATATATATATAACCTCACAACTGATGCTTGTCAACAGGAATTCTGGCCAAAATTCGTCGCCGAAGGGCACAGCGTGGTATAGTCCTGGACAGTGCATCATGAATGTATGTGATCGCTTGTTCGACTGCAAGTAAAATAACTGTAAACAAAACTGACAATCGGCTATTGAACTAAGTGAGGAACTCTTTTCTGCATCGGAACAAGTTCAAAGCTTGCATCTAGGTCACCAGAATCAGTTTTCGTCGCCGCACCACTTTGGCGCCGAGTCACAGTCTTCCGCCATCTTTTTGTCTTCGATTCGCCACAGCACAGTTTTTGACGCTGTATCCATCAGGCACAAATAACAAAAAAAATAACCGTCAGGAGCTGACAGGCAAACATTCAGTGTCGAAAAATTACCTTTCTATCAATTGCAGCATCAGCCTGCGCCGTTGTGAGTGGGCACATTGCTCCATGTAGAGACATAACTTTTGCAACAAACTCTTGAGTCTGGACAGCTACACAATTGAACCACACACCACACGGCTATGAACACAAAAGTTCCCTAACTCAGCCGTGGAAACGCGCATGATAAGCACGGACTGTTGTCTCCAATGTCTGCATTCCAGAAGTAATCAAGCAGCACCGGCCGCATGCAGGATACTTGTTTGCGCGCGGCAGTGTCGGCAACCACACCGAATCGGATGGCCCTAGGAATTTGCAGAGGTTAACAACAAGAGTGAACGGCTGTGAACGATTGACAATTATGCTCGCAAAACGCGGTGAAACTTGCGTTTCTAATTGATTTGGGACTTCCAACAACCCTGCACGAAAGCAAACACATCAAATTTCACTGTGAGTGTCAACAGGCAGTTGAGGCTGTCAGTTCCAATCTCACCTTCAACCAACACGTCAATATCGATGTGAGAGAGCTCGACTGTTGTCATTGTGGTTCCAGTTAGCGATGGGTAATCCCTGAGAAAGTTTTTGTGTCACTGTAACAGCCAAAAAGTGGTGCTCATTGCGCTGTGACAATGGAGAAGCACGTACGAGAATGGATCTGGTGCTGCTGCCGCGACTGCAGCCAATGTAATGCCAAGAGCGTAGCTGAACAGAAACAAACAAGCAAGGGCCGCAAACACACCAAACACCTTGGTGAGCGGGACCCAGGATGGTCTTCACAGTCAATCAATCTGTACGAACGCATCCACAAGCTGCCACTCCTCACGCGTTGAAATGGGCGCCGGTGATATGTGATAAAACAACTCAGGTGCCATAAAGCCCGGAGTTCCACACTCTTTCTGTTGACATACGCAACGAGGTACACAAAGCTGAAATCCACACCAATGGTGAGGCAAAACGTACCAACAAGAACAAAAACTGCACGTACTTCGACCGACGCCAAATCAATTTCTCCATTATCAAGCACAGCCAACCCAAAGTCCGCAAGTTTCATCTGCACCAATGAGCAACGAGTGAGGTCCCACGTCATGATGCTGGCGGGAATGGCAAAAAACACATACTTTCATGTATCGACACCCAAACACAGCCTCGAATTTCTTGTCGTCGATGTAGGCGCCTATGCGATCATGCTCTCCAACTTCCTGCACACACATGGCGCAAGAAAGACAAGGATGACGGCAGTGGACGCCGCTGGTGCCGATCAGTGCAATACGCAACAAACCTGCAAAAGAATGTTGGTTGGTTTCAAGTCGCGGTGAACCACTCTCTTTTGGTGGATCCACTCTACGGCGGATGCTATGATCGAACTGTAAAGCATTACCTGAGGAGCAACACAAACCACACTTTTTTTTAAAACCAATGATTCGATTTTTAATGCGCATTTCTGAAATGCGATTCACGCACCCAATTGCGATCACATGCGCGTGGAAGTCCTGGCAAGGGAGTCCTTTCATCATTGGATAGGATGGCATCAAGAGGCATGGAGCACCACTCCATAACCATAAATAATCGAGGGGCGCTTTCCCCAACAGTTTTGCTCACTCCAAAAAATTTGAGAAGACCTACAGCCGCAAGTGGCGAAGATGAGCAGTGGTAGTCTCTCGTCGATAGCAGAAAGCCGTTCGGACAAGATTGTCCACTCACCTGGATGATAAACAGCCGTATCAGCCAGCGCCCGTAAAACTCTGACTTCGTTGCCGAATTCTTCCAGCTCTCCAACTTGCAAGCCACTGAACACGGATAAAGTGCGGACGAGTTTCAGAACTATTCAATGATGGCACGAACAATGAAACATACGTGGATGTCATGACGCTGAATATTTCTTTGATGGCGACTTTTTGATCTTGATAACGCCCCCACCAAACGATTCCCGATCCACCCGCAGCGACACGATCCTGATGATGCAACGACATACTTCATTTCGTGCCGCTACTTGCGTTGGCGCGCCAAACGCACCTGAAAATCAATGTCATTGAAACGGATCGCCCATTTTCCAAGCATAGATTCCATCCCAGCAGTTGACTCCGAGTTTGCGCGTGCCTGGTGGTCGAGAACATTTTGGGGGATGGTTGACTCCGTTGCACGCTACAACATATGAAACGAGACAATTGAACGCACCCAGTCAATGAGGTTGCCAATTTTGAACGGGTTGTCATCCAGATCAGTACGAATCTCGGCCTACCAGTCAAACAACAACAAAACATAGTTGAATTGCCTGCAATGCCATAGTAGGTGAGTGCAAACATCCGTACCGCAACCAGCCTTTCGAACATAATGAACGAGTGGCGATTCCAGCGCTCCCAGGATCGCATGTACCGCGCTCCAAACGCGAATGTCATGAGCATACAACAACTCATGAAAAAATATCTAGCGCACAACACAAACATTGATGAGAAACACAGTCAACACAGTCAAGTAGTGTCGGTGAAAACGCAATAACGACGTACGTGACTGTATTTTGTCCGAGCATAAACCAAAAGAGAGCGAGCAAGCCGATGCATTGTGCTGCCAGTGCGATCGTGCAAAAGAAGTATGTAGTTCCGTGAATGACGAACACGCAGGCCTGTGGGGAACAGCAAGCAAGAAAAATTGACACTCGCACTCAAATGTGCGTCGACAACAAACAGCGCACCATCATCAGCATCATTTCATATCCAATTGGGAAGCTCATCATTGAGAAAGGGATATTTTGATCATTGAAAAGAATGATTTTGATGAAAACGACGCTGGTCCACGATACGATTGAAATGCCGTACCTATTGCAGAGGCACCTTACATAACTCGCACGATCAATGCAGGGCTATTCACAACAGTCACTGACCACATATGGGGATGGTAGAAGTACGCCGTCTTCATCTTCGTATGTGCTGCCTTCAAGTAAAAGTACCTGGAAGGGGAGGCATCACGATTCATTAATCTCTGTTGGGCAGGTACGGGATCACGGTTGCATAAATAGTTAGCCACACTTACTGCAGCAACCACAAAATCGCAAATGCTGAGTGCATGAAGAAAAAAATGTTTTGTGAAAACTGCATGTTGCCGAGAGTAAGGCCTAGAGGGAGCATAGAAGTCACATCATATGAGCGAGTACCTCACACAGGGACGCATCGCTGTTGTACAACATACCACAAATCGAAAACGTGTTGTTCGAGAATCCGCTTTCGGTGCTCCAGGAGCTCAGCTCACTTCCTAGTTCACAACGATCTAGGTCTTTCAGGGCAACTTCTGGCGGATTGTAAATAAAAAATAGTGGAGGACTATTTTGCATATCCCCGAGAATACCACTTGTCAAAAGCTCAACGTAGATGTTTCCAATCGCAAACAGCATGCTTGTACATGCTAAAAACAAGTAAACCACCGCATAATTTCCCGTGAACGCCTTAAATGCCCAATATCGATACTTTTCTTCAAGTGGTTTCGAGCGGAAAAACAAGGTTACAGAGTGCAGTGCAGCACTGAACAGGTGGACATCTGTGACCAATGACGAGTCGGTTTTGCTACTCTGAGCACCAACGAGAGACTTGTCTAGTATCCTAGACGCGTCGTCTTCTTCAATTTTTGACCCGCCATTCGCTTCTGACTGCACTTGAACAAAATCATGTGCACTGGCATTGGCGTCGTAACTGCTACGAATGGGATGGGTTTGAGCCCGCATTGTCAGAAGCTTGAACTATTGCGGGCACCCACGCGGCCACATGCAAAGACTGTTGCAAAGGGGGGAGGCGGAAATAAATCATGTGCGTGTCCACAACTGATTTTTTCTGTCTGGCTTGACTTCAGAGGCGAGGGAGTCGGTTGTGTAGGGTCGTGCGACCCGCGGTTCAATAGCTGCGTCGCCGTCCTCCGAGAACAGTTGGGTGAGCAACAACTTTAACCTGGCTCATATATACGCGGTCCAGCCTCACACATGAGTCATCACGTGCAAGTCGATCTCCTCCCGCAATTGACTGAACCGATGCACTCCAGCTCAGGAGCTCAGGGACCAACGACTATGATCGACGACGTTGTCATGCTGTCTGCCTCAAATCTTCCCACCAAAATAAATACAGGGACGGACGTAAGCAGATTACAGACGTACCACCACGAACTGTTACGACGAGACCTACGGCACGTTGTCCGCCATGCACGAAGCACGAAGCACGAAGTCACGAAGTCACGAACTCACGAGCGAGACACGAGACAGCGTGACAGACAGTTTGCGGATGCCCGCGTTCCCGCAGTTGGTCGTTGTTCGTCGTCGTTCGTCGTCGTTCGTCGTCGTTCGTCGTCGTTTGTCATCGTCGTCGCTGTACAGTTCGCTGGCCGTTCGTTCGTTCGTTCGTTCGTTCGTTCGTTCGTTTGTTCGTTCGTTCGTTTGTGGCCAGCTCTGCCGCTGGCATTCTCCATATTCGTACTAAGTATTCACTATACCTTCATTTACAACGTTCACTTTAACGCACTAAATCATTGTACATTTTAATCCTGAAGTATTCAGAACCGCAGTACAATGATTGCTGAATAAATGTACTCTCTCCCGGCAATGCACATCACAACTGAACACTATCACCTGTATGCAAGTATCCAACTGCTCCGCTTTAACGCACTGACGGCTGTCAACACCTAAGCGCCATGAACTGTGTTTCTCCCTCAATAATAACAGTAACGCCCTTAATCAACCTTTTAGAGAGGGAATCAGTCGCCTGGAGCATTATAAACACAGAGACTAACATGCCTGCGCTTTTGCGGAAAGTGCAGTTCGGTGAGTTTGCGCCGTTGTGGTGAATGGCGCACGTTCGTTCGTTCTGTTGCAGCGTCGCGGCGTCGCGGCTGTGCTCCTCGTTGCTCGTCCTTCGTTGTTCGTTTGTGAACGACTTTTTTCAACGTCACTGAAGACGTCGCGGAGTCGTCCCTAAGCACAAACTGATAATGCATGCAGACGCGTGATAGACGCGAAATCCCAGAATATATGTGAGAGAGCCAACGCGTTGGAACGGCGGAGTTGCAGTTGCAGCGAAAATACTGAAGTGCGGGGTCCACTGAAAATGAGGGATCGTTCGTAGTGTTAGGACTTGAGGTGCGTGTGCCTGGCGTCGTGGCTCAGTTCACAATGTCTTACGTTTGTGGAGCGGTAGTCACGGTGGTAGATGTAATTATTTTAACTGGTCCACTGTTTGTGTTTTTTTTTTTTCTTGATTGTTGCAGCAAATACGTTGCTGGTGGAGTAGGACCCAGCCTGACAATTTGCTCCAAACACTTTGACAACCACACAAGACGATGGCTTCGATTCCAAAGGAAACTTTGAATACTTTGAGGGTGGGCGGAGTTCCCGAACACTTCAACCACCTTTGGACGATCGCTCAGGAGCAAAAATTGTTCGAGAAACATGGCGTGCGTGTCGCTTGGACGGTGCAGCGTTGTGGAACTGGCGAAATGATTTCCTCCATTCATAGAAATGACCTCGACGTTATCGTGGCACTCACAGAGGGTGTGGTGACAGATTCTGCGAAAAACCCGACAGGCAGGAGCAATGGTGGCAGATTAGAAATTCTCGGCACATACGTGCAGTCACCACTGTGCTGGGCCATCAATTGTGGACCGCATCGTGATCCGTCGACCTTGAATGGCAGTCTCGATGACCTGAAGGGTAAAACGTGGGCGATCAGTCGCTTTGGGAGCGGCTCGCATCTCATGGCATATGTGCTTGCTCAGTCGAGAGGATGGGACACCCGCGGCGGAGCCGATTTAAAGTTTAAAGTGGCTGGTGATATTCATGGTTTGATCAAATCCGTGTCAATTCCAGAAGACGCCGACGAAGCTGACCCGGCATCCGAGTCTGACCTGTTCATGTGGGAAACTTTTACCACGAAGCCCTGGCACGACAAAGGGGTGTTGCAGCGAGTGGGCGAATTCTACACTCCATGGTTCGGTGCAATCTCCTCTGCAGCTTGCGTTGAATTGTTGTCGTGACATGATTTTGTGCACACCACACCTTGTAGGCCTTGTTTTGTGCTTGCGGCAACATCACGAACTGCGGCAACTCGCACACGGGACCTTCACGCAATGTGCGTCGTTGTCTGCGCTGTTCGCCGCACACTGTTCCGCACTGATGATGTCGTGACGACTACCGTGCTGACTTGCAGGTTTGCAGGCTTAGCAGAAGCAGCTGCAATTTTTAATGGGAACACGGAAGCTATGCCGAAGGAAATTGCAGCTAGGTACAAATTGAAGCCAGACGACGCAAAAGCTTGGTACGCAATCCTACACTTCTCGCACGAATGGGCTTTAGTTGGTGAAATTCACGTTTGAACAATAGGTACAGTACGGTCCGAATCAGCCCAACGCCACATATCGAAAGTAGCGTCGTTCGACAGGTGTGCGGTCGTATTACTGCAATCCATATGTTGCGAATGTCTCGCCATTAAAATCACGATGCCAACGAATGATCTTTCAGGTCTACCGGTCCATTTTTGGAGTCGGCTTGCTCGGTGACAGCGCCGTCGATCCATCTGTCGTTAATCTGCATGACTTTGTCGCCAGTGACGTTTGCCAGCTCAAAAATACTTCTGCAAAACCGGGCCTTTGATTGACGCAGTACCGCGACTTGGCATCCCACAATAACGTGTAAGTTAGAACTAACAGAAACTAGAGTTTCAAGGAAACTTTCGACGCCGCCAGCCCATCTCGCTTATTGCTGCTGTCGCTGCTTCTGTTGTTGGTGTTGACGATGCCGGCGTTGCTGGTGTTGCAAAGCTTGCTGCTGCGCGTGCATTAAGCTGGCGCACGGTTCGCACAGTACAGTGACAAGGTCCTGACACAAACGTGCATGCAACAAATGGTGTCAGTGATTGCAGGTGAGAGAATGACGCGCGGTGTCTGCTCACCTGCATGGCATCCGGGGATGTGAGTTGGTTGAGTTCTTGTAGATTGGCCTGGGGATCGCTATCTGCGTCGCTCTGCTCACTTGAACTACCACCCCGGTCTTTCCCGCCCTTGGGCGCTTTTGATGCTGTTTCGCCAGCTGCGGCAAAGTACTCCGCGCGGCGCACATTCAGTTCGGCGCCAGCAAATATCGACAAAGCTCGCGCAAATTCGTCGCGAATCAGGGTCATACCAGTGTGCTTGACGGACTGCAAGTTGAAAGCATTGGAATTCATCAAACATTGACATAGACGGAAACCACAACCATTGTGGCCATTTACAAACCTGAGCGAGGTCCAAAGACACATCAAACGGGTCCTCGATGCAAAATCGGCCATGTAATTTCCATCCACAACGGTCATCTTTTTCGTTTTTAGTCATGCGATATGGTGCCGGGACGCGGATGGACACGACTTCTTGACAAAAATCAAACTCCTTGGTGTAGTATTCGAAGAAAGCGAGCAGCAGTGACGCAGTTGACTCCGTGTTAAGGTCGCAATACGCCCTCAGATTCTTCAAATTTGCATTGTAATTCATGCCGGTAGCGCTGTACTGGCGCTGCAGAGACGGCCGTGGATTTTGGCGAAGGTTGCAGAAGTAAGTGTCACGGGGTTGATTCTGGTAGTCGCAGACCCAAACACGTGGCAGCGGTTCATACGACCCAACAGCCTCCACACCAGAGGCCGGCCCACTGGTTGAATCGTCAACCTTCTCCCCCGCCCCAGCTGACCCTGCTGGGACGGCACGATCCTGGTTTTCGACCGCTGCAGCTTGCGCGACGGATGAAATTTTGGGAGGCAACAACTGTAGCACCGGAAGGGCGGGTTGAGGGCGGCGTTGAAGCACGCTTATCAGCATGACGAGGAACGCATACGAGGACAGTGTCCCCCTAGACGCGTCGTTGATATCGCGGGCGCCACTCCACATTTCGATGATGTGGGCCAACGTTCGCAGTTTCGGGTTACACGCCAAGTATGCGTGCAGCAACTCCGTTCTACATAAACTAATTTCGTCGTGCACTCGGATGCGGTACAGGAGCGAGTTATCGCCATCTTTGCGACTGGTATCGGTGGGAGGTAAGAGAGAAGCATCCGGCTGCAGGTTAATCACGGGAATAGATCCGTGCACTCGCTCCTCGACAATAACGTGACCAAGCTTTCGCAAGTTTTCGATCAACTTGGAAGCGTATGTGTCCAACAAAGTCTACGTTGTAAGTTGCAAAACATGCGTCAACCTTGTAATGTAAAGCAGTGATCACACGGGAAATGCACAACTACCACATACTTTGTCGAGCTGCTTCTGAGAATCGTCGCAAGTCAGGAAAATGCCGAGATCGATGGTGGTTGGGCGCAAGGTGCATCCGACAGCGCTTAATCCAAGTGGATGGATAGCTGCCCTAACTTTCGGCAGGCCATGCTTTCCTTTAGCCTGTGCGGCAAAGTTGCGTCGAACGCAATGTAACGCAGTGGTTGAGCATGTGATCAAGCGGGTGCAGCAGACGAACCTTAGGTGAAGCCTTGGCTAGGATTTTCTGAATTTCTTTCACAACAGGGGAACTCATTATGTGCTGCGGAGCGGTAGTGTGTCCACTGAAATCTTCAATTGCTTTCTTTTGTGACTCGATCTGTCCAGAAACGAATAGTCATCATGAGGGGAGGGGGGGTTAGGACGCGGCTTGTTTCAAACCGCCATTGAGAAGCTCAACACGTACCCACGACGACAGCTGTGGTTGTAGGTGAGCAACCACTCGCCCTGTCGGACTGCTCAGCTCATTGGGAGGCAGAGAAAACAAATCGTAGATGTCACACTGCAACTGGCCGTGGTTTTCGCGAGCGTGGGCACGCAATGCCATCTGATGTTTCACAATGAATAAAGTCAACAGAGTTCGGTGACGTCACACATTAGTTGCAGCAACGCACGCACGCAATCAAGCAAGAGGGGCGGACCTTTTCTTCAGAGCCAGTAGCGGAAGGCGCCAATTTGAAAAGCGAAAAGAATTCGCCGCACACGGGACATGCCAGCGACAACCAATACTGCAGAGACTGTCGCAGCCCCTCAGGAAGCTGTGCAGCGACCTGTGGCCTCAGAACATGCTTCATAAGACTTCCGACTAAAGTGTGAAGAGCGGCAATCCCGCTCCGATTGCGGTTGTTGCCCGCTCCCTGATGTGCTCGATGACCATGGTGATGAGTATCAAACCGCTTTCCCATGCTGTCACTGGCGGTGAGGTGACCAGTTTGCATCATGTTGCTGTTCAAACTGGCGGTGACAGAATTCGAGAACGCACGCATGGACTTCATGATTGCCTGCAGCAACTGCACGAACGCTGGCACAGCAGCGGCCGGCAAAGTGTGAAGCTGTCGCACAAGTCGGTCGAACTGCATGGTGCAACTCCAGATGGCGGATGACCCGCCCTGCTTCGTCAGATTCGAGTGAATGTATTCTAATGTTGGAAGGACATCATCGCCTTGAACTTGTACCTTGAGACTCTGACTCTTTCCAATGTCAATCAGCACAATACCGGAACCAGATGGTTCGTTTTGGTCATCGAGATCTGCGTGGGAACCGGATCCATGGCCGCGTTTTCCGTTGTCAGAGTCTTGTGTCCTGTTGTCAGATGAGTCGTTGTTGGGGCTTTCGCGGACGTAACGGAAGTCGTACTTCCCAGCTGCCTTCGGCGCGTGGAAGCGCAAGAACAGAGAGAGCCACTGCTGTTGGCGATACTTTTTCGGAGGAATCAGCCGGCGGTATGTCATTTCATTTCTGAGGTCCTTCGAATCGTACCGGTACCTATCGCCACAGCATGTAAAGCCACACGTCAATGTCAGGGTCAGCAGCGCGGGACGAACAGGAGGGCGGCGCTCACACACAAACAGGGACTCACAAGCAGATGCGATCTGATGGATGAAAGTCACAACTTCGAATTTTCCAGTTCAGGATCAGGTTATCTTTCGGTCTCGCGACGGTCGTATCCAACGTCAGCATTGCTTTGCCAGGAGCGGGCGTGCGGTTGTGCAGTTGAACTGAGTCCAGTCGACGCGGATCTTTGCGAGTGAGTCGTTCGTTGAAGTTGCCTTGCGCGTTGTTCGGCGACACGTGGCCGTTGAGATGTTGGGCCTGGCCGCGCAAGTGGCTGTGTTGATGCCGTTGATACGCAGCATGCGCTGGTCCTGCATGCTGCTGTCTGTGAGCTGGATGCCCTAAGTGCACTGCAGGTGCACCTGCGGGGGAGTACAGTGAAGACGGTTGCTGGAACTGCCCGTGCGGGCCATGGAATGCCCCATTCTGCGCCGCGAGGTGGCGCTGCCGCCGGTCATCCAACTCGAGGGTGCGCGCCTTTTGTTGAAGCTCTTGCAGCTGACGAAACTGTGCTTGTTGCGCCGGCGTCAATCGACCATTTTTCAGCATTTGTTGCTGGGCCTGCAGAATTTTCGCTTGTAACTCCTGGACACTACTGGCACTCGTCACAGAGCTTACAAGCCCAACTGGCGGCGGCTTGCTGGCATCATTGTCGCCAGCACGCGACATTCTGCCAAGAGATACCGAGAACCTACGTCTTCTCACTGCAAAAACAACACAACGTTCACGAACTCACGACCTCCGGTGGGATCTCCTCGAAATCGTTGGCGGGTCTGTCACACACACGCACACACCGCCACCGCGACTTTTTCGCAGTCAAAAGTCCCCCCAGTTTGAAAAATGGCGGAGTTGCAACTCTTAGGACGCATGTTGGCTGGATTGCTACGCATGCCAATCACGGTCGGCGCTGCGTTCCACGTTGTTGATCTTGGCGCCTGCGCCAGCTCCTGCGCCGCAGCTTGCCGTGCACACACTCACGACGACGACGACGACGACGACGACAACCGTCACAGTCGCCACCACCACCGACACTCAGAAACCGCCCCGCGTCGTCGTTCATTGTCGAAACTCTTTCGTCGTTCGTAGTATCATAGTGTCGAAGCGTTTGTTCGTCGTTCGTATCATAGTGTCGAAGCGTTCGTTCGTCGTTCGTATCATAGTGTCGAAGCGTTCGTTCGTTTCGTTGTCTCGAAGCGTTCA
>Ga0213839_1001323_pt1 | contig 16405 bp, 14 predicted proteins | sample SWPATP21_FD_160075 | JGI IMG/M metagenome (GOLD analysis project Ga0213839, IMG submission 160075) | Coastal seawater microbial communities from Marineland, Florida, United States - SWPA TP2 #1 | ecosystem: Environmental > Aquatic > Marine > Coastal | place: USA: Florida | collected 2016-08-14
ACCCGTCGCAACCTCCTGGGGCTCGCCCACCGCCTGGAGCTGATCGGCCAGATCGGCCTCGACTACCGCAGCGAGTCGCCGTCCGACTGGGTCCCCAACATCACCGATCCGGAGTGGCGTCTGGCTGCCTCCTACACCGCCCCCCACGTCCCCCTGCGGAACCAGGACCTCATCCTCGACGTCGTGCTCCGAGAGCGGCGACAGGAGCTCACCTGGCAGCTGGACCGAACCGGGGGCGGCGTCGCCGTGGAGACACGGCTGGGGAAGGCTCTTCGGATCCGGGGGGCCGCCCGTCTCGAGGCCCGGCAGCTCCGGGAGGTGGACCCGGGAGGCCTGCTGGACGGCGAGGTGTGGGCGGACCTCATCAACCTCGACGCGCCCGTACTCCCGAGCCCCTGGCGGCTCCAGGAGTCACTGTCGGGCCTCATCGTCACCGACCTCCGCAACGACCCCGTGGCCCCGTCGAGAGGCGCCCTGGTGTCCCTCACCGGCAACTACGCACCGGGGATCCGCTGGTCCGAGACCGTGCGTCGCACCGCCTTCGTGAAGGGGGAGCTCCGGGGGAGCACCTGGGTCCCACTGCTGGGCTTCGTGCTGAAGCTCGCGGCCGAGGGAGGGTATGCCCGCCCTCTGAACGACACCCCGATCCCCTTGGAGGAGCGCTACCGCATCGGTGGAACCGGGTCGCTGCGAGGCTTCCGGCGGGACGCCGTGGGCCCCCGGAACATCGCCCCGGACGTCGTCGTCAACTGGCCCAACAGCATCGAGCCCCTCATCGACTATGCCCGAAGGGAGGCCCCTGCCCGCTGGGTTCCCACCGGCGGCGACGCGATGGCCCTCGGCACCGTGGAGCTGCAGATGCCGCTGCCCACCCTCGGGCTCACCGGCTGGGAGGGCTACAGCCTCGCGCTGTTCGGCGACGTCGGCCAGGCCTGGCTCCTGGACCCCAATGCCGTGCCGGACAGCGCCAGCCCCAGCGTCGACGCGCTCCTGCCCACGTGGCGGTACGGCGTCGGCGGCGGGGTGCGGGTCGCGACCCCCATCGGCCCCCTGCAGGTCGACGTCGCCGCCAACCCCCAGCGGATCCTCGCCGAGGGAGACCAGCTGCGGCTTCTCCAGGTCGACTACGAGGAGCCCCCCGTCCGAGCGCACCTCACCCTGGGGGCCACCTTCTAGCGTGCGACGATTCGGAAGTCCTTCGCCAGATGTCCGCTGGCCGTGGCGCGAGGCTTCAGGCTGCGGACTTCGGGCTTCGGCATGCAACCCGGTTGGAACGGGGTCAGAGGCCTCGTGGCGCCGCGCTCGGCGACCCGACATCGCCGCAGGAGCCTGGAGCCCGGAGCCTGGAGCCCGGAGGCCGCCCGGAGCCTGGAGCCTGGAGCCTGGAGCCCGGAGCCTGGAGCCTGGAGCCCGGAGCCTGGAGCCCGGAGCCTGGCCCCTCGCCCACGTTCGGCGCGGCACCTGCATCCTGAGGCGGCCCAGCCGGAGCGACGTCTAGAGGATCGGGGTCTCCTGGTAGGTGCCGAAGACCTCGCGGAGGCGATGGCTCACCTCGCCGAGGGTCGCGTCGGCCTTTACCGCGGCCAGGATGTGGGGCATCAGGTTGTCGCTCCCGCTGGCGGCCTGCTGGAGCGCATCCAGTGCGTCCGACGTGGCCTTTCCGTCGCGGGCCTCCCTGAGCTCTTGGGTGCGCGCCACCTGGGCGACCTCGATGGCGGGATCGATGCGGAGGAGCTCCGGCATGGCCTCTTCCGCCTCCTGGAAGCGGTTGACCCCCACGACCGTCTGCTCGCCCCGGTCGATGCCCAGCTGCGCTGCGTAGGCCGCCGACTGGATCTCCCGCTGCGGGAAGCCCTGCTCGATGGCAGCCACCATGCCCCCCATGCCGTCGATCTCGCCGATCAGCCGCAGGGCCTCGGCCTCGAGCTCGTCGGTGAAGCGCTCGACGGCCCAGGCACCACCCAGCGGGTCGACCACGTCCGCGACGCCGGACTCGTAGGCGATGACCTGCTGGGTCCGCAGCGCGAGCTTGGCGGTGGCCTCGGTGGGGAGGGCCAGGGCCTCGTCCTTGCCGTTGGTGTGGAGCGACTGGGTGCCCCCCAGCACGGCAGACAAGGCCTGGAGCGCGACGCGGACCACGTTGTTGTCGACCTGCTGGGCCGTGAGGGTGGAGCCTGCGGTCTGGGTGTGGAACTTCAGACGCATGCTCGCCGCCTTCTTCGCCCCGAAGCGCTCCTTCATGAGGGTCGCCCACATGCGGCGGGCCGCGCGGAACTTGGCGACCTCCTCCAGGAGGTTGTTGTGGGCGTTGAAGAAGAAGGACAGCCGAGGGGCGAAGGTGTCGACCTCGAGTCCGCTCGCCAGGGCCGCCTCGACGTAGGCGATGCCGTCCGCGAGGGTGAAGGCCAGCTCCTGAGCGGCCGTGCTTCCGGCCTCGCGGATGTGGTAGCCGCTGATGCTGATCGTGTTCCACCGGGGGGTGTTCTCCGCGCACCACCGGAACATGTCGGTGATCAGCCGCATGCTGGGTCGCGGCGGGTAGATGTAGGTGCCCCGGGCCATGTACTCCTTGAGTACGTCGTTCTGGACGGTCCCCCGCAGCACGCCCGGGTCGATGCCCCGCTCCTCGGCCACCGCGACGTACAGCGCCAGCAGCGTGGAGGCGGTGCTGTTGATGGTCATGCTGGTGCTGATCTTCTCGAGGGGGAGCTGGTCGAGGAGAACCCGCATGTCGGCGAGGCTGTCGATGGCGACGCCCACGCGGCCGACCTCCCCCATCGCCATCTCGTCGTCGGAGTCGTAGCCCATCTGGGTGGGCAGATCGAAGGCCACCGACAGACCGGTGGTGCCCTGCTCCAGCAGGTAGCGGTAGCGGGCGTTGGACTCGGCGGCGGTGCCGAAGCCCGCGTACATCCGCATGGTCCAGTGCCGGGACCGGTACATGGTGGGCTGGGCACCGCGGGTGAACGGGTACTCGCCGGGGAAGCCGATCCGCGCAGGGTCGACGGTGGCGGCCCCCGCGGTGTCGAAGGGCCCGTAGAGGGCCTGCACCGGCTCGCCGCCGCTGCGGGTCATGTGGTCCCGCTCGGGGAAGCGTGCGGTCGCCTTTCCGTGGACCGCCTCGTGCCAGCGCCTCAGATCGTCCGGCGTCATGCGGGCTCCACCGTGATCAGCGTCGCCCCAGCGTCGACCGAGGCGCCCGCTGCCACGTGGACCTGGGCGACGGTGCCCGTGACCGGCGACTTGTACTCGTTCTCCATCTTCATGGCCTCGACGACGACCAGTACCTGGCCCTCGGTGACCTCCTGGCCCACCTCCACGGGGATGCGCACCACGAGACCGGGCATCGGCGTGCTCACCACGCCCTCCGCCCCGCCGGAGGCTGCGGCCAGCGCCTTGTCGCGGGGGTCGACCACGGTACCGATGAGGCCCTGGCCGCTCAGCTGCACCGCGACGCGGTCGCCGTCGACATGGACGCCTACCCGATGCTGGGCAGAAGGCGCCTGGAGGAGCCACTCCGCGGCCCCCAGCTGGCGTCCCGTCCAGTGCTCCTTGTCGCCGCCGTCGATCGACACCCACCAGCCGCCGTCCGGGTGGCTGGAGACATCGATGAGGGCCGTGTGTCCGTCGAGCTCGACTTCGTAGTTCATCGCCACACCCCCTTCATGGAGCGCCAGGTGTGTACTTGCCTCCACCCGCCTCCGCTGCTGCTGGACGAGGCGGGAGCGCCTGCCCGGGCCACGTCGGCCTCGAAGCGGGCAATGGCGGCTGCGATGGCGCCGACCTCCCGCTCATCGTCGGGGGTGGGAAGGTTCGCTTCCAGCCACTCCGGCGTGATGAAGCCCGTGGTGTAGGTGCCGGCCATGAAGTCCGCGTCCTCGAAGAGGGCCAGGAAGAACGGGATGGACGTGGGGGTGCCGACCAGGTGGTAGTGCTGAAGGGCCCGACGACACCTGGCGATGGCCTCGTCGCGGTCCTTCCCCCACACCACCAGCTTGGCGATCATGGGGTCGTAGTGGATGGGGACCTCCATCCCCTCGACGACGCCGCTGTCGACCCGGACCCACGGGCCCGTGGGCTCGCGGTAGCCCCGAAGGGGGCCCGGAGCGGGGCGGAAACCGGCGCGGGCATCCTCTGCGTAGATGCGGCACTCGATGCTGTGGCCGCTGATGGACAGATCGCCCTGGGTGAACCAGAGCGTCTCCCCGGCGGCGACGCGGAGCTGCGCCTGCACCAGGTCGACACCGGTCACCATCTCGGTGATGGGGTGCTCCACCTGCAGGCGGGTGTTCATCTCGAGGAAGTAGAAGGATCCGTCGGCCCCCAGGAGGAACTCGCAGGTGCCCGCCCCCTCGTAGTCCACGGCCCGCGCGGCGTTGCAGGCCACCTCGCCCATGGCCTGGCGGGTCTCCTCCGGGAGCACGGGACAGGGCGTCTCCTCGACGACCTTCTGGTGGCGACGCTGGATGCTGCAGTCCCGCTCGAAGAGGTGGACGACGTTGCCGTGGGCGTCGGCGAGGACCTGGATCTCCACGTGGCGAGGGTCCACCACCAGCTTCTCGATGTACACGGCTCCGTCGCCAAAGGACTTCACCGCCTCAGACGTCGCGCTCGCCAGGGCCTGTGGGAGGTCCGCTGCCTGGTCGACCCGCCGCATGCCCTTGCCACCGCCGCCGGCCGCGGCCTTGAGCATCACCGGGAAGCCGATCCCCTCGGCGATGCGGAGGGCTTCGTCCGGGTCGTGCACGGGCTCGGTGGTGCCGGGGACCACGGGCACGCCCGCGTCGACCATGGTCTGACGGGCCGCGGTCTTGCTCCCCATCGCGTCGATGGCGTCAGGTGGCGGACCGATCCACACGAGCCCCGCATCGGCGACCTTCCTGGCGAAGCCTGCGTTCTCGGAGAGGAAGCCGTAGCCGGGATGGACGGCGTCGCAGCCCGTCTGGCGGGCGACCTCGAGGATGCGGTCCGCGACGAGGTAGCTCTCGCTGGACGCCGGCGGCCCGACGCAGACGGCCTCGTCGGCGAGCCGGACATGCAGCGCGTCGGTGTCGGCCTCCGAGTAGACAGCGACCGCCTCGATGCCGCGCTCGTGGCAGCCGCGGATGACGCGTACGGCGATCTCACCGCGGTTCGCGACGAGGACGCGGGAGAAGGGACGGCGGGGCAGCGGGGAGGCCATCGGCACCTCGGGTGGAGTGGCGAGGCCCGTAACATCGCGGTTCCCCACGTGCGGCGGCCCGTCTCCTGGCGCCACGGATGCCGCGACGTGGACGGCGATGGTACGCTTCGGGGATGGGACAACACGACCCCGTACGCATGTCCAAGACCATGTCCTTCCTCCTCCGGCACAAGCCGGAGGCGGCGGACCTGAGCCTGGACGACCAAGGCTACGCCGACCTCGAGCCGCTGGCAGAGGGCGTGGGCAAGCTCATGCGATGCCGCGTCACCGCCGCCCAGGTCGTGGAGCTGGTGGAGAGCGCCCGTGTCGTCCGGTTCGAGATCCGTGGCGAGCGCATCCGCGCCGTGCGGGATCGTCATCCGACCAAGAGACCCCCTCGCCAGCGCCCCAGCTCGCCGGACATCCTCTACCACGCCTGCACCGACGACCAGGTGGCCGCCTACCGGTCGGAGGGCGCCCTGCGCTCGGCCGACGGTCGGCCGGTCTGGCTCTCGAGCGACGAGGGCCAGGCCTGGCGGGCGGCCCACCGGATGGATGGCTCCCCGCGGGTCCTCTTCGTCGACACGGCCCGTGGGCGACGGCGGCGCCTCCGGGTCCAGCGCCATCGCCGCAACGGCCTGTACATGGCGCGCAGCGTCAACCTCGGCGACGTGCTCAACCTCCAGGCCGGCTTCGCCGAGCAGCTCTCCGCCGGAGGACTGCCCGTGGCCCGGGGCGCCGACGGCAAGGCTCGGGTGGCCCTCATCCGCGTGACCCGTCGCTCCGGCGTGACGTGGGAGGTCGCCAAGGGCAAGCTCGAGCCGGGCGAGCCCCCCGAGTGGGCAGGCGCCCGAGAGGTCCAGGAGGAGATGGGGGTCGAGTGCGACTTCCGGGTCAACGAGCTCGTCGGCCTCGTCCGCTACGGCTTCATGGCTCCGGGAGGGCTGCCCCGGCTCAAGACCATCTACCTGTACCTGATGGAGCCCATCGGGAAGATGGGCGAGTTCTGCCCCAGCGAGCGGGAGGGCATCCGCGACGTGAAGTGGTTCACGCCCGACGAGGCCTGCGAGGCGGTCACCCACACGTCCCTGGTGCCGATGATGCGCCGCGCCCGAGACATGATCCAGCGCCGGTACTAGATGCATCTGGGGATGGCGCAAGCCACCAGTCAGCCATCAGCTCGGTCCGTTCGACGTCGAGCGCCATGCTGACCCTCGCTGTCGCAGCCGACCGGATGGCGGATGGCTCGACCGCCCACAGACGCCCCCAGCCCTCACTCCCACTCGATGGTGCCGGGGGGCTTGCTGCTGATGTCGTAGGCGACGCGGTTGATGCCCGGGACCTCGTTGATGATGCGGTTGCTCATCCGTCCGAGGAGCTCGTAGGGAAGGTGGACCCAGTCCGCCGTCATGCCATCGTGGCTGTGGACCGCCCGGATGCACGCCGCTTCTTCGTAGGTGCGCTCATCGCCCATGACCCCGACGCTTCGGACGGGCAGCAGCACCACGAAGGACTGCCAGATCTCCCGCTCGAGGCCCGCCGCAGCGATCTCGGCACGGACGATGGCATCCGCCCGCCGTAGCGCGGTGAGTCGCTCCTGCCGCAGCTCCCCGAGGCACCGAACGCCGAGTCCCGGCCCCGGGAACGGCTGGCGCCACACCCGCTTCTCCGAGAGCCCCAGCGCCAGACCCACGGCGCGAACCTCGTCCTTGAACAGCTCCCGGAGGGGCTCGACCAGCTGCAGCTGCATGTCGTCCGGCAGACCACCGACGTTGTGGTGGCTCTTGATCGTGGCCGACGGCCCGCGAACGCTCACCGACTCGATGACGTCGGGGTAGAGCGTCCCCTGCCCCAGCCACCGCGCCTCGGGGTGACTGCGGGCGAACGCCTCGAACACACGGACGAACTCGACGCCGATGATCTTCCGCTTCTGTTCGGGATCGGTGACGCCGGCGAGCTTGCTCAGGAAGCGCTCGCTGGCGTCGATCACGGTGAGGTCGAAGTCGTCGAACTCGGCCTCGACCTCTGCGGCCTCGTCCTGGCGGAGGAGACCGTTGTCCACGAACACGCAGTGCAGCCGGTCGCCGATGGCCTCGTGGAGGAGGGCTGCGGCCACCGAGGAGTCGACGCCGCCCGAGAGGCCACAGATCACGTGGTCGTCGCCGATCTGCTCCTTCAGCCGGGCGACCGTCTCCTCGACGAAGGAGCCTGGCGTCCAGTCCCCCGTGGCCTTGCACACACCCTGGACGAACGACGCGAGCAGTCCCTTCCCGGAGGTGCTGTGGGTGACCTCCGGGTGGAACTGCAGCCCGAAGGCCCGCTGGTCGTCGCGCACCATGGCGGCGACGACGCCGCTGGACCGAGCCGCGACCCGCCACCCATCCGGCACGGCGTCGACGTGGTCACCGTGGCTCATCCACACCACGTCGGCGGCGGTGTGGTGGCCGAGGAGTGGGCCGGGATCGTCCTCCAGCTGCAGCCGGGCCAGGCCGTACTCCCGGGACTGGCCTCGACCCACGTGTCCGCCGAAGTGACGGGCGAGGAGCTGCATGCCGTAGCACACCCCCAGGATGGGCACCCCGACGTCGAGCCAGCGCTCGTCGAAGGGCGGCGCGTCGTCGCCGAGGACGGATGCAGGCCCTCCGGAGAGCACCAGGCCGACCAGCTCGTCGGGGTAGGTGCTCGGCGCGGGGTCGGTACAGGGTCGGATCTCGCAGTAGACGCCGAGCTCCCGCACCCGTCGGGCGATGAGCTGGGTGTACTGGGAGCCGAAGTCGAGGATCCACAGGGTCTGGTGCTGGGCCACGGGGCCTCCGGGGCGGCCCCCTCCCTAACCAGCTGTCCTCAAGGCGCCTGTCCGGCGTTGCCGCGGGCCACACCGGCGCTGAAGGCTCCCCCGGTGAGGGCGTCGATGTTGGCCGTGAGCTCCATCAGGCGAAGCTCCTCCTTGACCAGCGCCAGGGGATCCGACTTGGGCGCCAGCAGCCGCTCCGCCTGCAGTCGACGCCGCTCGAAGTACAGCCGGGTGACCTCCCCGAGGACCTGGTCACGGAGCTTGACGATGTCCTGCGCCTCGTTGATGACCCGAATGCGCTCCGACGACATGATCAGCTTGTCGAGATCGAACGTCAGCCGCACGCGGTACTCGGTCTGTCGCCCGCTGTCGGCGTCCTGGATCACCGCTGCGGGGTTCGAGTCGGGCGACCTCGGATCGAGCCCGTTCTCGTCGAAGTACTCGAAGCCCTGGTCGTAGTCGTCGCGCACGTAGTAGGTCAGCTGGACCTCGGGCAGCGCAGCGAAGGTGCTGGACTGGCTCAGCCACCGCTTCACCCGCTCGGGGGAGATGTTGGCGTAGTCGGCCGCCCACATCTGGACCTGGTTGACGGTGGGCTCGTGCTTGAAGCGACCGAGGACGTCGCTGGCGGAGGTGAAGGCCATGTCGGCCTCCCGCGGCCGGATGCGGACCTCTAGGGCCGTGCCGGTCCTCAGCGACGCCAGCACGGGCTCACCGAGCCCCAGCACGCGGAGCTCCTCGACGGAGTTCAGCCCGCCTCGGTCGTCGCGCAGCGCCACGATGGCGTGGGCGTCCGCCTCTGCGACCCCGTCGAGCGCCATGAGCTCTTCGGCAGAAGCGTCGTTGAGCAGCACGGGGCCCGCCACCGACGACGCTGCAGGAACCGCCACGGGGGGCACGCTGGCCTCGGCCGTGGCCAGGAAGACGGAGAGTAGGACGGTCAGGAACATGGATGACCTCTCAGGGGGTCGAGCGAGGCCCGGGGAGGGCCACAGGAGGCATGGAACATCATGGAGACGCTCCCGATGGTCGTGCGGCGATGCCCGCCAGGTAGGCCGAGACGGCTCCACCCGTGAGGGCATCGAGCTTGGCGTCGACCTCGGCGAGGTTCAGCTCGCGGAGGACAGCGCGTCGGATGTCGGTGGGGGGCGTCTCGAGGAGGAGCCGCGCCCGGAGGCGGTACAGCTCGGTGATCCGGGCGGAGAGCACCGACCGATACTTGGCGCCTCCCCGGGTCACCTTGCTGTAGAGCACCTGCGGGGCCTCCTCTCCAGCCACCACGACCTCGTCGCCGACCACCACGACGGGCAGGTCGGCGCCCTCGGCGTCGAAGCTGGTGCCGAGGCGCTGACGGTTCGGGGCCCAGGTCAGCCGAGCCTGGGCGCGCCAGTAGCCGTCGATGTCGTACAGGGTGCCGCCCGGATCGTTGTTGTACCAGGTCGGTCCTTCGTCGCGGACCTGCGTGTACTCCAGCTGCACCTCCGGAACCAGCGCCGCTGCGAAGCGACTCCCCACGCGCTGCCGGAGCTCGGCGCGGGTGAGCCCCGACTCGATGAGGGCCCCCAGGGGTGCGAAGGGCGGGAGCTCCGTCGGACGGGTCGGCGCCTCCGGGAGCACGTCGGGCCGGGGCTCGAGCCGCCACACGCCACCGGCTCCCACCAGGATCACGTCGTCGCCCCGGACCTCGATCGCCTCCACCGACGGGTCCGACAGACCCTCGGAGAACAGCTGCCAGGTGCGCCCCTGGTCCCTGGACTCGTAGGGCCCGACCGAGGAGGCCGCCAGCAGGCTCCCATCCGCCGCCCGCTCGATGTCGTGGACCGAGGGCATGGGGCCACCGAGCACCGGGTCCACCACGCTGTCGAACGGAGTCGCGCGGAAGATGTCCTGGAGGGTTCCCACCACCAGGTCCGGGTAGGCGCTGTCGGAGGTGGGGCGAGCGGTCAGCGGCGCGGCCCCCTTGGGGAGCTCCTGCCAGGTCGGCCCCCGAAGCACCCACAGGCCGTCCGGGGTGCTCGCCCAGATCCCCTGGTCCACCACGAGGTCCGTCGGGGGGACGGGCATGGGCATCACCACGTCCGTCCACTGGACGAAGTCCTCGCTCGTCCAGGCCCCCTGGGGCCCGACGGCCAACACCACGCCGGGAGCGGTCTCGACGGCGTGGGCGATGGGGGCGTCCACCACGGGGATCCACGTCGCCCCCAGATCCGGCGACACCCGCAGCCCGTCCAACCGGCTGACCAGCAGCACGCCGCTGCTGGTGAACTCGACCCGGGGCCTCCCCATGCCCACCGTGGTGGCTCCGGCCCCGTCGTCGAACCACAAGCCCTGCTCCACCTCCCCTTGGATGCCCAGGGCGACGTCCTGGGCAGCCGCCGCGGCCTCACCGGCCAGGTCCTCGGCCTCCTCGTCGGACGCGGCGTCGCCCATCGAGTCCGTGAGCTCCTCGATGCGGGCCTGCACGTCGAGGATGAGCTCCTCGTCGCGACTGATGGACCCCAGCCGCACACCGGCGCCCTCCAGGACCTCGATCCAGCTCTCGCCAGCGTCGACGGAGATCCACACCGTGCCGTCCTCCTGGGCGACGGCCCAGATCCCGGTGCCCTGGGGATGGATGGCCACGTCGACGAAGCGGTCCTCGCTCAGGGGCCCCACGGCAGCCCAGCGGGTCGTGCGCGCCCGTGGCAGGTCGGGCCGCAGCGGGGCGGGCGCAGCGACCGGGGGCGGCGCGAAGTCCGGAAGCGCGTCCGGCTCGGCCCCGGGCCCCTCCTCCGAGCCCGGAACCCCAGGGGACGGCTCGCCCGGGGATGGGGTCGGTCCACCCGATGGGATCGGCGTGACCGGCCCAGGGGCCGGGGCCGGTTCCTGGGCCCAAGCCAGGGGCAGCAGTAGCAACGCGAGAGTCACGGACTCGGGACTCTAGCAGGCCCGGGCCCGTCGTTTGGGTCGGCCTGGCGACGTTCGGGTTACCGACCCGCGTGAACGTCTTCGCCGCCGCCGCCGACGCCGTGCGCACCGGTCGCCGAGCCGCCCTGGCCACGGTCGTGGGCGTGGCAGGCAGCGCCCCCCGACACGGCGGCGCCCGCATGCTGGTCTACGCCGACGGCGGCCAGGTCGGTACGATCGGTGGAGGCGCCCTGGAGCACCAGGTGGTGCAGAGAGCCCTCGTGGTCGCCCGTAGTGGACACCCGGAGCGCTTCGAAGCCCACACGGTCCGAGACCTCGGCATGTGCTGCGGAGGTCGGGTGGAGGTCTACGTGGAGCCCTTGCAGGTACGCATCCCCTTCGTGATGTTCGGTGCCGGACACGTCGCGCTGGCCCTTGCCCCACTCCTCGAGCAGCTGGACTTCGACCTGACCGTCGTCGACGACCGCGACGAGCTGAACACCCCCGAGCGCTTCCCGACAGCCACCCGGCACCTGGGGGACCCCCGCAGCTTCGCCCAGCAGCTCGACGGCGACGATGGCTACCGCCTGGTCGTCACCCACGACCACGCCCTGGATCAGGACCTCGTCGAGACGCTGCTCGGCAAGCCAGCCCGGTGGATCGGCATGATCGGCAGCCGGGGCAAGGTCGCCCGCTTCCTCGTGCGATTCCGGGCGGCCGGCATGGACCCGGAGGCCTTCCAGCGCCTGCGAGCCCCCGTCGGGCTCGACCTCGGCGCGGAGACGCCCGCCGAGATCGCCGTGAGCATCGCCGCCGAGCTGGTGCAGGTGCGCCGCAGCACCGACCGGGCGGCCGTCCCCCTCTCCTCTCTGCCCCTCAAGGCACGGGACGGGTAGGTCAGCTCTGGAGCATCTCCTTGAGCCGCTCCAGCAGCTTGTCGAGCTTCAGGGGCTTCTCGACGAAGCCGTCGAACTGCTCTTCCTCGATGCGCCGATCGACCTCCGGGTCCCGGTAGGCCGTACAGGCCAACACCGGGATGTGACGGGTATCGGGGTCGCTGCGCAGGGTGCGATGGACCTCGAAGCCGTCCATGTCGGGCATCATGATGTCCATCAGGATCAGATCGGGCTTGAAGCGCGCCACGGCGAAGCCCGCCTGGAAGCCGCTGTCCGCCACCTCCACCTCGTAGCCGCCCTTCAGCTTGAGGTATTCCCGCACCATCTCCGAGAAGTCCTTCTCGTCGTCGACCACCAGGACCTTTCGCGTGGTGCCGCCGGCGTCGAGGAGCTCGCGGGAGAGCGGATAGTTGTTCTCACGGGCGAACGCGATGACGTCGTTGTGGCTGATGCGACGATGCCCGCCTGGCGTACGGTGTGCCGCCAGCAAGCCCGACTTGACCCAGTTCACGACGGTCGGGAGAGACACCCCGAGGTGCTTCGCCACCTGGTAGGTGGTGTAGTACACCGGGCCGTCGTATCGATTCTTGCGTCGGGCCATCGGTTGGCCGTCCCCCCCTGTCTCTAGCGAGTGTAGCGGACGCTCGGCGCGTCCCCACCAACGGCGCGGTCACTCCTTGGTGGCCTGCTCCGGAATCTCCAGGTGCAGCGCCGGTGCTGGGAGATGCTCCGCGAGATGCTCCAGCTCCTCCACCAGACGCTGCGCGTTGCGCGAGATGGCCTCCACCGACCGTCTCTGCCCGTCGGTGAGCCCACCATACGCCTCGGCTTCCAACATCTCGCAGCGCCCGATGATGACCGCCAGGGGGGTGCGGAGGTCATGGCGCAACACCTGCCGGACGGTACGAGTCGCGCCCGGATCAGCCATTTGTCGCGCCCGGATCAGCCATTTGTCGCGCCCGGATCAGCCATTTGTCGCGCCCGGATCAGCCATGGGCTCAGTCGAGGATGCGGAAGCGGAAGAAGGTCTCGCCGATGATCACCTCTTCGCCGCCAAAGAGACGACGCTCGGTGATCAGCTCGCCATTGACCAGCGTGCCGTTCGCGGACTTGTTGTCCTCGATGTAGAAGTTCGGCCCGCGGCGGTACAGCTTGCAGTGGTAGCGGCTGACCTTGGAGTCGTTCTTCACCTGGACGTCGTTGTCGCGGCCACGGCCCAGGCTCATGACCTCGCCGGTGAACGGGTAGATCTGCTCCTCGGCGGTGCCCTCCTGGTAGAGGAGCACGGCGCGACGGGGCTTCTCTTCCTTGTCGCCGCCGACGTCGTCCATGTCGATGCCGTCGTCGTCGCCGAGCAGGTCGAGGTCGTTGACCGCGAAGCCGTCCTCGCTGCCGCCGTCGTCGAACTCGACCTCGCCGCCGTCCTGGACCTCCAGCTCGGCCACGGGCTCGTCATCGTCGTCGTCGTCGTCGTCGTCGGCGCCGCCGACGTCGAGCACCGGGTCGGGCTCGGGCTCCAGGTCGGGCTCGGGCTCTTCGAACTCGAGCTCCTCTCCCACGGCCTCTTCGATGGCCGGCTCGGGTTCTTCGTCCGGCTTCTCCTCGAGGACGCCCGCTCGAGAGGACAGCTCGGTCCACTTCTCGATGGCGGACTTGAACTGCTCCGTCTCCTCGTCGAACTCGGTGACCTTCGCGTCGGTGGAGTCGACGACCGCCTTGAACTCGGCCGCCTCGGCGTTGAACGCTTCCTCGGAGAGGTCTCCGATCGCCAGCCGCAGCTCCAGCTCCTCGAGCTTGAACTGGGACTCACGGGCGGAGTCGAGGGCCGCGGTGCGCTTGTCCTGCAGCTCCTCGACCACCTTCTCCATGTCGGTCATCAGCGGGATGATCTCGGAGACGAGCTCGAGACAGCGCTGCTCGTTGTCCTTGATCACCTTCTCGACAACCGCGGTGGCGAACTTGCCGACCTGGTCACGCGCCTTGTCGATGAAGCCTTGGTAGCGGTCGAATTCGTCGACCCGCTCGTTGAAGGTGGACAGCAGTTGAGCCTTGTCCATCGAAGTCGTCCTCGCTTGCCGGCGGCGGTTGATTGCGCGCGCGCTGGCGGCATCGGGTCAAGAAGTGGCTGGGGAATATAGATCGACTGCCGCCGCGCGCCACGTCCGCGACGAGAAACCGGCTTTGTTGCCCATCACGACGGGCTCGATCCCCGAGGCGGCGGGGCGCCGGTCGCGGCGCGGAGGTAGCTGGACGCCGTGGGAGACGTTCGGCAGGTGGCTCGTCAAAGCAGCAGGTCCTCTTCGAGGTAGTTGTCGAAGCGGGTGTACTGGCCCTGGAAGACCAGCTTGACGGTCCCCGTAGGACCGTTCCGCTGCTTGGCGATGATCACCTCGGCAAGGCCTTTGTCGAGGCTGTCCGGGTTGTAGTACTCGTCCCGGTAGATGAACATGATGATGTCGGCGTCCTGCTCGATGGCTCCCGACTCCCGCAGGTCGCTCACCATGGGACGCTTCTCCTGGCGACTCTCCACCCCGCGGTTGAGCTGCGACAGGGCGATCACGGGAGCCTCGAGGTCCTTGGCCAGCCCCTTGAGGCCGCGAGAGATCGACGAGATCTGCTGCTCTCGTGGCTGCCGGGGGTCCTCCCCCTTCATGAGCTGCAGGTAGTCGATCACGATCAGGGCAAGATCCTTGTGCTCGGCTTTCAGGCGTCGGGCCCGGGTGCGGAGCTCGCCGATCGACAACCCGGGGGTGTCGTCGATGTGGACCCGTGCTTTGCGGAGGTACTCGGACGCCTCGATGAAGCGCTCCCAGTCCTCGGTGTCGAGGTTGCCGGTCCGGACCTTGCCCGCGTCGACCAGGCCGTGGCAGCACAGCATCCGGGTGACCAGCTGGCCGCGGCCCATCTCCATGCTGAACAGCCCGACAGCCCGCTCCTCCATCAGCGCCACGTTCTGGGCGATGTTCAGGGCGAGGGCGGTCTTCCCCATCGCAGGTCGGGCCGCGAGGATGATGAGGTCGGTGGGGTGAAGACCCGCCAGCTTCTCGTCGAGGTCGAGGAAGCCGGTGGTGTAGCCGGTGGTGCTCCCCTTCTCCTCCGACAGCTGCTCGATGCGGACGAGCTCCTCGTCGACGATGAGGCTGATGGGGTGCCAGCCCTTCCGGCTCTTCCCGGCTCCCAGCTTCGTGACCTCGCGGGCTGCCTCGTCGAGGAGCTCGGTGACGTCCGGGGGCTGGTCGTAGGCCTTCTGGGTGAGCTCGGTCGCACGCTCGATGAGCCCACGAAGCAGCGCCTTGTCCTTGATCACCTCGGCGTAGTGCACGAGGTTGGCGGTCGAAGGCACGTGGTCCGGGAGCTCCACCACGTAGGCGACGCCTCCGAACCTCTCGGCCTCCCCACCCCGGGCGATGCGCTCCGGGACGGTCACCAGATCGATGTGCTCCCCCCGCTGCATCATCTCCTGCAGCAGGGTGAACAGCGCTCCGTGCTCGCGGCGGTAGAAGGCGTCGCCATCGACGACCTCGGCCACGTCTCCGAGCTTGCCCGGGTCGGTGATCAACCCCCCGAGCAGAGCACGCTCGGCCTCGACGGCCTGCGGAAACGGGCGACCGAAGTCCATCAACCACTCCCCCTGGGCCGTCGAAGCAAGGCGATCACGCCCGGATGACGTACACCCGGACCTGGGCCGTCACGTCCTTGTGCAGGCGCACGGGGACGTTGAACAGGCCGATGCTGCGGATGGCCTCGTCGAGCTGGATGGAGCGGCGATCGATCTCGATCCCCTCGTCGGCGAGGGCCTGGGCGATGTCGCGGTTGGTGACGGAGCCGAACAGCTTCTCGTCTTCACCGGTCTCGCGGCGGATGGACACCGCGGTGCCCTCCAGCTGCTTGGCGACGGCTTCGGCGCCCTGGAGCTTCTTACGACGGATGGCCTCGGCCACCCGCTTCTGGTGCTCCAGCTCCTTCATGCTCCCCTCGGAGGCCGGGATGGCCAGGCCGCGGGGGATGAGGAAGTTGCGGCCGTAGCCGGGGGACACCTTGACGATGTCACCGGCGTCGCCGAGGTGCTGGACTTCGGACTTCAGAATGACGCGCATGGGATCCTCCTCACTCGCCGTCGGTGGAGTTGGCCTTGGCCTCGGCCTCGGCCTTGGCCTTCTCGTCGGCCTTGGCACGCTGCTCCGCCTCGTACTCGGCGGCGGCAGCGGCAGCGGCAGCTTCGGCCTCGGCCCGCTTGCGAGCTTCCTCCTCGCGGACCTGACGGGCCTGGGCAGCAGCCTCGGCGCGCGCCTCGACGTCGACAGCCTTGCCGAGCTGCACCGTCATGAACCGGACCAGCTGGTCTTCGATGCGGATGCGGCGCTCGAGCTCGGCGATCGCGGTCGGGGGAGCGGCCATGTGCAGACGGATGTAGTGGCCCTTCTGCTGCTTCTCGATGGGGTAGGCCATCTTGCGCTTGCCCCAGTCGTCGCGATCGAGGACGCGGCCGCCCCCGTCGGCGACGACGGCCTCGAGCTTGTCGAGGATGGTGGTCATGGCTGCGTCGTCGATCTCGGGACGCGCGATCAGGATGGTCTCGTACTCGTGCTGGAACACTTTGGTTCTCCGAGTCAAAAGGTGATGTGCCGACGCGACGGGCGGCCCGAGCGTCGGAAGAGGGGATGGACC
>Ga0213839_1001324_pt1 | contig 16393 bp, 13 predicted proteins | sample SWPATP21_FD_160075 | JGI IMG/M metagenome (GOLD analysis project Ga0213839, IMG submission 160075) | Coastal seawater microbial communities from Marineland, Florida, United States - SWPA TP2 #1 | ecosystem: Environmental > Aquatic > Marine > Coastal | place: USA: Florida | collected 2016-08-14
GCTGGCTTTCGCCGACAAACGGCACCGGCGCAAGCGCTTCGCGCTCGACACCGCTGCCGATGCTCCGCCCCTCTGACCCCGCCGGAGGGCCAGCCCTCCTGGTCCTCCCGTGTTGGCAGCGGTGTCGGTATCGGCGATGGCCTCTCCGCGTGTCCTCCCGCGGAACCACCTGTCGGGACGCACGTGGGTAGGGCGCTGGCGGCGTGGGCGCGAGCGATGTCGTTGGGAACTCCGCGCCCTCCGCGTTTCCCAGACCGCCGCCACAGACCTGGGCCCCGTCGCCGTCGTGACCGCCCCACGGAGCTTGCTCCAGCCAACGGCGCCGACGCGCGGGAGCCACACCGACCGCATGCGTGGCTGCCGGCAGGAGCCTCGGCCACCGGCCGGGTGGTCCGGCCACCGCCCTGGCTACCAGTTGTCGGGGGCCCTACGGTCCAGCCCAGGTGCGTCTCGTCGCAAGCAACGAGACGCACCAAGGCTGGCTTTCGCCGACAAACGGCACCGGCGCAAGCGCTTCGCGCTCGACACCGCTGCCGATGCTCCGCCCCTCTGACCCCGCCGGAGGGCGTGCCCTCCTGGCCCTCCCGTGCCTTTGGGGGCGCGGCAGGTCGGCGGGGAGGTGGGCGGCGGCGCCGACTCCGCTCGCCGACTGTGGACCTCAGTGCCCTCTGGGACTCTGTGGTGAAATCCGGGGCTTCACCGCGGCGGAGTGGCTGGGGTGACGCTCTCGGGCCGTGGGCGCGGGGCGTCGGTGGTGGCGCGGGCGGGGTTCGTGTTGGCGCAGGGCACCGGCGCGGGCAAGGGCCATGGAGGAGTCGGTAGGCTGTTCTACGGAACCACGGCGATGGCGTCGATCTCGACGTCGACGCCACGGGGGAGCCGGGCAACCTCGACGGCGGCACGGGCCGGGCGCGCGTCCCCCATGTGCTTGGCGTACACCTCGTTCATCGCCGCGAAGTCGTCCATGGACTGAAGGAAGACGGTGCACTTGACGACGTGGGCGAAGTCGGAGCCCGCGGCCTCCAGCACGGCAGCGAGGTTGCGGAGGGCCTGGTCGGTCTGGGCCTGCACGTCGCCGCCGGTGAGCTCGCCCGTGACGGGGTCCATCGGGATCTGGCCGCTGCAGTACACCATGCCTCCGGCGACCATCGCCTGGCTGTAGGGGCCGATCGCGGCGGGGGCCTGGTCGGTGTGGACGGGTGTGGGGCGCATGGAACCTCCTGGAGGTTGCGTGCCTATCGCCCCGTGGTGCCAGACGCCGCCTCGAACCATGCCAGGGCATCGGAGAGGGTGCCCCCGCGGATGGCGGCCTCCAGGGCGCGTAGCGGCGACGAGGAGGGGGGGCCGTCGGCGAGGAGGGCCGTGGCCGCTCCGTCCGTGGCCGCAGCGGCGAGGAGGGGCTCCACGACCTGCTCATCAGCCAGGGCCCGGACCGTGGACAGCCCGTCGCGCATCGGCGCTTCATCGGGGAGATGGGCGGTCCCGTCGACCACGTGGCTGGACGGATCCGCCCAGGTGCTGACCAGGCGCCCACTCGCCTGGCGAAGCGACGGGTCGGCGACCACCAGCCGCACCCACGGGTAGGCGAGGACCGCCGGGGGGCCGATGACGCCCTCTTCACCGGTCAGGGCGTAGGCGAACAGGTCGAGGAGGTGACGAAGGGGAGGCTCGCCCCCAGGCACGGGACTGGCGAGGCCCTGAAGGCCCCTCGCGGCCGCTGCGGCGTCGTCGGTGGGTCCGATGCGGGCGACGAGCGCGTCGACGTCGGCGATGGTCTGGGGGCTGCCGATGGCACCGAACACCTGGGAGAGGTGGGGGAGGGCCCGGTGGTCTTCGGTGGTCTCCAGGACAGGGGTGATCAGCCGCAGCAGGGGGGCCGCCTCCGGTGCCGTGAGGAGGTCCAGGGCATCGAGGCCTTCCTGAGCTGCCTCGTCGAAGGCTGGGCAGGCGCCGCTCGCGACGGCGGCATCGAGGGCTGCGTCGGCGACCAGGTTGTCCGTCAGGCTGGACCACACGGACGCCGCCGACCCCAGGGTGTCGGGCTCGAGGCCCGCGACGATGCGGAGGAGCTGCACCGTCAGGTCATCGAAGGACAGGTCGATGGCGAAGGGCTCGATGCCGACGGTGCAGGTCACCGGGGTGGAGCCTCGGTCGAGGAGGGTCAGGACTCGGGCGAGGGCGCTGAAGCGACCGGGCCGGAGTGGCTCACCGTCGGCATCGACAGAGGCCAGCCACGCCACGGCCCTGGGGACGTCGCCGAGGTCGTCGTGGGCCGCGATGTGCCCCACGACCTCGCTCCGCCAGCCGGGCTCAGCCGTGAGGAGCTGAAGGCTGAAGAAGGAGCGGGGGAGGGCGCCCAGGGGGTCGACCACCCAGGAGTCGAGCCAGGCCTGGGTCGCTTCCCCCTCGGGGTCTCCCTCGAGGCCGGCCGCCGCGAGGTGGTGAAGCAACGGCGCGACGAATGGACCTTGAGGCTCCCCGCGGCTGCGGACGGTGGCGACGAGCGCCTCCTCCAGGCTCTCGTGGCGCACGATGGCTGCGAGGCCGGCGACGGCGGTGGGCTGGTCCTCCAGGTCCACGACCAGAGCCTCCGTCGACGGTCCGATGGCGGACCAGGGGGCCTCGTGAGGAGCTCCGGGGGCTCCTCCCACGACGTCGCCGGGGATGCCGCTGAGCGCCTCGAGGAGCAGCTCCTGCACGGCGGGGTCCGGCAGACTGGACGTGGACGGGAGCGACAGCGTCCCCAGCGGGCCCGAGGCGGCGTCCGCGGCCCGCACCAGGCTCTCCAGTCCGGCCTCCTCGTCGGAGGACAGGGCGTCGACGGTGGGGCGCAGGCTCTCGAGGTGCCCGTGACGGTCGAGGCAATCGAAGAGGCGCCGGAGCTCCACGGCGTCGCCGACGCCGTCCTGTAGCTCCACCTGCAAGCATGGACTGTCCGGCTGCAGCTGCGCCCATGGGTCCTCGACCGCGGGGCTGCAGGCAGCGAGGGCGCTGAGCAGACAGGCGCGCCGTGGAAGACCACGCCGCGCCCGTGCTGTCATGGCCATCTCGGGATCAGTCGAAGAAGTAGCGAGCGCCGAGGAACATGCCGCCCGAGTTCACGAAGGTGGCGCGGACGCGGGGCTGCCACGCGATGTCGGCGAAGAGGTGGACCTGACGGGCCGCCTTGTAGGTGACCTCGGGGCCCACCGCCGCCGTGAAGAACTCGGTGTGGTCGGTGGTGACGAAGCCGGCGCCGATGTGGGCGATCGCGCCGATGCGCAGACGGTCGGAGGCGACCTCGACGATGCCGATGTTGAGCCCGATGGTTCCGATGCCGATGTGGCGGGGGTGTTCCTGGTACGCGGCGACGACGTAGTCGGGGTCGACCAGGCCGGTGACGGTGGCGGGGTCGAGCTGGGGGGTGTCCTGCTGGTAGTAGAACCGGAAGGAGCCCTGGAACATGTCGTCGCGGTCGCCGAGGAGCAGCTCGAGGCCGCCGGCGAAGAACGGACGGTTCTGCGTCAGGGAGAAGCGCTCGTAGTCCGCGATGTCGTCGTAGACGATGGGGTCGCCCGAGTCGAGCGAGTCCGTGTCGGCGCTGGAGTAGAAGAACACCTTGTCCGTGCGGGCTCCGCCGCCACCGATCAGGCCGATACCACCCGCGTAGGCAGGAGCGGCGACCATGAGGGTGCCAAAACCGGCGAGGAAGGCCGCAGTTGCGGAGAGGGCGGTGCGCATCGTGACTCCGAAGTTCTGTTGCCGCCCCGAGAACGGGGCGCAGAGCGCACAGTGAATACCTCACCGGGCGCGGAGGTTCAAGGTCTCGTCCGAGGCGGTGCTGGGCGAGCCGCCCCCGTTAACACCGGCAACGGGAGCAGGTGGTGCGATACAACGGCCGAGGTCCCACGCTGGGAGGTCCGTTGTCCGCACGCGCATTGTACGCAGGTTCCTTCGATCCCGTCACGGTGGGGCACGTCGACCTGGTGCTCCGTGCGGTGCCGCTCTTCGATGCAGTCGTGATCGCCGTGGGGCAGCATCCCGCCAAGCGCTACTGGTTCGACGCCGCTCAGCGGGCGGATCTGTTCCGCAGGGCTGTCGTGGAGGAAGGGCGCGCGCGGGGAGCCGACGTGTCGACGGTGGAGGTGGTGTCGTTTCAGGGACTCACGGTGCACTGCGCCGCGGTCCACGACGCCCAGGTGTTGCTGCGGGGCCTGCGGGGCGCCGGCGACATGGACCTCGAGCTTCGCAACGCCGCCGGCAACCGGGACCTCGCCGCCATCGAGACGGTGTGGCTGCCGTCGTCGCCGGCCCTCTCCTTCGTGAGCTCGTCGCTGGTGCGTGAGATCGCCTCCCACGGCGGCGACGTGTCCCGCTACGTGCCCCCCGTGGTGCGGGAGGCCCTGAAGCGCCACCCCAACGTGGGGTCGGCCTCGGGTGGTCCGACGGGATGACGGTGCTGCTCGCAGGCTCGCTGTGGCTCGCGGCCGCACTCGCCCGCCCCGTCGAGCTCGAGCACGACGAGGCGGACGTAGCGGTGGTGACCGAGCGCCCCGCCGTTCTGTGGGTGGAGCAGGCGAGGCTGGCGCTGGCCCGGGACCGCCCGGATCTGACCCGGCGGTATGCCATGCGGGCCATCGAAGCGGACCCGGAGGCATGGGACGCGTGGCGGATGTACCTGCGTGCCTCCTCCGAGGCAGGCCTGGAGGACGCCGCGCTGGCCGAGCTGCGTGCCCTGGGCAGCGAGGGGGCCCAGGTCACCGTCGCGTGGTGGGCGGTGGCGAACGGGCGGGCCGAGCCCGACAGCCTGCTGGCCATCGACGACCCCCGCGCCCGCGTCGCGTGGGGCTACTCCATCCTGGCGAGAGGACGGGAGAAGGAAGTCCTGGAGCTCGACCTCCCCGACGAGCCTCTGGCCGTGCGCCTTCGGCTCCGGGCGCTGGCGATGGCGGACGACGCCAGGGGCCTCCATCGAGAAGCCATGGACTGGCTCAAGGCGCACCCCGATCGCCCCGACGTGCTGGAGGAGCTGTGGCGAAAGGGCGCCCCCGAGACCCGGGCACAGAAGAAGGTGCTGAAGGCCCTCCTCCGCCGGCTCCGCCACGAGGAGGACCCGTCGTGGCTCTGCCTCGTGATCCGACCCCTCGTCCAGGCGCGGGAGCGGGAGGCCGCCGAGGAGCTCGCAGACCGGGTGGCGGCCCTGGGCCTGCTGGCGCCGCTCCCCCGCAAGCCGTGGGGTCGCTCCATGCGGAAGGCGATGGGGAAGGCCCTCGTGGCTCAGGGCCCCGACGACCTGCCCGTCGGGTCCGAGGCGGAGCGGGTCGCGGTGGCATGGGAGGTGAGCGAGGCGTGGATGGTACGGGACCGCCAGGAGGACGCGCTCGCCCTCTGGGACGCCCTGGACTCCGATCGGTGGCTGGCCCATCGCGGACGGGCCCGCGTCCTCGAGGCGCTCGGGAGGCCGGAGGAGGCCCGGGAGCATCGGGATCGTGCGCTCCTCGGAGCCCTCGCTCCGTGGACGCTGGACCCCTGTGGCCTGGATCGAAAGGGGCGCCTGACCGCCGTGGCGTCGGTGGTGTCCGACGGGGAGGTGGACGAGGCCCTGGATCGCGATGCCCGTCGTGCCCTCGCGGGTGACCTCGCGGTCTGGCGGGAGCGCCTGGATCGCCTTCCTGGGAGCCCGGCCCTGGACGAGCTGAGGGGCTGCCTCGACGCCGTGGGGTCGGAGGCGATGGGGCGGAGCTGGGCGGGGCCGCTCCCCGAAGTGGCAGCCTCGACCCTCCCGGCGCTGGCCACGGCCGCGGTGGCCCGGCTCCCAGAGGATGCCCAGGGGCTCGCCCCGTCCCAGGATGGGGTGGTCCGTGTGGGGCAGCGCCTCCCGGACCTGACCCTCCTCCTCGACGAAGGAGAGCGCGGGCTGCGGGCCCTCGCCGCGGAGCCTGGGCCGATGCTGCTGACGCTGTGGGCGAGCTGGTGCGGTCCCTGCCAGACGGAGCTTCCCCTCCTGGATGCCCTCGTCGGCCGCCTCGGCGCGGATGGGGTGACGGTCCAGCCGATGGCGATCAGCATCGACGAGGACCCGAGGCCCTACCGTCGCCAGCTCCAGCGAGCGCCCTTCGACCACCTGCAGAGCGGTCGGGACCCATCGCTCCTGGCGGCCCTCGGCGGGAGTTCCTTGCCCGTGACGTGGGTCGTGGACGACGATGCGGTCGTGCAGCTGGTGCACGTTGGCTACGATCCCGAGCTCCCGGCTCGGGTGGAGGCGCTGTTGAGACGCCTGGCGGAGGGGGAGTGATGTGGAGTTGGGTGCTGGCGCTGGCCCTCGGTGGTCCCGTCGACGAGGCGGCCGAGAGGGCATGGCTGCTCATCGAGAACGGTCGCCCGGTCGAGGCTCGCGAGGCGATGAAGGAGATGATCCCGCGCAACCCCGACGGACAGCTGGTGTCCGTCTACCTGGACGCCTCCGCGGACATGGGGATCGGCGTTCAGGGGGTGGCCGAGACCCGCGGCCTGTCGGTGGAGTTTCCCTGGGAGGACATGGCGGAGCCTCTCGCGGGCCTGGTCGCGGACAAGCGCACCCTCAAGGACGCCCACGACCTCGCCGTCAAGCTCCGGGAGACCTACCCGGACCGCCCGGACCTCCTGGCGCCCCTCTGGCAGGACAGCGGCGGGGGGAAGCTGGGCCGACTGCGGGGCCAGGTGCTGGGCGACCCACAGTCCACCCCCGAGGGCAAGGCCCGTCTCCTGAAGCTCCGACACCTGATCCACATCCCCGACGGAAGCACCATCGCGTCGGTGGAGCAGACGTTCGAGCTCGACGCCTTCGGACCGGTCTCCACGGACGTGGAGCTTCACGACCACGCACGGGCGCTGGTGGAGAAGGGCATGGCCGTGGCGGACCTCGACCTTCGGCCCATGGAGCGCCGCCACGCCGTCGAGCGAGCCCACCCCATGTTCCTCGCGGCGGGCACCCCCCAGGGCGCCGCCACCGTGTGGGAGCAGCTGGGGGCCGACGACGCCGGTGCGTGGGGGCATCGGGCGGAGGCCTATCGGCTGGCGGGACGAGCGAGCGAGGCCGAAGCGGCCGTGAACAGCGGCTACCGCGCCCTCGGACGACCGATGCCCGACGACGTGGCGTCCTCGGATCGATCCCGACGCGCCACCCACGCGGTCGACCTGCTCGCCCGGGCCAGCGAGGTGTCCCTGGCCAAGCAGGAGGGGGCGGCGGCGTGGTGTGAGGCAGTCGCAGCCAGCGCCCTCGCGGGGGAGGTGAGGGGGGCCGAGCTGGGGCCCGCGGCCGCCGAGACCCTCGTCGTGACCTACCGCGGTCGCGACAAGGTCGAGGCAGCCATGGCTCTCGCCGAGAAGGCCGAGACGACCGAGGAGCGCTGGCGCCACGTCTTCGGTGCATGGTCCGCCATCGCGGTCGGGGCCCAGCGCCTGGAGGAGGTGGGCCGCAACCCCGAGGTCTACCTGTCGGCCCTCAGCCCGGTGTGGAAGCGCTCTGCGATGGTCTTCGCCAAGGGGGGTGACCGGGAGCTCGCGCTGGCCTTCGGCACCCTGGCCCTCGCGGCGGGCGAGGTCGACAAGGACCTGCACGCCCACCTCGCGACCTGGCACGCCGAGCTGGACGGGGATCGCGACCACAGCTTCGCCGTGTTCCACCACGCGGCCGCCGCCAGAGGGCTCGGGTCGGACCGGGCCGCCATGGAGGCCCTGATCGAGACCCACCACGACGGACTGGGAGAGGCTCTCGACATCGCCACGGTGGTCGGCGGCGCGCCGCCCGCTCCGGAAGCGGTGGCAGCGGCGCCTACGCGCCGATCGGTGAAGGTCCGCGGCAAGACGCCCTCGGCGCCTCCGAAGGGCGGTGCCGTGATCGGGTCTCCCATCCCCGACTTCTCGGTGGAGACCGCCTTCGGCACGCTCTCCAAGAGCAACCTGTCGGGAAGGGTGGTGATCTTCACCTTCTTCGTCAGCGACCACGCGCCGAGCATCGAGCAGCTCAAGGAGGCCGGGCAGGTCGCCCGTCGACTGCGGGCCCGCGGGGTCGATGTGGTGCACGTGGGCATCAGCCGCGATGCGGATCGTGGCCTTTTCGACGATTTGCATCGTGTGGGGCAGCGCTGGGGCCAGCTCGCGTGGGGGCCCGAGGTCGCCACCGCCTTCGGCGTGCCACGGCAGCCCACGACGTGGGTCGTCGACCGCAACGGAGTCGCCAGGTACTTCGTCGATCATCGGATCGAGGGATCGGAGCTCGAGGGGCAGGTCCGCGCCGTCTCCATCGAGTAGGGCCCCGGGGGGCGGGGGCTGGCAAGGTGCTTGCACGAGCCGACGCATCGACGCCCCATCCCCGGGTGTGCCGTGGTACAGGGGTGGCGCTCGCTCTCCAGCCTCGGATGGCCATTATGTGTGGAATCGTCGCCTATATCGGAACCGAACAAGCCCTCCCGCGTCTCCTCGACGGCCTGCGCCGCCTCGAGTACCGCGGCTACGACTCTGCGGGGGTCGCCGTCCTCGACGGTGGGGCCCTGTGGTTCGAGAAGGACGTGGGTCGGGTGGCGAACCTCCAGTCCCGCATCGAGGGGGAGCGCTCGTCCACCATCGGCATCGCCCACACCCGCTGGGCCACCCACGGCGGGGTCACCCGGGAGAACGCCCACCCCCACCTCGACGGGCCCCAGAGCATCGCCGTCGTCCACAACGGCATCATCGAGAACACCAAGGCCCTCCGCCAGATGTTGGGGGATGCGGTGGAGTGGCGCTCCCAGACCGACACCGAGGTCCTGCCCCACCTCATCCGTCACTTCTACAAGGGGGACCCCGTCGCCGCGGTGAGCGAGGCCCTCGCCCACGTGCAGGGGACCTACGGCGTCGCCGTGCTCTTCGCCGACCACCCGGACATGGTGGTCGCCGCTCGCAACGGCTCACCGCTGGTGGTGGGACTCGGCCAGGGGGAGGTCATCCTCGCCAGCGACCCTCAGGCGGTGGTCGCTCACACCCGCCAGGTCGTCTACCTCCAGGACAAGGACCTCGCGGTCCTGTCCCGCGACGGTGTCGACGTCCGCACCCTGTCGGGCAGCAAGAAGGAGTCCCAGGTCGAGACCATCGACGGCGACTACACCGTGGCCGACAAGGAGGGCTTCCCCCACTTCATGCTCAAGGAGATCCACGAGCAGCCCCGCTCCATCCGTCGGGCGCTGCGCGGTCGGCTCCTCCTCGAGCAGGGCAACGCCCTCCTCGGTGGCCTCGACTTCACCCCTCGGGACCTCGTGGCCATCGACAAGGTCATCGCCCTGGGCTGCGGCACCAGCTACCACGCGGGCATGACCGCCGCGATGGCCATCGAGGGGCTCGCGCGGGTCACGTCCCGGGCGGAGATCGCCAGCGAGTACCGGTACAAGCATCCGATCATCGAGCGCGAGACCCTCTTCTTCGCCATCAGCCAGTCCGGGGAGACCATCGACACCCTCGGTGCCGTGCAGGAGGTCCAGCTGAAGGGTGGCCAGGTCCAGGGTGTGGTCAACGTGGTGGGCTCCACCATCGCCCGCACCTGCGGGCGCGGCGTCTACGTGCACTCCGGGCCCGAGATCGCCGTGGCCAGCACCAAGGCCTTCACCTCCCAGGTGGCTGGGCTGCTGGTGTTCACCCTGATGCTGGCCCGCTGTCGCAACCTCTCCCTGGAGCAGGGGCAGGACGTGGCCAAGGCCCTCGACGAGGTGCCCGCCAAGGTCGCCCAGTACCTCCAGAACCCCGGGCCCATCGACCAGGCGGTGACCCACATCGCGGACGCTCGCTACGTGCTGTTCCTCGGTCGTGGCTACAGCTACCCGGTGGCCCTCGAGGGAGCGCTGAAGCTCAAGGAGATCGCCTACATCCCCTGCGAGGGCTACCCCTCGGGGGAGATGAAGCACGGCCCCATCGCGATGATCGACGAGGGCACGCCCGTCGTGGTGGTCGCTCCCCGCGACAACCACGCCGACAAGGCCATCTCCAACATGATGGAGGTCAAGGCGCGCGGAGCGGTGCTCATCGTCATCCACACTGCGGGTGACACCGAGATGGAGGAGCTGGCGGACATCTCGATCCCCGTGCCCGCCACCCCCGACTACGTGAGCCCCCTGGTCACGGTGCTTCCGCTGCAGCTGCTCGCGTACCACGCGGGCCTGGCCCTCGGCCGCGACATCGACAAGCCCCGAAACCTCGCGAAGTCCGTGACCGTGGAGTAAGGGCGGCAGCCTGCCGGAGAGGTTGCCGTGATCGAGATCGAGGCCGTGACCATGCCCGGGGCCACCAAGCGGTTCTGCAAGACCTGGTGGCCCATCTACGCCGACGACCCCCAGTGGGTTCCGCCGCTGATCTTCGAGCGCAAGGAGTTCTTCGACCCCAAGAAGAACCCGTACTTCCACAATGCCGAGACGGCCTACTTCATCGCCCGTCGGAACGGACGCGATGTCGGCACCATCGCCGCGACCGTGGACCAGATGCAGCTCGCGGAGGAGGAGGGCCTCGGCCTGTTCGGCTTCTTCGAGTTCGTCGACGACACGGATGTCGCCAAGGCCCTCTTCGACGCCGCCTGCGACTGGCTCCGGGCGAAGGGGATGACCCGGCTGCGGGGCCCCTTCAACCTCTCGCCGAACCACGAGTTCGGCCTGCTGGTCGACGGCTTCGACACGCCGCCCTGCATCGCGAACCCCCACAACCGCGCCTACTACCACGACATCTACGAGGCCCTGGGCCTTGTCGGCGTGAAGGACTGGTATGCCTACTGGATGGACGCCGGCCCGGCCCCGAAGACCATCGAGCGCATCGCCAAGCGGTTCATGGACCGCACCCCCGCCTTCACCATGCGGCCCGTCGACAAGGGCAACTGGAAGCGGGAGATCGAGCTCGTCTACGAGATCTACCAGGACGCCTGGGAGCACAACTGGGGCCACGTGAGCCTGACGAAGGACGAGTTCTGGTTCGCCGCCAAGGGGATGAAGCAGATCATCGAGCCCGACCTGTGCTTCTTCGCGATGATGGACGGCAAGGAGGTCGGCTGCTCGGTCACGCTGCCCGACTACAACCAGGTCGCCAAGAAGATGGACGGCAAGCTCTTCCCCTTCGGCTGGTGGCACTTCCTGACCCAGCGTCGGAAGATCGACACGCTGCGCATCTTCATCCTGGGGATCAAGAAGGAGTACCAGCGGCTCCCTCTGGGCGCGCCGCTGTACCTCAAGACCTGGGAGGCAGGCCTGGCCCGCAACGTACGGGGGGCGGAGGCGTCGCTGATCCTCGACGACAACCACCGGATGCGTGGGGCCCTCGAGAAGCTGGGGGCGACCGTCTACAAGACGTACCGCAGCTACGAGCTCGCCCTGGTCGAGGGGGAGCTCATCGGCGAGGAGCGGGAGAAGGCCGAGAAGGAAGCCGCGGAGAAGGCCGCCGATGCCGACAAGGCCGAGGCGGGAGACGACGACTGAGCACCTCTGGGGCTCACTGCGGAGTCACGGAGGCACCCCTGCTGCAGGTACGGGTAGGCCAGGAGGGCTGGCCCTCCGGCGGGGGTCAGAGGGGGCGGAGCCCCCCGACAACTGGTAGTCAGGGCGGTGGACCGACCACCCGGTCGGTGGCCGAGGCTCCTGCTGGCAGCCACGCACGCGGTCGGCGAGGCTCCTGCGCGTCGGCGGTGGCGCCTGGAGCAACCTCCCTGGGCGGTCACCTCGGCGACGGGGCCAACGTCCGCGACGGCGGGCCGAAGAACGCGGAGGACGCGGAGGTCCCCGACGACGTCGCTCGCGCCCACGCGGGCGGCGCCTGACCCACGTGCGTCCCGACAGGTGGTTCCGCGGGAGGGTACGCGGAGAGGCCATCGCCGACACCGATGCCGACCGTCGCCACGGACCTGGGCCTCGTCGCCGTTGTGACCGTCCCCGGGAGCTGCCTCGCCACCCCTTCGCCGACGCCAGACAGCCACACCGACGTCCTGCGTGGCTGCGGACAGGAGCCTTGGCCACCGGCCGGCTGCCCATTCCACCGCCCTGACTACCAGTTGTCGGGGGCTCTGCCCCTCTGACCCCGCCGGACGGCTCCGCCCTCCTGGCCCACCCGGGTTGGTGGAGCGTTGGGCGGTATCGTTGCATTGCGGGTCCGTCACCAGTGGACCTGAGGATGGTCGCCGGCGCCTCAGGTCGTCGCCCGGGTCCCGAACGCCTGTCGCGCCTTCCGTTTCAGGGGCCGTCTTCCCAGCTGAGGAGCCATCCCGCCTCGGCGACGACCAGGTGCCGCGGGCCGTCGACGAGGAGGAGCGCGTCCGGCACGGGGCCCAGGGGGGTCGAGACGGTGCGGAGCTGGGTGGAGCCGATGCCGTCCGAGGCTTCATGGGTGTCGAGGAGACGGAGGCGAGCACCGTAGGCGGTGTCGGCCCACAGCGCCCCGTCGGCGAGGCGCAGGCCGACCACCATGTCGTCGGGCTCGAGGGGGACGTCGAAGCGGGCCAGGACCTGTCCGTGGACGTCGACCCACCAGCCCTCTGGGCCTTCGTAGGGGACGGTGGCGAAGCCGGAGCCCAGGGGGAGGGTGGCGCCGAGGGCGAGGGGGGCGTCGACGGGGGCGTGCCCGCCCCGGGGCCACAGGCGACCGCCCGGTCCGGCGACATGGGAGGGCCCGATGGCGGGGGACACGTCCAGGAGACCTTCGTGGAGCACCTCGTCGCCCCGCAGGACCCGACCGTCCACCAGGCACACGCCGTCTCCCAGGGGAAGCCCGGGCAGGGGCGCACCGAGGCCGCTGGCCAGGTCGATGGAGACGGGGCCGTCGACGCCCAGACCCATCAGGCGGTCGCCTCTCGGCGCGAAGCGCAGGCTGTCGGCGCGGAGCTCGGGAAGGTCGCGCGGGGTGCGACCCGGGAGGGCTGCCCGGTGTACGACCCCGTCGCGGGCGAAGGCCACGGCACCGCTGGGATGGGGGAGGACGTGGTCGCCGACGTGCTGGGCGGTGGCACGCCAGCCGGTGGAGCCCTCGGTGTAGACGTAGGGGCCGACGACATCCACGGCCCGCCGGGGGCCTTCGTGGTGGACGCCGTGGAGGGGGCGGAGGGGCTGGGGCTGCCAGCGACCGTCGGGGCCGAGGCGCCACAGGTGGCCGAGCCCGGCCGCAAGGACCGCGCCGTCCCAGGCGAGGTCGGTGCAGCCCGGATGCAGCAGCTCAGCCCCCATGGCCCGGAAGGAAGCGGTAGCCGACGCCACGCACGGTGTGGAAGAAGGCGGGGTTGCCGGGGGTGTCGAGCTTCTGGCGGAGCCGGGTGATGAAGTTGTCGACAGTGCGGTCGGTGCCGAAGTAGCCGGAGCCCCACACCCCCTCGAGGATGGCGTCGCGCGTGACCGCCTTTCCCTCCCGCTCGACGAGGAACACCAGCAGGTCGTACTCCCGCTCGGTGAGCTCCACCATCTGTCCGTCCCGCTTCACCAGGCGGGCCTCCAGATCGATCTCCACGTCGCCGAAGCGGTAGGAGTCGCTGGGGGCGCGGCGTCGCAGGTGGGCCTTCACCCGGGCGAGGAGCTCCGCCAGGCGGAAGGGCTTGGTGACGTAGTCGTCCGCCCCGAGCTCGAGGCCCCGCACGATGTCGACCTCTTCGGACTTCGCCGACAGCAGGATCACGGGCATGTCGTGGCCGTCGCCCCGCAGGCGCTGGCAGACCTGGTATCCGTTGAGGTGGGGAAGCATGATGTCGAGGATGACGAGATCCACACCCTCCACGACGTCGAGGGCCTGCCGGCCGTCTTCGGCGGCGACCGTGTCGAAGCCTTCCAGCTGCAGGTTCATCTCCAGACCCCTGCGGATGGAGGGGTCGTCTTCTACGACGAGGATGCGGGCCATGGGGTCCGGTAGCCGGTGGAGGGCCTCCTGCCCACGGATGTGCCGTTGCTGATGCTGTTCTGGATGGCGTGTGCCGGAGGCCTGGCGGGGATCGAGCCCCATGGCGCCGTGGTCCAGGCGGACCCGCAGCCGGTGGTGCTCGGGCCCTGGGCCCTGGTCGGTGAGACGCCCTCGCCACCCCCGACCGGCTTCGTGGCGGACGTGGCGGAGGTGGCACGGCAGGTGGTGTTGGTCGGGGATGCCGTGGAGGCCGCCCATCCGGACGCCTGGAGCCGGGTGGGGACTCGCTGGGAGGCTCTCCCCGTGCTTCCCCTTCGAGGGGAGGGCGAGCGTCGGGCCGACCCCCGCGGGAAGCGCTTCGAGGCGTTGTGGCCCGGGGCGTCGAGCTGGGGGCGCATCGACGTAGGGCCCCATCGGGTCGTGTGGCTGGATCCCGGCGACCCGGTCGACCAGCGCTTCTGGCTGCCGGGAGCCCTGTCGCGGCCGGTGGGCGGCGTGGTCGTGCTGCTCCCCGAGGGGGCCGACGAGGTCCAGCGTCAGGTCCTCGAGGCGGTTCCGCCCAGCGCTCTGGCTCTGGTGGTGGTCGGAGGCGCCGAGGGGAACCGGGCGCGGCTCTCTCAGGGGCGATGGGGGCCCATGGAGCTGGCGGTGGGGCCTGTCGACGGCGGAGTGCTGGTGCCGCTGCCGGGGACGGACGGCTTCCACGCGGCCCATCGGGAGGTGCTGGCGAGGGAGCTGCCGGCGTCGTCGTGGGCGCTCCAGCCCGATGCCACCCTGAGGGACGCGTTGGCTCCCGGGGGGTGGTGGGCCCTCGACGTCGGCGAGGAGGGCATCCACCTGGCGCTACGGCGTCGGGGAAACGACGGCCAGTGGCGGGCCAGCTACCGCGCGCGGTGGACTCGTGACGGCGGCTGGGAAGAGCAGGGGGCTACCAGCTTCCCGAGCTCGGCATCGACGCCCACGGTTCCTTGATTGGCAGCGCCGGACCGTCCTGGAGCAGCTCCACCGAGATCCCGTCGGGGCTGCGGACGAAGGCCATGCGGCCGTCCCGCGGGGGGCGGGCGATGGTGACCCCGTCGGCCATCAGCTTGTCACAGAGGGCGTAGATGTCGGGCACCGCGTAGGCCAGGTGGCCGAAGTTGCGGCCCTGGGTGTAGGGCTCGTCCTGGTCCCAGTTGTGGGTGAGCTCGATCTGGGCGGCGTCGCCGTCGGCCCCGGTGGAGAGGAAGACCAGGGTGAAGCGACCACCCTCGTGGTCCGAGCGTCGGACCTCCTTCAGGCCGAGCTGGTCGCAGAAGAAGTGGAGGGCCGCGTCGAGGTCGCGGACGCGGATCATGGAGTGGAGGAAGCGCAGGGTTCACCTCTTGCCGGGCATGCGGTCTTCGATGGGGGCGATGACGTCGGGGAGGGGCGTGTTGTCCACCATGGTGTGGTACCAGCCCATCATCGTGGCGGCGGTCACCGAGCCGGTGGCCGAGACGGGGAGGGCGATGACCCCGAGGGCCATCGCCGCGATGTAGCCCCATCGGCGCTGGAGGCGGACCAGCAGCTGCGTGCCGAACCAGGTGACCATGGCGATCAGCAGGACGCCGGCCGAGGTCGACCAGGACCCCAGCGCAAAGGGGTCGCGGCCGAAGAACACCACGATGGGGGCCGCGGAGGTGGCGGCGAGGATGCGTCCGACCGAGCGGGCGCCGGCCTGGGCTTCCGGGTGGGTCAGCTCGTCCCGGTCGAAGCGACGGAGCGTGCCGATGCCCCACCACAGCGTGAGGACCAGCTGCCAGAGGGCCAAAGGCATCAACAGTGCCATCGCCCAGGCCGTGACCTCCCAGATGAACAGCAGGACCAGGATGAGGCCCCAGATCGCGAAGGGGTACAGGTACAGGTCGAGGATGTGGTCCGGGAGCGCCCGGTGGTCCGTGGCCATGCCGCCGGTCTAACCTGGAACCAAGCCCCAGCTCGGCCCACGTCCTCGCGACGGCCCGACCCATCGCCCGCTCAGTCTTCGGCGACCCAGCCGTTCCGGAACACGATCTGCCGAGGGACACCTTCGATCGCCGGCTCTGGGTGGTCCGTGTGCCCCGGCAGCTGCAGGCTGATCCCGGTGTCGTGGAAGGACATGATCGGCTGGATCGGTCGCTGCACCCGTGTCTTCGCGGCATCGTACGCCTCCTCGGCGCTCCCGAACGCGGCGAGCTCCTTCAGGGTCCACCAGGTGGGCGGCGCCATCGGGAAGGCTTCGTGGCTCTGCTCCTCGAGCACCTGCCGCGGGGACACCCACCGGCTGTCGACGGTCTCCACCTCGTCGTGGCTGCCGTCGGCGTCCTCCGCGAGGGTGATCAGGAAGCGCGTGTCGTAGCGCTTGGGCTCGGCCTCGGGGGTGACCCACCAGGACCACGCCCGCAAGGCGTCGAGGTGCAGGCGGCTGGCGTCGCCCAGCACGCTGACCAGGGAGCGCTCCCGAGCCGCCACGGCGTGACGAAGGCCCGGGTCCGGCGGTCCATCCCCCAGCCACACGCCGATCTCCTCCCAGGTCTCCCGCAGGCCGGCGACG
>Ga0213839_1001325_pt1 | contig 16386 bp, 18 predicted proteins | sample SWPATP21_FD_160075 | JGI IMG/M metagenome (GOLD analysis project Ga0213839, IMG submission 160075) | Coastal seawater microbial communities from Marineland, Florida, United States - SWPA TP2 #1 | ecosystem: Environmental > Aquatic > Marine > Coastal | place: USA: Florida | collected 2016-08-14
GTTGGATATATCTTTAAATGGGATAAGTCAAACTTTTCGTTGAGTGGGAGTGGGTTGGCTTCTGTTTTGGCGCCATTTTCGTTGTGCCATTGATTGTTGCCACCGGCCATTGACTGCCAGCTATAACAGCTGCTTGAGGAAGAAGTATACAGTACAAAATACTGTGTTCTTGAGTGCCACTGGGAGTCATGACTATTTGAAGAATCCGCAGTCACAGCAGCTGTGTCGGTATCTGTTATCTACAAAACACCGAAACGCCACAGTGATCGTGCATATCTACATTTAGCATTCCATGGTTTCTTATGACGCTATGAGTAGCGTTCCACTCTAAATCCCATTAACAGATACCTCTCCGTTATCACGTTCTCACAGTTGCCCGCCACGGACGGACTATCTATCTCTACTCAGCATTCTTTGTTTTTCAAGGGGTCTATGAGTGGGCATTCATCGAAAGTATCACTTATAGATACCATGGAAAAGTGGCGGGTGAACGAAGGAGGAAGCAAGGCAAGGAAGTGACCAGTGAGTGAGTGAGTGAGTGAGTGAGCTGACAGTGAGCTGACAGTGAGCGAGTGATCGATCCGACAGTTGAAGGGTCGTTCCACAACGCCGTATTCCCGGATATAGATTACCAACCCCCTCAGTATTGCTGACCCCCACTGTGAAACGCGATGTAAAGTAACATATCCTCAAATAGGAATAGCGAACATGGAGAGGGGACGGGAGGGGTGACAGTGACAGTTGGTTGATCGAGTGAGTGAGTGAGTGAGTGAGTGAGTGAGTGGGGCCAAGCACTCACTCACTCACTCACTCACAGTAGTAGCAAGCTGTCGAGGTCGGTCGGTCGGTGGCGCGCGCCACAACGACGACGACGACAACGACGACGACGACGACGACGACGACGACGAAGACGACGACGACGACGACGACCACCACCACCACCACCACCACCACTGACTTACTTTGTTCTTCTTTGTTTCCCTCCTTCCCTCCTTCCCTCCTTTTGACAATCTTCACCTGCCACTCCATCTCCCTTCCCTCCCTCCCTTCCCTTCCCTTCCCTTACTTACCTCACCTCACCTCCGTCGTGGCTGTGGCGTGCGACAGGTGGTGTGTGTGTGTTGTCGTTGTCGTTGTGGTTGGTGTGGCGGTGCGTTGCGGGCCGTGATGGCTGGCTGGCTGGCTGGCTGGCTGGCTGACGCGGAACGGCGGAACAGCGGAATGCAACGTCCCCACTCCTCTGCCTCGACGACGACGACGACGACGACGACGACGACGTTGCCGTGACGACGCGTGGCGGGACAGCACTGCGCGGACGGACGAGCACGAAGTCACGCACGCAGCGTGACGGACGCGTCCACTGTCGACGCGACGGTCGCACTGGACTCGTCCGCATGAAGTCCACCGGTCAGTTTTTCTGCCGCGAGGCACAGCCCCTGGTTGACGAGGTGGCAGCACCGCTCTTTCACGGTCCCGGGTTTTTTTCGTCGCGCACAACTTCCAGCTTTCTGTTTAACATCAGTTCGCATGCTTTCTCCGATCTTTTACAACCTCAACGTTTTTCTCTCGCGCAGAAAAGTCAAGCACTGAAAACAAATCACCAAAAAAACAACCAACCAACAAACTTCAGTCATGAGCAACATGTGGAACAACAACAGCAACGTGGCACAGCGACCCGCTGCGCCCGGCGCCAGCCGTCGATTCGGTAGCGAATTGCGCGTCGCGGACACCAACGCGTCCCGCAACGCCGGCAAGAACAACGGTGGCGTCAAGGCCACCACCCGCCCCTTCACCCAGCACCAAGCCCCCGCCGCGGCACCGGCCCCAGCTGTCAACCTCGCTCCCGTGCGCACCGCGCCCCGCGCCCCGCTCGGCCCAGTCGACGACATCGACTCCGTCGACCGTGGCAACCCGCAGTGTGCTGCGGAGTACGCCATGCAGATCCACCAGGCTTTCCGTGAGATGGAGGCCCGCTCGATGGTCCCCTCCAACTACATGTCCGCTCAGAAGAGCATCAACCACAAAATGCGCACGATCCTCATCGACTGGCTCCACGAGGTCCACTTGAAGTTCAAGCTGCTCCCGGAGACGGCGTACCTGACCGTCAACCTCATCGACCGATACCTCGCTTCGCGCCCCTGCCAGCGCCGCAAGCTCCAGCTTGTGGGAGTCACCTGCATGCTCATCGCGTCCAAGTACGAGGAGATTTATTTCCCCGAGGTAAGCTTCCCGGCAGCATGCCTTCCCTCGCCGCCACCCATCGCCAGTGCACCCGCCTCACCTCGCCATGCCTCGCCTTGCCATTCTGCGTTCTCTCCGTTCCTCCTTTGCCCTCAACACCGTTCCATCCGTGATGCACAGGTCCGAGACTTTGTCTACATCACCGACCGCGCCTACGACCGCGCCGAGATTTTGGCTATGGAGGGCACCGTCCTCAACGCCTTGAAGTTCGACCTCACCGTCGCCACTCCTCTGGTCTTCCTGAAGCGCTACCTCAAGGCAGCCAAGGCCTCGGACACCGTCCGCGACCTCGCCCACTACTTCACGGAGCGCATGCTCCAGGAGTACACCATGCTCGACCACAAGCCTTCGGAGATCGCCGCCAGTGCTGTGTCGATGGCCCTTCGTGCTTCCCACCGCCAACCCTGGAGCGCCACTCTCCACCACTACTCCGGCTACACCGAGGAGGAGCTTGCCCCGTGCATGTCGAAGATGAGCCAGATTATCATCGGCAACCCGCACCAGAACCACCAAGCAGTGGCAAAGAAGTATAACAGTACGAAGTATGGAAAGGTGTCGCAGATGAACTTCTCCCACACCCTGTCCGCCCTCGTCCGCAAGTTCTAAAGAACTGCAGTGCTGGTGCCTTAATAAGCCGTTGCCTCTTGATAGTTGGGAATGAAGTGACGATACGGGCCAAACCGGATCGCGCGAAGACCCAGCGTTGTTAGTTCACATCACCACGGTTGTCGAATGCACACCCGTGCGCCAAATTCCGCACTCATTTGGAATGAGTGCTTCAAGTCTCCTCCAACTCGGAGGAGCCCGCATGCTTTTGTTAGTGACTGCGGTATTCTATGTCATAATGGTTAATAACAACCACTGTAATTCTATCGTCGATTGGGTCCACGCCGAGCCCATGAGTGTTTGTCGCTGGATGCCAGGTGAATCAGTTGTGGAGTGCAGGAAACAAACAAGTGTACACCTGCAATGTATTTCCAAACGTGGAAGTAGTTGTTGTAGAACGTAAACAGGATTCACACGCGCAACTGCCTTGCAATCAGAGAGCGCTTTGTCGTTCTAGATACTCGATCACGCGATGGTACGCGGTTGTTTCCCTGTCTGACAGTTTCTGCTCTTTCAATGGGAAGTGCATCTTCAGGAACACCAAGCACGCGTCTCGCACTACGTCGCCATCTTTGCTGCGACTGGCATCGTGAACCGCTTTACACAGAGCCTTGTGGCCTGGCGTCAACAGGAAAGAAGCAACAATCATATACAACCCTGTGGCATGACTGCTGCACGCAAGAAACAACGGTGTAGCAAGCTGTACCATCTTTGATCATGTCGCGGAAGAAAGCCCGGAAAAACAGAATGTGCTGCTGGTGAAGCTGTGTGAAATCGACGGTGCGGATTGTGCTCAACCCGAGGTGCTCTGTCAGCAAAACACGCACAGAAGTGACGTCCTCAGCACGTGGTGACGACCAAACAAAAGTAGCTGACGACGCGAACAGCCTGCGTACCGTGGCGAACTAAGAAAGCCAGCAACAGCGCCATGTTTCTCAACCGGTGTGCTTTGAACGTGGTCATTTCCTTGAAGAAGTCCCAGTATGATAACTGGAACGTGAACTTGAAGTGTTTTGCCTGCACCGCCACCACACAGTGAACACGATTCTTGCGCGGTCTCGTCTGGTCCCAAGACTCAGTTTACCTCACGTGACCCGCGCTTCGAGTAATCTTTATCGGGATCAAGGGGGTGGCCATTGGGCTGGAGCCCTACAGTGGTGTGATCGATGAACAACTTCACTCCCAGACAAAGCCCATCACAGTCAATTCGCGACAACTGGACAGACGCTCACCTGTCCGCCCTTCCCCCGTGCACAGCTGGGCAGCGAGAAACGCAAAATATGGAGAAAACCTAGACGCGGTAGCCAACTTTGAGCTGCACAGCAAAAAAAATAGAAAAGAGCAAGACGAACAACAACTTATACTCACACTGCACTCTGCCCACAGCAGTGCATCAAGACTCTCACAATTTCACGCTGCTGTGTCTTCTTTAAGTTCAGTTTCATCAACTTTTCGTACCTACACCATCCATTGCGCACGAACGTTAGAACCAGACAAGGAGCGCGTGTCGTTGGACAGTTTGAGGTGATGATTTGCTCGGCGACAGAACATGATCCAAACACGCACGCATCAAGGAAGTCTTCTCCGCCCATCATCACACAGAATATCGAGCGGCGGACATCGGTGTTCATGCGTTGCGCTCTTGCCAAAGCGAGCAGCCGTTGGTCGAATTGGGCATCTGAGTTCGCAGATGCAGACGTGGCCGAATCGCTGGCCTGCGCAGAATCATGGTGGCCAATGTTTCCCACCCAAGCAGCGCCTGTGAGCCACCAGCGTCCCTTTTTGTCGGAATCTCGGATGTCCTGCAAAGACGCTCGAATGGTGGTGAGGCCATTCGAACTGTGCTTCGCACTTTTGAGGGTGTTCAAATACCTGCAGTCGACGTAACAGAATGCACAATGTATTGACGATCGTCCCATGATTGTCTTGCTGCATGAAACGAGAATTGCTTACGTCTGCAAATGTTTCCTGGACTCACGAGTCTGTTCGTAGCTCCCACGCTTTCGGTTGTTCTTGATATCGTTGATGATGTCAACCATGTACTGCATCCGCTTCGACAAGCCACCGCTGTGTGCCTGCGGACATAGAATGTGTAGTTCAATGTGGTTCTTCAGCGTGAGTCTCTGTCAACGGAGGTACATTCTCAAACCTGCGTGTGGGTCTTGATGGCCTTGATTAGAACAAGCAAACGTGCTGGATCGTCTTTCCGCAATTGGAAACCGCAGTTCTGCAGTATTTTCTGCAGCATTTCCACGCTCTCTTCCGTAAACTCAGACGCGAGCAGATCGCAGATGTCGTATCTAAGTGGTGTCAAAAAATAAGAGTCAGTGGCCATCCCACACATGCATAATTGGAGGTGCATTCCAACCAGAGCACCAAGGCATCAAATTGCACTTACATGAGTGTACTGTGGAGCATGCCGAATCCGTACCTGGCCAAGACATTAGAAGCAAGCAGTGAACAAACAATGAGCTACACGCGAAACGGCGGCGCTACTGAAGGAACTTGACGATTGCCCTTACATGACAACCAGCAACATCACAAGATTCAGCTTTCGATTGTCAATGAAAAAGGTATCGTCTTCGCCGCCCTCGCTCTCGAGTGAACGGTCTGGTGTCTCCTCTGCCAAAACAAGGAACCTGTTGACAATCATCTACAGCAATCACACCAGAAAAAAATTGTGAGCAAACAATACTAACCGTTTTGCAGAGGTGAGCTGCTCCTCGTCCCCCTCAGCAACAACAAATCAGCAACAACAAATCAACTTACCTCGACCAATGGGGCACCCACTTCGACGCCTCGCCGCATGTGCAGGCTAACAGTCTGGACACGTGGGCAGGCACAAATACGTCATCAAATGATCTTGACTGCACCACGAAGGTCAATTTCGTCTCCAACCCGCCATTGAACTTACCAGTGCAGCGGCCAGATTCACGACAGAAACTAGAACTTGAGTACGATCATCGATTTGGTTGATGATCTGTTTTCCCAGGCACTCAGTTAGATCGGCCTACATGTGCGAACAAGTAATTTCATTTTCATCGAACGCCGCGGAACCCCGACACTACCCTGGACGATGGCCAACGTACATACCCGTGGATATTGGCTGAACAATTTCACAACGCTGTCTGAAATCGGACCAAGGCTCGAGTCCGTGAGTCGGTTCAATAAACCGCGCACCGCTTTGTATATCTCCGTGTTCCGAGATCCAGCAGCCTTTGCTTGACCCGCAGCTTCAAGTTCCATTTGGCGCCGACGTGCAGGTGGCACGTACTTTTTCACAGCGGTCGTCGAAGCAACGGGAACATGCGTACGCCCATAAATGTCTTCCCCGCTCTCTCGAGCTCCACGCTGAGTCGGAATGTAGGCGAGGTCAGACGGTGAACTGTCATCGTTGTTCTGTGAACGCTCGGCATCTCCCTCTTCTTCTGAATCATTCTCGTCGTCGACAGACCCGTCTGAGTCTTCATCGTCGTCGTCAGAGTCATGCGACAAGTCGGATTCATTGCTGTCGCCATCATCGCTATAGTTTCCTTCATCCTCGTCTTCACTCCCACTCGCGCCCTCGCCGCTGTCGCCGCCGTGAACGTCCTGATTGGATTCGCCATCTCCCTTTCGAGCTTCAGCCATCCACTGCGACGTCATCGCGTCAAGTTCCTGTGCCGCAATGTGGAACCAATACAAAACCAAGGTTTAGTGAGTTTGTGGCAATGGCCTTTGCTCCTTCGCTACGGATACCTGTAAAAAGTCACCCATATCGGCGCCAAGCCCGTCCTTGGTCCACTCTTTTTTCAGCTTGTTCCAGTTTTTGTCTTTGCCGGAGCCCCGGAGGTCTGAGTCAAGCAGGAGTTGCGTCACAGTCAGAAAATGATCTTGATACGAATGAAAGCGGGCACACCCATACATTTGCACACAATACGCACTCAGCTTCCTCTCCAGGTACTCAATTTCTTGATCTTCGTCGTCGAAATCACCACCGAAAAAGAGTGACAATTCATCCTCGTCTTGTTCCGCGCCGGCGGCTGGTTTTCGTGAACTTTGCTTGGAAAGGTTTGATTTTTCCTTTCTCCGGTTGTCGTTGGATCCAGTGGCTTCTGCAAACTTGACCTTTTTGGGTACTTCAGCTGCGCTGTCGTGTTTTTGTTTTCGCTTGCGCTCTTGCTGTGTCGCGCGTTGTTTGGCCAAGTCCTGCTTCCGCTGATGTTGTTGCTGCTTCCCTTTTTTGCGTTTAAGTTTCCGTTTCAACTTTCTGCCCGTCAAAGCTTTCTTCACATAGCCTTTTCGTTTTCGACCCTGACCCCCATCCCCTAGTCAGAAGAGGTTGGTACATGTTCAATAACACACAGACACATTAAGTTTGCGGCACAAACCAGCAGCAACGCTGGCTGGTGGCTACTCACCGGGCTTGATCTTGTCGTACAAATTATTGAGCTCTGACATGGCGAAGGGAACAGCGTTGCCGAAAGCTTCACCAATGAGGTGCCGAAAATTCAGCACTGTTTGCTTTCGATACGACGCGCCAGGCAAAAATAGCTCAAGTTGCGAGCGTCACAAGCGACTTGAAGCAACTGGCCCACTCCAGCCGAGGTTCAAACGACGGGCCACCTCCAATCCTGGCACCCACGATTACATACCGCTGCAGCACCACTTCAGATGTGACGAAGCGCATCCAACAAGATTATTGAGGTCGATCACGTCATCACAGTTGATGGGACGGACGTTCGCTCGCCAGCATAGAGCTGATATGATGCAGTTCAGTGGCAGCAGCCAAACCGACTAAGACCAACAAAAGAATTGATGGATGGGTGGTTGGATGGATGGATGGCCACAACGCAACAATGACCAACGACCAGCACAATAGTATACTCGAGTACTGTTGACTGAATGACGACATACAGGTTGTCGACAACAGCGAGCAGACAAACACCAAACAGACAGACACGCGTCCACCAAAACAACGAACGAACAAACGAACCAACCAACCAACCAACCAACGAACCAACCGACCAACCAATCGCCGATGGCCGATGGCCAATGGCCATCCAACAACGACGAACGAACGCACGACGACTGCCTGCCGCCGGCCATCAGCCATCAGCCATCATCAGCCAGCTCAGCCAGTCACTGCCAGTGTGTCAGTCACATTAGCCTGTACCGTATATCCTTCTGGAATTGGGTTGGTGAGCCTGTATAATTTGAAGCGTGAGTGGGTGGTATCAGCCTGTAGATAGATGGATTCCTCGTGCGAACGAACGAACGAACGAACGAAACGCTGGAACGCTGTGGATTGTGAAACGGCGAAACGACGAACAAACGGACGAACGGACGAACGAATGGAATGCAATGACGGACGAACGGACGAACGAACGAGCGAACGGATGAATGGACGGACGGACAACAGACGACAACGGCGGCGGCGGAAGACAGCGACGACGACGATGGCGACGACGACCTGCCCAGGAAACCACGGAACTAGCTAATTCATCAACTAACTCGGTGCAACACCACCAACAGGGCAACCACGACACAACTCGACCAATTCGTAGATATGGTATCTGACACCGCTGAAGAGTCAGCGGCGATATCACAGCAGTCACACTTCCTGACTTGGTGTCGTTTGACGCAATTGTTCCGAACTCGGAAGGATGTTTGGAACTATACGTTGCCACAGTTGCCTATGTAGTAGCACGCGCAATAGATGAGCGTCCACCCACAGATTGCAACATTGTCGCGGCCAGCAATGCCGTGCACCTTTGCAATGCTCAAAAGGGAGAGGGAGAGACTTTATTTGTTGCGCGGATTGCTGTTCGACAAACTTTTTATGCTTGCCGATATCACGGTGACATGGCTCTCCGTTTGATTGGGTACGAGCAAGAACTCAATGGCTCGCACTGATGCCTCTTGGCCAGTTGGAGTGAAACTTCGCGCAAAAAATGTCAGCCGAGCAGCCATCACCCACCACAAAGCAGACAGAACAGCTACATCCCAGCCTTGTAGGCTTCTACGAGCCCCATGAGCATGAACAGCCATCAGCAGCCTGGAAATATAGGGGAGCTGAGGCTGAAGCAGCAGCACGAACCGGGCGTCGACAGCCCACCGCCTCCTCAACTCGTCCGAACGGCGCAGCAATATTGCGCCGGGCGGCGATCGACCTGCCTGATCGAGTGACAAGGACTGACCTTGAGAGCCTGCTAGGGACACATTTTCAACCCGATGGCTGGACAGAATTGCTAAACAAGTTTGGTCATGATACATGTGGGAGAGATGCTCACACATACGACCATCGGGACCCCAATATCCCTTACGTCAAGGTGCAATACGTGCTGGCGTACCTGACAGAATTGCTTCATGAAAAGAATGAGGAGAATACCAACGCGACCTGCACAGTGGAAAATCGCTCATACCATGTGCTGCTACGTGGTCACTACGACGTTATCGTGATCGGAAACGGATTTAGGGAAAGTCTTCTAGCGCTGCTGTGCGCCAAGAAAAATCGCACGGTGTTGCACATCACGTTCCCAAAAGCTCTGGAAAGGCTGCACCACGACCACACCATGCAGCAGAATAACCGAGACATATGCTCACAATTGGTCGACGATGAATTGTCCAGTTTCACGCTTTCAGAGCTCGCGGTACTCCTTTTCCCATTTGAAAAGCCTTCGATGCAAATTGCAAAGGTCGAAGGCGAAACTTCGTTCGAAAAATGCTACACATGTTTGGGGAAAAAAATACCGACTGCTGCAATGACCACGGCAAAAGCGCAAGCGTTACTTCACAAGCAGCCACTGGACAATTGCAACGTGGGACCATCTGCTGACCAAATCGGTCTTTCTGTCAGTGACATCTCGAATTGGAGTCACCGCATAGTAGACGCGAGAGGAGCTGGTCGTCCCGTTCGCGGGGGCGGGTCAAAGAGACACCTGCCTGCGTTCGTCCCGCATCGGGACAGCGTCAACAATACCCCATTCGCCACCGATTCTGTGAACAAATACCACATCAGTCATCAACCAAAATTGCTCCCAGCCGCAGGAGGCATCATGGCAGCCCTTCGTTCCACAGGTGCCCTGAGGTTCCTTGACTTAGTCCCAGCAGGAGTGGACTGTGCATGGTTGGGGGCCCCCGAAACCCCAAATCCTGGAACACGATCTGGCGCGCATGAAACTGCCAAAGGCATACAGCCGATTCCTGGAAGTCGTGAAGCATCACTTCAGTGTGAAGCACTGAGTCTTGCGGACCGCAAACGATTGCATGTTCTTCTTAAAGTTGTTGACAGATACCAGAGTTGCCTCACTCGAGCTTCAACTGGTGTCCCTGATGCCACCGAGATTGCGCGCGAACTCTTTGATCTTGTCGGGGTCGCCGCGGACGGAGACAAGATTTTGTCTGCAGATAGCATGACTTTTTGTCAGTTTCTCGAAGAGGTGTGTTTGCACGCACGGTTCCAATGCTGTTGGTTGACTCTTGCTGCATGTAATCTTTCCCACAATCAATGTCGACCTGCTTCCGTGATTCATAGCTTGCAGAGACTGTGCCGCAATGGCGTGGACTCAAGGTCCATACTACTCCGGGTCAAGATGGGTCTACATACTCGTCTGACGAAGAATCGCCTGAAAATGATGGTGAGAACCACAGCGACAATTGCTCCAAGGACGATTGCGTAGACGAAACAAAACTGCAAGATCTTTCGCACTATTTGCATGACAAGGTTTTAGCGCTCTTTGTTCATGGCATTTGCCTCCTTGATGAAATTGAAGTTGCCCTGGCGATGCCGTTGGTCGACATCTTGGATCTTGCGACAGTGTACACGCAGTCATTTTGGTATGCAGAGTCGCAACTTTGAGCTGTAGCAAGCATATGTTTACCGTAACTGCGTAATGTGGTAGGGCTTGTCAACTTGGAAAAGAAAAGAACCCTAATGCAGTCCTGCGTTTTGCTGACGACGAGACGCGAGGAGGAGGGGGGTTTTTGTACCCGCGGTCAAACGGCATGGAGGTGCGGCTCTTCAAAAGACCGAGCAAAACCCAACACAATTTGGTGTGCGCAAACATATTGGCAACAGCTAAATTTCGTGCGACAACCCTGTCTTGTCCCGTAGGCATACGATGTGGCTTTCGCTCGAAGTGCTGCCATGAATCCTTTCATTGATCGCATTGTGACACAAGAGGCTCCAACCCGCTCTGCTGTTGGGTCCCGCGATGCACCGAGAACTGGCAGCGGCCTCGAATCATCCGAATTGTGTGAGGACGATCTGGACGTTGCGCCTTCCAGTGGCAGCTCTGATGCCCCGGACCAGAATGAGAACGTGATACACGATGAAACGCGCCTACATTTCCCTCATCTTCAGGTCCCGGAGCTGTTGTTTGCGACGGAATCAGCTCCACGCACAGTGCAAGTTCCCAAAATCGCTGGCAAAACTATTCTCGGTGTGATTGGGAGTGCTTCGGTCAAAGTGGCACACGCCACGAATCATGAGACAACACATTCTGTTGAAAATGTGAGTGTCTGCGCAACAGCAGAGAACTTTATCTGCGGAGCAGATCCAAGACTGGTACCAACAGAGGATACGTCCACACCACCATCACCATCAGCACAGCCCAGTCAAGAAAATGGCACTCGGTCGGCCCAACAGGATGCGGGGCAAAAATTTGTTGACACTGTTCCGCTAGAATCGTCGAGTCCAACTGCGGTGATTCGTCGTGGTCATCTAATGTGTCATTCGCTGGTTTTATCTGACGCCCCTGTATGCCAGGGCTCGTCTGTTGCTCGCACACCTGGTCAACAGACTGATGCGTTGCCGTGCCACGTCGTCCTTCCTGCCAGCCCATTGCCAAAAGTTCGCATTGACCCAGTAACTTTGCTGCCGAAAACACGCCCATCAAAAGATTCATCGGGTGGTGACAACCCGGCGCAGTATCAACTCGCTGGTATTTTCGGCCCGTGCTCTGTTCCAGACTGGTCGACTCGGTGTGTTCAAAACTTGCGGAGAGCTGAAGGCGCGATTGTCGGGGACTTGGCCCAGTATGCGCAATCAGTGACATTCAAGAACAACATTTCCATTGCGAGTCGTCGAGCAGCTGCGGAACTCGTGGACGAGACCGCATCCCTCTCTCGCCCTGCATTTCTTGCGCCGGTCGACGATGGTACTTTACCGACAGCTTCTGGCACAATGTTGCGTCCACAGCAGAAGCTCGAGTTCGTAGTCAAGTCGGATTATCATTCAAAAGTGCAGCATCGACCTGTTTACTTCCAGGTCTCTAAATGGGCAGATCATAATCAGTGAGTCATCGTGTCGCTAGATTTTCTGCAATGAGGACAGCATTGAAATGTCTCCCAAAATCTGCTGTAGGTGGAATTTCCCATTTCCTTCCTCTGGCGCTGAAGGTGTGAATCCTCAGGATCGTCGATATCATGAGGACCGCAAGAGAAGACTTGAAGAACTGAGAGACGTGTACGCGCAGCACGCTGTGGAGAAGATATTCCATCGATCAGCAGATAGCGATGATGAAGACTCTAGCGATGATGGCGCTGCTGCTGCTGCCGATGCAGTGCCCTTGTCTCAGCATGGATGTGAGTGATGGCACTTATGTTATTGTTGTTGTTGTTGTTCGTGACCTCATGTGGCATCTGTTTTACTGTCTTGGTAGACACGAATGGAGATCTTTCTCGCGTTCCATTGGGAAGTTGGAAAGCCTGTCGGGCGTCACTACTGTCAAACGGGGCTCCTGTCAAAGCTTGTTGCGTAGCACTTACTTGTCTGGGTGGCTCACATTCTGTATGCCCACCCGGCCAGTATGTGACTGCAATATGTTGTCGTAACGAGACAGATAATCCTTGCCAAGAGCTGCAAGAGGCTCGAGTCATGTTGGGATCAGAACAAATGCGATTTGAGTGGATATCTCGTGTTTGGACTCCGGTACGTGCCAGGTCACTCCTGACATTTCTTCTTGAAGGAGTACATAATTCTGAAACTTGTTCTCGCAGGTGCATCCTGACTTGATTGATTCGCCGTTGGATCCCTTACACACCAATCTCTTTCTCACCACTTGGTGTCACAGCTGGATTGCAAGGCAGAAACATAGGAGGGCAGTAGCACACGAGGAAGCTGTCGCGGAGCAGCTTGCTCGTGGAGCCAAGTATGCAGACGTAGCTGGCATAACTTCAACGCCAGGGGCCATTGACAGTCAAAGCTACTCGCCTCAAAACGCACTCTCCCACACCACACTCGGCCCGGCGTGGAAAGATATCACCGCAACATTGCATTGTATGTCAGTGACGCGACGAAGACGGATCGCGCTTCACACAGTCGCTGTTCAGAAGAGCAAGCAGCTTCGTGAAGAAGCTGAACGACTTCACCAATTACACTTGGTATGAATCTTGATCTTTGTACACCCAACGTTGACCGTTGACCTCTGATGTGATGTTGCTCCACGTTTGAAACCATACACTTCTTCTACCATAGGAGACACAGGCTGCTGAGCAAGCCCGTGAGGTTGCAGAAACTGAGAAAATGTTAGCTGCAGAGATAGAGTCCCAGGAGTACGTTCTTCTTGGCGTTGGTGGTAGAGTCGATGAATGTCTTAGCTTTGAATACACCCACAGGTATGAACGAGCGGAAGCTTTGATGTGGACATCTGGAACACTTCAAATCAAGATTAGAAAAAGTTTGTCGCTGTGAGTGTCGTGTCTTCCCTCGAGGTTGGTTCCATCACAATGTGTGCCTCAACATGAACAGAATACAAACCGTTCTGGGTTGTCATTGAGAGACACAAGTGTCACCTCGCGTGGTATGTAAAGGGGAACCACGCCCACAATACTGCCCTGCATGTCAATGGAGAGTAGTTGTTTGTGTTCACGCGTGCCACATTCTTACTAGGTACTCGAATGAGGTTGCATACAACCATAATCCAAACAAATTTGTGGGGAAAGTTCAATTCGGGTACATTCGTAAATGCGCACTTGTTTCTGTTTGGATGACAATGTTACACATCCTCTTTTGGATGGAAACACTGCCAGGCCCGGTCCGGTTCACGCATCAATCGATGAATCTTATCAGTCCAATACTAGCAAAGACACAAAAACTTCTCAACGTAAAAGGTAGAAACGTGTGACTCCGTTCGAGCAGCTTTTCGTGACGACGACTGACGAGCCATGTCGTTGCCCTGTAATTGTGCACAGACGGCCGCATTCAGTGTTGGTTAAGATCGAAGGGCTTGTCCCACTAGAATCACCCAGTTCGCGGAAGTCTGCGAATCTTCACTTCCAAGTTCCGTCGGGTCGTATTCTAGAAAGATTGAAGTTCACTATTGATGTCTTGACAAAAGATGGCGCTTTTATCCACGGTAGCTAACAAAGAAGTGCAGACTGCCTCAACTGCCATTCAGGTGGAGTATGGTCTTCCCAATTGTGTGCACTAATACAATTAGACTTAAAATGTCAAGGTATTGCGACATGTTGCTATTTTTGCGACTGTAGACTTCAGTCGAAAAGGTAGGGAAGGGCACGCTCGATATTGCCATTGCCACGTTTCAAGGCTGACACAATCTTGTTGATATTGTCCTACGTGTACATTGTGCATTGTACGAAGGCCAAGCTGTTGAAAAGGTATCAAAGCCGACGTATCCCGCAAACAAGACCTCACCTGCCCTTCGGTTGCAAATCCCATTTCTTTTAACGCTGCAATCTGGGTTGCGTACTTGTCGGAGCCATCGTCAACCCCGTCCGGTCTGCACAGTGAGATCATGTTAGTTGTGGTTAAACATTTAGTGGAACAGCCGTTGGCAGCAGTGTTTTAACCGATTTTGGCGTTGAGCAAGTAAAGAACTCCGTTTCTCGGCCTCCGATAGCATTCTCACTCCACTCTCTGGTCTGGAGCTTCTCGAGGCAAACCTGTTGCGCAGCGGTTGCACCATGAAGATCTGTTGTGCGACTATACTACTGATTTTTGTGGACACGTACTTAGCGCGAGTATCAGTTCCCGTGAACGCCCCCGGCCTTCGTCGTGTTGCGCTTTTGGTACCCTGGTTCCATGACACAACAGTGTCGGTGAGACTGATGCATGTTAGAATTGAGACTGAGCGCAACACTGAACCTTCTTCTTCTTTGCTGCATCTGGGTTTTCACGATCAAACTTTGCTTTTGCAGCCAGCAGCCGTGCCTGTCGGATCCACATAAATAGACACTTTACGATCGTAGTTATCCTGCGTCCGAGGCTTAGAAAAGTACTGACCTGATCTGAAGCAAGCCTCCACAGGACAACACAACCCTCACGATAACTGAACGGAGCAGCTGCCAAAAGTTGGTCATTGTCGTAACTTGGTTGCATACACACACAATTGCGACCCAGTGTCAGCCACACCCAATTAGTTGACGAACACAGTATCTTTCACGAACGCACGTTGCAGCACCAGCGAATTTTAACTTCCGAATTGTCTTTGATCGTGCTGATCCATTCAAGTTCCCGAAGTACTCCGACCATTTTGCAATTTCGTAATCAGCGTCGTTTTCTGGGTCGCCTGAGCCGGCCTGTTCGGTGACATCGCTTGCTTGAGCTGTATGGGATGCGAGTAAAAGTCGCTTGGCTGGCTTCAAATGTTCTTCCAGAAGTTGGCCGATTGTGAACTTTTTAGAAACCACTACTTCGACAGGTGGGCCCAAAACACTCGCTCGAAAAACGGGTTGCCAATGTCGCAGCACCAACACCATCTCTTTCTTCGTGATTGATTCAGGTATATCCAGCTTTTCCAAATGAATTACGCAGCTACGAAAGCACGGCAATGTTTGAGATAGGACAGGCACTTGTCAGTAACATGCAGTCGAATTATACGAACGTATCCTTTAGGAGACGGCCCAGAGCTTTGCGAACAGACTCGTCATCTCGCAGCACCTTCCCTTTTGATCCGCCTTGCTCAATACATCGGAGCCTTATGTGGCGTGCAGTTGAGACAAGGATTCGATTTTGTTCATCATGTTCAGAATTGTAGGCTTGCAAACGTTCAAACAGTAGCCGTTTCAATTGTCGAACCTGCACGCATACGATAGTTCAGTGCCTAATTCTGGCAACATGTTCGTACTTCAAAAAAGCATTAGACTCACCGGGTTGCTGCCATTCACTGGTAACTGAAACAATTCATTCCACCGAGACAGCGGTGCTCCATTTCTGCTACGCAGGGTGGCGTTTAACTTGTCCGTGAATGTGGATAGCCCCCTCGATGCGCTGGGTGCTGTGTGTTTAGATATTCCGTTGCAGCTATGAGACTCATATACATAGCAAACCAAGAAGACAGCGGTTTCATGACGTACTTTGCTGGATATCATCAGGTCTTCTCGCTTCACTGTTGGTGACTTGGGATTCAGAGTTGCTCTTCTGCAACGACTTTGCTCCCTTGTGCCGATTAGTGACGAATTTCACAAAATAATGGTTGGGTGGAATCGGCTGTCCTTGCGCGACAAATATTACACTGCCATCGACAAGTCCTGTGGGGTGTGTCAGCACAGTAATCAATGCATGCCACACATTCGACTCCGGCTAAACACTGACGA
>Ga0213839_1001329_pt1 | contig 16334 bp, 21 predicted proteins | sample SWPATP21_FD_160075 | JGI IMG/M metagenome (GOLD analysis project Ga0213839, IMG submission 160075) | Coastal seawater microbial communities from Marineland, Florida, United States - SWPA TP2 #1 | ecosystem: Environmental > Aquatic > Marine > Coastal | place: USA: Florida | collected 2016-08-14
ACGGAGAGATGGCGACACCGTGTGTGTGCCCTCAATAATAACGACGACGACAAACTGACAAACTGACAAACTGACAATTTCAGTCGTCTCATGTAGCCTGTAGTGGTTGGCTGACAGTGACTGATAGTGACTGACAGTGAAGAAGGCGGGCAGTTACGCCTCCTCGTGCCGAACGCAGCGCCACACAAACGACGCAACGACGACGACAAACGACAACGACCAGCGAAGCGCGCCGACTTCTCGCGACACGCGACACACGCACCGACACGCTGACCGATGTCGCAGCTGTAGTGGCGCGTGGCGCCGTATGCATGGTGCTGTCGTGCGACCACCTAGCTGGTTCTCCTCTTCGATCGTTTCATCTGGATTGCGAATTGCTATCGAACCCCACGTCGTGCTCTCGACACGGGCAATTCGAGGTGGTTCGTTGCGCGCTGATTCTTGGCTCGTCATTCCAACAAGCGTGCGGCGTTCAAGGGGGACCGCTTCAATAAATTACAGTTGTGCAGCAACAGCAAAGCTGGGGTTGTAGCTTCTGTAAACACAACGGGCGCCCGTGCTTAACGGTTTGACGAAGACAAAATACACAGAACCGGAAGATAACACTTTTGTTTGGCGTCGGTAATAGATGGTCCGCTTCATGCCACGGTCACAGCTCAACATTTGTGCCATGACACTGAGCTGAGCAATACACAAACACAGCCGGCACAATGTTGGCACAATTTATTGGTGCTTTTTCACGGAACTGACGTAGAAATAATCATGACAGCATAATGTCAGGTGCACAAGCGTTCCCGCTGTGCAATGCGATCCGCGCGGAGGCATGGGGGCTGGTCGATGACATTCTATGCAGTACGCCGGTGAAAAACACTCGTGAAATCGACAAGTCCGGGGCTACACCCCTGCATTGGGCTGCATGTGTTGGTAATGCACAGCTTGTTGGCCGTTTGTTGGAGTTGTACCCGGATGCAGCTGAAATTCAGGACAAATTTAGTCAACGGCTGCCGCTCCACTACGCTACATTCTACTGGACGCGGACCGCGAAAACAGAGGGGATGACTTACGATCGAGCAGAGTCCATCGAAGAGCTCGTCATCAAGTTTCCTCGTGGGTCTCAAATTCAAGATGCCCAGGGCAACATTCCGTTGAAGTATGCCTTGGACGAAAACGCTCCTCCAGAGTCTCTGCAAATGTTGGAGCGAGCAACGTACCCAACAATGGTGCCGATTCTGGATGAGTATTACTCATGGAGCCGTTTGAATGAGGTGCGCACTAGTACGATTGTCTCGAGCTTTTACATTCTTCCAATCCAACTTTGCTTATTATTATTGTCACAATTAGTGGACGAAGGACCCGACGATGTTCAAAAAAATGATCAGCAACATCGATCGTTACCTTCTAAATCCTTTGCAACACGCGGTGACCAAGGACGCCCCAGTATCGCTAGTTGAATCTATGATCTCAACAAACCCGGAACTGCTACAATCTTTTGACTCACGGCGCCGGTCATTGCTTCATCTTGCAGCATCTGTTAACGCCGATTCGGAAATTATCGAACTGCTCGTGAAACATATTCCACACGCAGCAAGAGAGCGCGACTTGAACCACAAGCTGCCGTTGGAATACGTGTTGGAACACCAAGACTCAGACACTGTGGGGGGACAGGTGAATGCATGTGATCATGGCACATCCTTTTTTCAACATTTGTTCATCGCACGTTTCTGTGTAGGAAAATATATTTACTCTTCTGCGAGTGCACACCGCTCCCCTTTGGGATCACAGAACACGAGACAGACTCCTACAAATTTCAGACGTGGAAGAAATCGCGCAACTGGTGACAGATTCACTGGAGCGAGAGGTATTCACTACGAGTTATTGTGCAAACCAACTCGACAAAGGAACTCGATCAATGTGTGTTATTTCGTGCCAAAATTTTGTAGCTGTCCATCCAAAAGAACGATCTGTTGTTATTTGCGTCCAACAAAAGTAATAATCGCCGAGATTTTACGAGCGAACTTGAGTCTACAGTTGAAGGCACCGGCTTGCTTGCACCATTCTCAGAGCAATGGAGGCAGCATGCGCATCGATTGATGCAACCTTGGCTTCGTACCTGGCCATCAGTTGGCCGCGAGCAACGCAAAAATAAGTCTGAACGAGCGACAAATCATGATTTCTTGCCATTCTACTTGATTGTTCATCCGCTTCATAGACACTTCGAAATTTGCACGGAGTACCTGTTGCAACCGAGTCAGTAGACCTTGCAAGCTTGGCTATATCTTTTTCGACTTCGTACACTCATCTGTCTTCGTTTGTGTTGGAATCAACAGACAACGATTTTGACAGTAGCGGAAAATCGGGAAATCATGTTTCTGAAGCTAAGCAGACATACATTGCACGTCAAAAAGTGAAGATGCGATCGCAAAAGCTCATGTTTCAAGTGCGTACAAAGTTGCGTTGGATATGGAATGCCAGGATGCGAGTTATACTTTCATTTTGTTTGTAGATGCGGAGGCTTGCTTTGCGTACGGCCGATCAGGCACGGCGGCCGGTCACCGCAGCATTACAACAACGAGCGGATTCTTCTTCTGTGGCCTCATCAATTCTCCCCGAGAGCTCTGTTGTTCGTAGTAAGTGGACCAAGTCGTACGAAGCAGCGTATATTCAGCCAACAATCACACTCTTGAGGAAGACAATTAGCAGTCAGGTCCATGAGATATGTCTGCCTATCGATGGTAGCAAGTGTCTCACTACTTCGACAATTATTTGTTCTTCAGATCCAACTGGCAAGGGGAAACAATTCCTTGACGTCGCAACTGCTCACCACTTGCACAGACTTCTTTGAAACATACGGCAACTTCTTCGACAGTGGCATTCGTTCAATTCGTGAAGAAGGCCGCGGATTCATCTCTTTGGTGGAGGAATCCATTCGAATGCAAGCTGTGGTTGAGTTACACCATCCGCAAGACTCAATTGTGCAGGTCTGTTAGTTTCCACGTGATTATTATTCGCGCTGAGCTGGTCACGCGTTTGCAATAACAACATGTTGTGCAACAGGATGAGACGTCGTTTGCAAACCTACCAGATATGTACAGGGTAGCTGCGAATGGAAAGTGCACATTGGCTATTGAACAGTTGTTAGAGACATTGAACACTGAATTTGCAGGTGTGTGCTGAGGTCACCGCAAGAGTACTAGTTGACGCAACGTCACCCTGCTGTCCTGCAAATGTAGAGCCGTGTTACCAATTTTATCAACTTGACGGGGATGCACCAGAGGAATTTGCTGATTTCTCATCAGCGCACTATTTAGCATTTGCGCCCGGTTTTTGTGGCAGCTTGCCTCCGCGCGGAGGATGGGCAGAAGATGCCACAGGTCCTCGGCTTTGTGCATCGTCATCCTTCCTGAAACCGTTCGGTGCAGCCGTGGAACGCGAAGTCCTATTGCAGAGTCTTGCAGCGCATACAGTACGCACGACTGTCCTCGTATGAGCAACGGTGCTGCTGGAGTCAGTGTATTGACGTGTGCTGCATGTGGTGTTGCAAGGACAATTCAAGCAGTGTTCCGCCGCATTTACAAATTAAAGACATCGTTAGGGCAGTTGTTGTTTGCCGAAACTGCGTTCAGATGGTACGAGTGCCCTTGGAGACTGGTGTCCTGGTATTCTATGTCTGACTTGTTCTATCGCGTCAGGAAGAGACAATAAAGCGACTTCAAGCACAGCACAACACACTCCATACTTTATCGGAGCCTGAACAACCGCAAAGCCTGCTATCAAAGGACACGCATCCTCAACCAGCAGAAGTGGCTCGTATTGGTACGTCTCCAACGTGCCAAATTCTTGCAGAAAAACCTCGTTCTCAGAATCAGCATTGCATGAAGGTTACGATGCGTACACAGCACGCATTGTCAAAGTTGCGCCACAGAGATTGTTGTCCCCGCATGATGGCAGCTGGCTCGACATAGTTGTCATTGTTGAAATTTGCATTCAAAGTTCGAGATCAGAGACGGTGGCACAAAGAAAAATGTTGTGCGAAATACGACTTGTGCACTCAGCGTAAGCTCTTTTAATCCACCGGCTACTTTGCAATGGCTCTGTTTGATATTCGGAACATGATGTGCTGCAGGAATTTGTCAATTGCCAAGGATTTACAGAATCCATCCCAATTCTTTTGCGAGTACGTTTCGTGGGGGCAACAACTTATCGCGTTATTATGGTCTTTCGTCACAACATTACTTCGTGGTCGACAGGTACTGGGTGAACTATCGAGCATTTCGGTACGCGAAACAGATGCTGCAATGCATACAAGTGGCAGTACCGTCGCCTCCAAAGAAGGACCCGGATGCTCAGAGCGAAAGTACTATCACGAAACAACGCGGCAGAGAGCGACTGGGACAGGTATTCCAACAAAATATGCGGACAGTTGGTTCTACTTTGTTTGTCATTGCAGTGATACCAATCGTTGTGCTCACAGGCCAAAAAAATTGACAAAATGCTCACCAACCTTCAAAGTGCCCGCATTGCAGACGCGCAACGTATTGAAGAATTGACACAACAAATTGTACGTTTGTGTGCAGAGAGAAGGAGTTGAAACATCGTTAAACTTTCGTACTCGATATCATCGCAGGCTCAGCGAGACCAAGAAATCGAAGACCTGAGATATGAGATGGAGGACATGAAAGCCACTTTCGAAAAAGAGCGTTTGCAATTTAAGGCTCAGGTACATCCTCTCTTTCATGCAGCATTGCGCTCTCGCCGAAACGTTGTATTGACACTATAGCTCGCGTTGGCTCGTTAGATGGAGCAGCAGCTGCAAAGATTTGCAACATTGGCTTCAGAGAAAATAGTAGAGGCCCGTGAAAGACCACTTGACAAGGGCGAAGCCGTTATCACTGACAAGCATACATTTCAAGTTGCTGCCTCAAGAATCATCGAACATGCAACCCAGTCAGTTGCAGCACAATCGGTTGAATAGTCAACGCTTCAATGGTGACTGTTCGTGCTAGTATCGCAGGCGACCTTCACCCACAGGTCGCATGACGCGTTTTAGTTGCTCTCGCATTGCTATGAGAGCCTAGCACATATTGTGTCCGTCACATACGACTCGAACTCTAGTTTCATTTTGCGACAGTGGGAATACCTTTTTGAGCTCGCGATTCTGCTTCAATAGCTCTCGGCCATCAGTCTGAACATGACATTCGCAGAAGTAGAGTGGGAAGGTTGTCCTTATGATAACACAGACACAGACGTTAACGAAATACCTTTTTTTCCCTTTCCACCTTCAATGCGTGCTTTAGCTTTGCAATGCGATCCTGGAGGAGTTGGTGCTGAGAATTGGGCGAGGTAACACCTGCTGATTGTTTAGATCTTGGTCCAGGTGAAACTGGTGTCCTGTACATGCAGCAATGGAGTGATGCAACGAGTTCCCGAACAACTATGCACAAGAGACAAACAATGTGAAGCGTGACGTGCGTTTGCTTTTCTGTCGAAGAGGTACTTGCAACTTGTTGTTTGAGCCCGCAAATCTAAGTCAAGGGTCAATAGAGAAACAGTCACATCAATCACCATCATTCGAAAAGAAAAAGGGCATAGAATGACCATCACCTCAGTCTCGAGAAGAGAAATTTTGTTTTGCAACGCGAGAATGGTTGTGTGACTCTCTTCAAGCTCAGTCTTCAAGGTTGTCACCTGCGAGGCATGAAAATCAGCTAGTTGTCGATTCCCATGCTTCAAAAAGTAATTCTGATTTTCATCATACCGATGCCTTTGCGGCAGTCAACTCCTCTTCTGCCGCTCGGGATGCTTTCTCCTAGGGTACACATTGTCGAAAGTAGCACGTGCGCAAAGATTAATGATCTGCGATCCCAGTGGCAACAACAACGTCGCCTTTCCACTGACACGCACCTGCAACTCTGTGAGGGTTGCAAACTTTTCACGATACATGTCCAGCTGTTCATGTGTCTGGCTCCATTCCTTTTCCGCGTATTTGATTTTGTCTTTCTGATTGTTTAGCTGCGATTCCAGGGCGGCGGCCCGCCTGAGAGCAGACAAAATGTCAGTTATCAGTGACCAAGCCCCCTTAATTACATCCTAGCGCAAGACGATAAACATACTTTCTCTCTTCGTCGGCACGTGAGCATTCAGCAGTGAGGTTATTGGACAGTTCCTGCTTCAAAGATTGAAGCGTTGAGTTCGATGACTTCAGCTCAGCGTTTTCTTGCTGAAGTTCCACCAACTGCGCTTTGAGAGCAGACAAAGTTGAGTCGTCACTCGGGAGGGCGGGTGTGGTCGTACCATTATTGTTCTCGAGGGCGGCCAATCTGGCTTTCATTGCCGTATTCTCCTTCACAACATCTTCCAGTGCTGCCATTGCTCGAATGTGCTTTTCTCTGATGCCAGCGACTGACATGGTGGTTCCCCGCACGAACGAGCACACACGAAGGAGGCACACTTGGACTACCAATATCTCACGACAGCCGGAGTGTGGTGTTTGTCAACGTGAATTCATGCTTGTGTCGAGCATGGAGATCCACGCATGTGAACTTTGCTGGACTGCTGACGCTTACACGAAGCGAAAACACATTTCTCTTGCGACTACAAATCTATATTCATAGTGGTGCCCTCGTCGGCCAACGTGTCGGCATCTGCACCTGGCCAAGCAGCATAGCATTAAACCCTGCGAGTTGCAACTAATATATTTTCAAAACATTTGTTTGTTCATAATGCGTCTTGTATTTGTTTTGTTGATGAAGTCACCTGCCGTTGGCAAAGTTTTGGGAAATACCCGAATTGTGATTTGCGAGTGGGTCTGCGCAGTGCGCATGGCGGCTCTTCCGGTGCTACAGGTGCACCACCATGTCTTTTTCTGTCTAAAAAAGGTCTTTCCGATTGCTCGAGGATAACGTCGGGCTCTCCGACTTCTGAAAAGTGAGCACACACGTGCAAGAACCAAGCCAACGCCGTGGCAGTGTGTAGTTTGAAGCAACAACGACGACAAGACACCGACCGAACAGTGAGGCAACAATGAAAAACAGCTGCGAAACTGCAAAACGGCAACGGCAGAATGTGTAATATAGCCTGTATAATCATGGCGCAGGCGAACGATGTTGAAGAGCATAATAAGCATAGCAGCATAGCCACGTTGCCTAGCCCCACCCTGATTCAATGATGGCATTCATTCATGGTGTCATGACATACCCGGGTACATGTGAAGACGAACTGGTTGTCGTTGTGGTTACAATGGTTCATTTCACGTCGTTCGAATGCATGCCCACGCGCATCGAACCTTTTGTTGTTGTCGTTGTTGTTGCCTCACGGCAGCGCAGTTCGGTCGGTATTGTTTTTGTGTGTTTTGATTCCCGTGTGCAAGCGACATAACAGAAAACATGCCTGCATGCGTGAATGTGTACGTCATGTCGTCGTGTGACGGTGCCACGGGGAATATGATAGAACGGTAAATAATACGCGTTTCATAGTGTGACAATAAGGGATTTAGAAATGACCTTTGAAACGCTGCATCAAAGCACTATGTCAGCTACCAATCATCGAATGAGTTGTTGCCCAAGAGAGCGAGTTGCCATCCGCCTTTGGAAACGAGACGTTCCGAGGTAGCCTCCTCCTGGACATCTTCCTCGGCCCAAAACTTCTACGACGCAATTCTTCATCATCAATGGAAGCTTACCAAATTACTGCAGCAGATCACAAACCTGTGCCTGCCACAGTAAGTCCGTATCCACATCGTCTTCTTCCGAGTGGTCAGACTGATCGCGGTGTTGCTTGACAAGTGGATCCTGTGCTGTCTGGATGTCATCGTCCTTGGATCTCTTGGTGGGGCGACGAGGACTCTTGGCTGAGGTCGACTCATCGGCTTGGCGTTTCTCGTTAATTGGGCTCTCGCGACGCGATGATGAAATTTGTCGCTTTGATCGAGGCATTGGAGTCTACGGAAACACAAGTGTCGGAGACTTGCAATTCTGTGTGATATTTACGAGCACCACAGCGAAACATACCCAGGCGCTTCGCCGCGGAGGGTCTTTCAACGGGCACCCTGCCGCCACCTGGCGGAGTATATCATGACTTGAAACCGAGAAAATCAACCCGCGGTTGCGCAAGTCCTCCACTAAGGCGCCGACGTCGTCCGTTCTCTGTTTTCCAGTGGATTCATCATCGCACGTGTCGGTGGTTCCAGCCAGCGTTTGGGCGTGGCCAATGCACAGTAGGCCCCGCTTCGCGCGCGTGAGAGCAACATTTAATCGCCGAAACTGGAAAAGAGTGCACAGAGAAGAGAACATAGGTGGTTACGTGTTTTTGGCGTTCATCTTTTTGAACAATTTCCGACCAACTTACCTCTGATAGAAATCCAATTCGACTTTGTGAGTTTGCGCGAACAAACGATGCCACCACTATGTCAGCCTCGGAGCCTTGGAAACTACCAAGCCAACAACACAGTAGCAACGATGTGTTCAGATAATTAAGATGATTAGCACTGCGAATGGGCACAGAATCACACCTATCGACACTGTGAACGGCCACGTGCTGCAACCCACGACCTAACATTCAATGTTGACAGCGCAACGTTACATTATCATGTTGTGATCCCGAGACAGTGGACACAGGACGAACCAAATTGCCGCAGACATTTTCGAATATGTGTTCTTTGGGCCGCATAAAATGTGATCACAACAGCTTTGTTGGCAATGCTATCAATTCCACATTGATGTCGAAACTTCATAAGAAACCAACACGAAATGAGTTGCACAGGCATACTCGACAATATGCAAAGACGGGCAACTCCACTCACATGCCACAACACCCTGACAACCCAAGCGGCTTCCATCACGTTGTAATAGCTGCCATTCGAAGAGTTTCCGAAGCGTTGTTCGTAACCGTGCGGGACGTCGATGAATGCACAAGGGCCAAGGAACGAGTTAACCTGTCCAACACCACAGCGTCATGTGAATGGAAGCTGGCACCAGATGAATGTGACATCGTGAACACCAACCGGGGCCCACGATCGGTCCTGACAGAGATTTGGCGCGTCCTGCAATTCACCGGCATAAAAGCGTTTTCTTGGAAATTTACTAACTTCAGGATGCATCCGGTATTGAATATTCAGCATCGAATACTTTTGCGCACAATCGATCATTAATCTGTGCATCAGCGAGCGACCTATTTATCAAGCAATCGACGTGAACATAAACGGTGGGGAGTTTCACAGCAGTGTATCCAAGCTTTCCACCACACATACCAAGCCCGGCCGACGCTGCGCGCTGCGACTGTACAACAGACGACAACTGACCTGATACAGAACAAACAACAAAGTGTTGATTCGTAAAGCGGACCCCAGTTCTGACTCGAATCAACACAACGTACAAGGGTCTCCAACAAGCAAGCATTTGGTTGGTCGCAGTTGAAAAGCAACCACTATTTCTGCTTCAGTGGCCTGGGCAGCTTCGTCAACCACTAGAGCGTCAATCCCTCCCACTACGGTGTATAAGGTCATTGAAACAACAATTTTAATGAGCAAGCGATGAGTGTGATCACGAACCGCTATTTAAGGCATTTCTAATTGAGCGACGTCCGGCCTGAAAAACAAGCCCACATGGCGTCATTTCGACAAACATTGTTGAACAACCATGTTCAGCTTACCACACTCAATGTAGCAAACACAAGACTCGCGCTGGAAATCAAATCACCTACGAGCCACTCTTCAGTTGCATCGGCTGCGGATCCTCTGTCTTGCTCAGCACCGGAGAGCTCACGGCCAATGCGCTCAAACAATTGTTCCAAGTCTTGGCGTTGACTTTGTACAGAGCGACCTTCTTTGCTTGCGATGTTGACCTGCACATTTTGGAGCAAAGTTTTTGCAAGCTCCATCGATTCTTGTGCCATGTCTGCAAAACGAGGGCTACGCCTTCTAAATTCGGCGATGGTGGCGGAGAAAAAGCCTGTTGTGGCCTTCAGAATGTCACTTGCAAGCCGAATGGTGATGGATCGAGAATGCCGACACACATGCTTGTGAGTGCATGCGGTGTCGCCAGTCGCATCACAAGCTACAACAACATGCTGCAGTATGGTGGCGATTTTTTGTCGCTGTCGGCGCACGAAGGTGTGAACGTAAAAGTCGTCTGGACAAAGCATGTCACTTCTGGTGTTGTCTTGGCACTTCAGCAATGCAACCATCCCAGTTAACGCAACGCTTGGACTTGAAATGGTAGATTCCGCATGTCTTCGCATTTGTTGGACTTCCCGCAGAGACACACACAGTGGGCAATCGCCTCGGTGACTTGGGCAAGCATTCGGTGCCCGCGCAAGCATTTTGTCCAGATATTGTTGAAACACCGACATCACAGCTTTGTTTGACGGTGCACAGACCATTGTTCGCGTACCGTTGTTGCGACCAGGAGGAGGAAATGCCGCCACCTCAACACCTGAAGGTGATTTGGCACCGCGTGCTGGCCTTGGCCTCTCTTCCGGCGCGGGTAACGGGGGCGCATCTTTTTGGTGGTTCTGAAACTCGTTGCTGTCAAAGGGCTCCCCAAGAATGAGCGTCGCAAATGACCAACCTGGTTGAAGAGTTGTAGATTCTGTCCCAGCCAAACGGCTGGTGGTTATCTCGGTCTCTTGTTGTACACAGTGTTGTGACTCCTGACTGTGCATTTGCTGCAATAAAGCCACGATCACTCGTGTTTTGCCGGACCCGGGAGGGCCCTGCAACAGCTGGAGGCGTCCTTCACATTGAATGAAATCTCGCACCGCTGTCTTCTGCGAATCATTCAGGGTCTGCAAATAAACACTATTGTGTGGCACTTGTTTCTTTTGTTCCAGTTGTGCGATGGGTTGCTCTTCCACAGCAATGTCATCGGAGTCGAAACGTAGCCGTGTAGGCGCTCGCATTCCCAAGAGCTGAGCACTAAAACTGGGCGATGGCTTTGCGTAGCAAGCACTAAATTGTCGCTGCAATGGAAGAAGAGATTGGAGCGGTAATGCACGCCAAGACTCGCCTTCGACAAAAGGATGCTCCTTTGATGGTGCCACAGTGAATGCATCAACTTCGATCCACGGTGGCTCCCTATATTGACCGCCAACAATTGCGAGGAACCAGCCTGAGTTCGTCGCGTTCGTCCGCCTCGCGTTCGATGTGCGTTGGAGGAGAAAAGTATACCCAGGGCTCGATGGCGACACACGGTCTCCATGGATATTGTCCATGAACTGCCGCAACTGTGACATCTTTTCCAATTTGAAAGCGAGTGTTGCGAAGCAGGGTTTTTCGTTGTAGTGGTGTGAGACAAGCTTGGCGTTGTGTGATGCCTCGGCCCTTTGACGAGCAGTCACACGGACGCGAGGCTGTCCAGCCACTGGCTGTCTGCGTCTACTATTAGGATTTGGCGGAACCACTACAGTTTCGTCAATTTTCCACGACTGCAGTGCTAGATCGAAAATGTGTGATCTATTCCTCTGCGTACGCCCGCGCTGCGATTGGTCACGCACGGCTCGCAAGCAGCGCATTTCCTGTTCCCTGGTGGAGTCAACTGCTTCAACCAGTACTAATCTCATCATTGCATCAAAATACTCTGTTAGTGATGAAAACTGTGCCGGGAAAGATGGAACGTGCTCCAATGATTTCCTGTGAACAGCGGCATCAAGGTTGTCAGTGTCGGCGCCACGACAGCCATGCCATAGTGACTGCAGCACCCTGCGACCGAAAACCTGCGACCCGCTCAAACGACTCTTTCGGGAGCCCCGACTGGAGCGCCGGTATCGTGGCATATCACTCGATTAGCGGAACATGCCTTCGCCACGCAACGACGCTATTTGGAAGACGAGTCCATTTTGTATTTGCGTGAGTTTTTTGAACGCCAAAAAACCCGGGCGGTAAGTCCTGCACGGGTTGAGTGGTGCATTTCCAAGACAGACGACATGGCACGTACGCACCTCCGCCATCTCCAACCTATACGAACCACCAACCCACAATATTCACAACATGGTTGCGATAAATGCATCAGTCGAGGCACCCAGACAAGACGAGTTGATGCATGCCAGCCTTTATTTCTGTGCGACTTGCCTTTTGCGGTGGGTTGGCGGTACTGTGTTGGCCACGTTGGCCACTGCTACAACAACGACGACGACAACGACGACGACAACGACAACGGCGCCGACAACCGACAACTGCCTCCCAAACGACCAATAGCCTGTATAAACACAGTGACATTCTTCGCCGTCGCCAAAAGTCATCTCAAACTCCTCCAAACCGCCGTCTGACTCTTCCGCGCGTGAGTGGGGGAATCAGCCGGCGGCCGGAGTCATTGAACCGCCGCTCGCGGCACCCTCGGCTCGTGGGCGTGAGTGCCGGAGTGCGGAAGTGAGTGAGTGAGGGAGGGAGGGAAGGCTCGAGGCGAATCGAGTGGCCACGTGTTGTTCCCGTCCCTTCCCTTTGCTTCGCTGACTTTGTCTGCAGTCACGCGGTCATGGTCACGGTCACAGGCAAACAACTGTCTGTCACGGTCAGCACGTCACCACCCAACACGACACGCGACACGCGACACGCGACATGCGACACCCGAGTACCGCTGTTGTGGAGGTGTGGAGGTGTGGTGTTGTTGTGCTGGCTTTCGTGCTTGCGTTCATCATTATGCTGTGCAGTGGTGGTGAAAGTACTGGTGGTGATGGGGCGTGAAGTTCATGAAACACAGAACGCCGACGTGCGGTGTGGATTGGACATTCAAGCAATGAGCAGACGCTCTCTCAACACCTGCACGTGCACGGAGGCCACCGCGTCGTGTGGAACACGAGAAAAGGACGGAGACAATCACACAATCTGCCATTGTAGAAATCGCAAAGCCATACGGTAGGGAAAAGGTCTGCCAAGCAATTGTCCTTGTCTGCAGCGACACGCGAAACGAATTTGTATGGGGTGTTCTTTTATCATTGTCGGTGTCGTCTTTCAATTTAAGCTCGCAACATGTGGCGTCCCTTTGTGTGCTAAATGCACCTGTCGACCCAATATATTGATCAAAGTCGGTTCAACGCGATATTTGGGCACCCTTGAAAGCGAACAATATGGAGGTTATTCGCCAAGCGGGTGAGAAAGTCACCGACATGATGGTGTCTTTCGGTTTTGATCGCAGTGAGGTGCCAAAGGCACTAATTGGTTTCAACGCGTTGCTGTGGATAGAGTACGGGGTAAGTTGAAAGAAGAATTGTTTCTTTGCAGTTTCTCGTTCAACGATTGCGAGCTTGTATTTTACCTCCTCGCTCTACTTGTAGGTGTTTTGGGCGCTGTCTTTCCGATTCCGGCCGGGATGGAACCTTGTGCACAGTGCCGCAGGGGTTCGTTGGCGCGACAGCCTCAGGAGCAAGTACAAGCTGTACAATCGGTTTGAGAAGAGGCTCGAACGACAGGCTGAAAGGTTGTCGGAAAACAGATTCGTGAAGCCAATGACTAATTTCTTGAACGTCTCATCAACCCAAATCGTAACGACGACTGTCGAGGTATGCCTTCTCTCACAACTGTTGCTCCTAAATACCCGCGTTCCTGTAACTTGTCCATTCCAACTGACCATGCGAATACAGACTGGCGTAATCTACAACGTGATGTTCCCGATTCTCATCCCTTCCAACGTGTACCTGGTGAAAAAATACTTGGATTCCCAGGAAAAGTAATCACCCAAGCATACACTTTCCGTGAACCAGGTATTGTATGTCAGAAGCATGTCACGACAATAGACTAGTAGAGTGGCCTTGCGACATGATGTACACCATCGCTGCTATAATCTGTTATCCAATTTCGAAAGACTGTCATCCATGGTTTATGGTTACATCAACCATTATAAAGCATTTGCCATCAGTTGATGTCACTTCCTGGGAATGTGGGATGCAGTCCTGAGGCCAGAATTTCAATTTCGTCTTGGAGAACGTTCACGACCTGCAAACGGGAGTGGAACAGTGAATGCACACATCGGCGACGCGACAGCAATGGCGCAAAGAAAGCTACCTGAGAAAAAGTAATAAGCTGGTGGTTGTATGGATCCACTGTCGCGACGAGGTGATCCAGCTCGTCGTGAGTTTTGTTGGGATTGATTTTCAAGACTAAGAGTCGCATGTCCTTTTCGTCCAGGAGGCCCTTGCTCTGAGGATCAAATTCGCGGAACACTTGGCAGAACTGTCGTAAGAACTTCTCGTGACCCTTCAGCTGAAAGTTCAGCAAGACCTGCTCGAAATCCAGATAGCGGATCGCATATTTATTTGTGTCCTCGGATTTTGGTGCTCTGAGAAGCCGTCGCGGCTGGCCGCGTTCCAGCTTGCGATTATTCGCTGTCTCAGCTTCTTGTTGATCAGCCATCTCTTTCAGCATGCACGTTAAATTCATGGCATCTTCGACGTTGTACATGTACTTCAAAATGTCGGTCCACTCCTTTTCGTATATCATCCCGGTCTTTGAGGTTCGCTTCTTTAGCAAATTGTCGACGAAAGCGGTGGACTTTCGTTTGTGCGCACTGCGCAGGTACGCTCTTAGGAGTCCTTTCACGCTCTTCTTGAGGGAGGCCTGGACGAAACGGAAGTCCTCTTCGAACTCGTTGTCGATGATTTTCTGGAACACCATCACGTCGTTATTGCGTCGGGCATACTTCTTCGTCGCCTTCATGATGGACAGTGCATGGCTTTCCAGCAGAGAAGGCAACCCATACTGCTTTCGAAGGTAAGTGACCAAATGCTGCTGCATGGTCTCTTTCGGTTGTCGAGCTTCTTCGCACTTGCGATCAAATTCCGTCTTCGAGTCGTAAAGCGCCTGAATGGTGTCAAGAAGCTGTTTCAGCGTCATATCTCGAACATTGTCTGCGCCGTTCCCGGTTTCACTGGAAGATTTGCGTCCAGCATTTCTTGGTCTCGACTCTGGCGACGACACAAGAGACAACGACGAGGAGAAGTCTTCCGTAGGAACGATTGCCTGTCTGGATGATCTCGGCGACCGAGCATTGGAAGACGTCGCCGCGGCTTGGGCAGCGCGACGAATGAGGCGATCTCGTTCTTTATCAAACGCCTCTGTTAAAATTTTGTTCTTCATCGTTTCGACGTCGACCTGCTGTTCCAACATTTCAGCTGTTTGAAGCACCTGTTCCAACTCTCTTTCAGATCGATCTGCGTGGACAGCCAATTCAGCAGTGGCAGCGTCTGCTGCCAATGCAACACGCTCCTGACTTTCGAAAAGTAATCGCAGCACGTTCGAAAGTTCGTCATCGCCTGTTGTTTGCTCCACGTACTGAAGTATCTTTTGACCACAGATCTCGTAGAGCTTTCGCTGGGCCGTTCGCACGAACACATCTCCAAGAGCAGGATTCCGCCGGTTTTGGGCCTTCTTAGCCCCCAATGCATCTAACGTGTTAGTGACATGCCGATCAAAGTCTTCAACGAACTGGCTTTCGTCGTGGTCAGCGATGCGGGCCTGAGATATTTGCTCTATGGCACCGTAGACTCGAGCAACATCCGTCAGTGCGTCCTTTGTGATTCCGTGATGCCCTGGTTCTGCATGGTTGCTCTCGGGGCGTTCCGGGACTCGTCGTGCGTGAAAGTCGGTTGACGCGGCTTCTTCTTGCACGCTCTGCGGAGCATCGGCCCTCGATGCGGCTTTTGATTCTGCAGCAGCAATTTCTGACTCGTCGGCGTCATCAGTTCCCGTCGGAGACCCATTCAGGACCTGTAGAAATGGTAGCTCGTGTTTGACACGACGAACGTCAGCCACTGATGATAAATCAATTCTAAGGACTGCAAGAGACGGCAGCGTCGAAAGTGCAGACAAAACGCTCTGCAGATCACGCAACGGGTTGTTTGTAAGATCGAGAACAGTCAACATTGAAAGCGACGACAGATCGGTCGGCAGCTCAGAGATTGAATTCCCCGACAGAGAAAGCTCGCCGAGGTTCTTAAGTTTCGAAAGAGCGGGCAACAGTGGCTCGAGCGAAGTGATTGCTTTGTATTCCAACTGTAAAGTTGCCAAAGACTTGTTCTGGGTCACGTCTTCAAGCCAACTTACCAAAGCCGACGTCGTCGACGAAGCGGACGCCGCATCGTCGAACTGCGACATGCTGAATCGTATCTGGGCTTCTTACTGCACGATCCCAACTTCGCTGAACTAGGCCACAGCGAGTGGACCAAGAAAATTTTGCGGCTTTTGAAACTTCCGGACAGTTATGCGTAAGCGTGCCGAGCAAGTTACTCGCGTTAACGTGGTTTCTTTGGTCGATGTCAGCTTGGAAGAAGCGGACACTGCAGCCCTGCAGACAATTGCCATCGCCACTTCCTCCTCCCTAACGCTGGTTCCCACGTTCTTCCCGCTGCTA
>Ga0213839_1001330_pt1 | contig 16332 bp, 13 predicted proteins | sample SWPATP21_FD_160075 | JGI IMG/M metagenome (GOLD analysis project Ga0213839, IMG submission 160075) | Coastal seawater microbial communities from Marineland, Florida, United States - SWPA TP2 #1 | ecosystem: Environmental > Aquatic > Marine > Coastal | place: USA: Florida | collected 2016-08-14
ATCCGGTCCATCGCATACCAGACCTGCCCATCGTCGACGCCGTATGCGCGCACCGGCACGACGTGGGGGTGGTCGATGCCCACCAGCACGCTCGCCTCGGCGACGAAGCGCTGCACGACCAGCTCCCCCTCCTCGAGGGGTAGGGACTTGATGCAGCAGGTGTCGCCGTAGTGCTGGTCGTACGCCACCGAGACCTCGCCCATGCCGCCCTGGGCGAGGGGTCGAAGGATCTCGAACCGCTCGGTCAGCTTGGTGGGTCTCAGATCGGCGGCAGGGACCAAGGGCATCTCCTCTGCTAGGCAATAGCGTCGCGGCCGACGACGTTCGCCTGGGGGCAACCCCCGCGCAACGCATCCCTCGGTTGAGTGAGGCGTCTCGCACCCGTAGGATACCCTCCCTCGCCCTTCGACCTGCAAGCCTCTGGCGTGGTTCGGGCCTCGTTTGTGCGGGGTCTCGGCCCCGTAGAGCCCGCCCGTCGAGCGAATCTCCTGGAGTCCCCACATGTCGACGTCCCTTCCCTCCTGGGCCAACGAGCTGCGCAATCGCTACCTGGCGGGCGAGGCGAGCCTGTTCCTGCTCCACGGCAACGTCCGCGACCTGCACCCCTGGACGGAGGATGACGGTACCGTCGTATACGGCGATCTTCGGCACTTCCTGCGGCGCTTCCTGGAGCGGACGAGGGAGGTGACGGCCTTCTACAACGTCTCCCAGGGCCTGGAGTTCGCCAAGCCGGGCCAGCAGGCGCTGTTCCGCTCCATCGCCGACGGAAAGCGGGTGAGCCGCGGCGACGACAAGCTGGGACCGCTCCCGAGCACCGCGGCGGGCGCGATCCCCGTCATCGAGGACGTCGTCACCGATCCCACCCACTCGTCCGCCGTGGTGATCGACTACTTCGAGATGATCGCCCCCAACGCCGACGTCTCCTTCATGGTCCACGAAGACAAGGCCAACCTGGTCTCGCTGCAGCGCTGGGCCACCGACCCGGCCTTCCTGGCGACCGACAACCTGATCATCCTGATCACCGAGCAGCTCTCCGACGTCTCCCGGCGGATCACGTCCCAGCCGCAGCTGGCGGCGATCAAGCTGTCCTTCCCCGACGTCGACGAGCGACGCGCGTTCATCCAGCAGCAGGACCTGTCGGACGTCCACATGGACATGGAGCCGACCATGCTCGCCAACATGACGGCAGGCCTGTCCCTCATCCAGATCCGCGCCATTCTCCGGGGCGCGGCGCTGACCGGCGAGCCCATCACCTTCAGCCAGGTCTCGCTCCGGAAGAAGTCCATCATCGAGCAGGAGTGCCACGGGCTCGTCGAGTTCGTGCCCCCCCGCCACGACTTCACCCACGTCGGCGGCATGAAGCGGATCAAGGACGACCTGAACCGCGTCGCGGCGGCGGTGAAGTCCGGAAACCGCAACCGCGTGCCCATGGGGATGATCTTCGTCGGTCCGATGGGTACCGGGAAGACCTTCGTGGCGGAGGCCTTCGCCACCGAGTCCGGCCTCACCTGCCTCAAGCTCAAGAACTTCCGCGACAAGTGGGTGGGCTCCACCGAGGGCAACCTGGAGAAGGTGCTCGAGCTCGTCGAGGCCCTCGGCTACGTGCTGCTCATCCTCGACGAGGCCGACCGTGGGCTCTCCAGCGGCTCCGGCTCCGACGGCGGGGTCAACAGCCGGGTCATCGCTCGCCTCAAGGAGTTCATGAGCGACACCAGCCACCGCGGCCGCGTGGTGATCCTGATGATGACCAACCGACCGGACAAGCTCGATGTCGACCTGAAGCGTCCGGGGCGCTTCGACATGAAGATCCCCTTCTTCTTCCCGGAGACTGCGGAGGAGCGAGCGTTGATCTTCCAGGCGCTGGTTCGGAAGAACAAGCTCGTGCTCGACGACCAGCTCGACTGGGACGCGCCGGTGGCCGACACCGATGGCTACTCCGGCGCCGAGCTGGAGGCCGTGCTCCTCGCGGCCGCCTCCCTCGCCGGCGACGAGGACCAGGACATGATCGAGCAGGCCCACGTCGACCAGGCCGCCAAGGACGTCATTCCCAGCCGCGACACGCGCATGCTCGAGTACATGGAGATGCTCGCCGTCTTCGAGTGCTCTGCCCGGCGGATGCTGCCGGACCGCTACCGCGACCTGGCCACCGACGAGGTTCAGCAGCGCCTGGATGCCCTGCGGCTGCAGCTGGGACGTCGCGCCTTGTGAGGGTTGCCCACAGGGCCGGGACCGCATAGACCCGCAGGGCTGTCGAGGGGGTGCTGTGCGCCGCCTCGACCTCTGTTCGGAGGAACCCTGTCGGTTCCTCACTTCTACGGGCGCCACGGCGCTCGGGCAGGCCGAAGCCGGCGGAAGCCGCGCCTGCTCATCCCACGGAGCGAGAGCATGTTCGCGATCGTCGAAACCAGCGGCAAGCAGTACCGGGTCGAGCCCGGCGCCAGCATTGTCGTGGACCGCATGGGCGCCGATGTCGGCGACACCATCACCCTGGAGCGCGTGCTCCTCGTCAGTGGCGACGACACCAAGGTGGGCACCCCCACCATCGGTGGCGCCAAGGTGACCGCCAAGGTGGTCGACCACCACAAGGGCGAGAAGGTCATCGCCTACAAGTACCGGCCGCGTCAGCGGTACCGTCGTCGTGTCGGTTTCCGGCACAGCCACACCACCCTCGAGATCGTCTCGATCGACGCCTGAGCGAGGTTCCGAATGGCACATAAGAAGGGCCAGGGCTCGACCCGGAATGGCCGTGATTCCAATCCGCAGTACCGTGGCGTCAAGAAGTACGCTGGCGAGATCGTGAAGGGCGGGGCCATCCTCGTTCGTCAGGTCGGCAGCAACTTCCACCCCGGCGAGAACGTCGGCGAGGGACGCGACTACACGCTGTTCTCCAAGATCGAGGGCACCGTGCGCTTTCACACGCGCAACAACCGCAAGTTCATCTCAGTGGATCCGGTCCCGGAGGCCTGATCGCTCCGGGGGCTCCGGCTCCCGGCGCCCCTCACGGGGCCGATCAGCGTCTGAAGTGGGTCGGCGGCCGCGCTTGCGAGCAGAGCAGGACCCATGAAGTTCGTCGACGAAGTCAGCTTTCACATCGCCTCGGGCCATGGCGGCGCCGGGGCGGTGTCGTTTCACCGTGAGAAGCACGTCCCCCGTGGCGGCCCCGATGGGGGCGACGGCGGCAAGGGCGGCTCGGTGATCTTCCGCGCGAGCACCTCGCGCAACACCCTGGTCGATTTCCGGTTCAACAAGACCTACCGCGGCGAAGACGGCCGTCCGGGGGGCACGAACCAGATGACCGGTCGCGGCGGCGAGGACCTCGTGCTCCTCGTGCCCGTGGGCACCCAGATCAGCGACGATGCGACCGACGAGTTGCTGGCCGACCTCGACGTCGAGGGCGCCGAGTGGGTGATCGAGGGTGGTCGCGGCGGGAAGGGGAACCTCCACTTCAAGTCCGCCCGCATGCGCACCCCCCGCTTCGCTCAGGACGGCGAGCCCGGGGTGGAGCTGAAGGTCCGGCTGGAGCTCAAGCTCCTCGCCGACGTGGGGCTGCTGGGCCTGCCGAACGCCGGAAAGAGCACGCTCATCTCCCGGATCAGCGCGGCCAAGCCGAAGATCGCCGACTATCCGTTCACCACCCTCGTCCCCAACCTCGGCGTCGTACAGGTGGGGGAGGGGCGTTCCTTCGTCATGGCCGACATCCCAGGACTGGTGGAAGGAGCCGCCGACGGCGTGGGGCTCGGTCACCAGTTCCTCCGGCACCTCGACCGCTGCGGGCTTCTGGTGCACCTGGTGCCGGCGGACCAGGTCGGCCTACCGGACGACGGGCCCGACGACGGGGTGCTCCTCGCGGAGGACGGCGGCCCGCTCCCCGGTCCGGCTGCCTGTCTCGAGCGGCTGAACAGCGAGCTCGCCGCCTACGACGCTGCCCTGGCCGAGCGTCCTCAGCTCGTGTGCCTCTCCAAGATCGACGCCGTGGCTCCGGAGCGTGCCGAGGCCCTCCTCGCCGCGTTGCAGGAAGGCGCGGGGCGTCGGGTGCTGGGCCTGTCCGCGGTCACAGGAGCGGGCACCGACAAGCTCGTTCATGCCATCGAGCGATGGCTCAGCGCCGACCGCTGAGCTTTGCTGTGAACAGGGGCCGGGATATGCACGGTCTCCCACCGGTGGAGGACCCCATCGAGCCCGAAGACGTCGCGACCGAACTGGCGAAGGCCGCCCTCGAGAAGAAGGCTTTCGACCTTGCCATCCTCGATATGAGGGGGTTGGTGGACTACTGCGACATCTTCGTGATCTGCTCGGCGCGGAACCGCCGGCAGGTCCAGGGGATCGCCGAGGGCGTCCGCATCCACGGAAAGAAGAAGCTTCGCCTGAAGCAGCACGCCATCGAGGGGCTCGAGGCTGCGCGCTGGGTCCTCGTGGACTTCGGCGACGTCGTGCTCCACGTCTTCGACGAGCCGATGCGGGGCTTCTACAACCTCGATGGCCTGTGGTCCGATGCGCCCCGCCTCGAGGCCCCCGAGGGTGGCGGCTCGATGCCGCCCTTCGACGACGACGACGACGACCTGCCCCAGATCGGGTAGTGGGCGAGCGCTTTCAGGTGCTCCTCGTGGGCAAGCCGAGGTCGGGCTGGGCCCAGGAGGCTGTCGACGACTACACCAAGCGCATCCGACGGCTGGGAGGCGTTGGGGAGCGGGTGGTGCGGACCGAGCGGTTCCGAGGCGATGTGGACGCCGTCCGTGGTGCGGAAGGGGAGCGGCTCCGGCAGGCAGCTCGCGGTAGCCTCGTGTGCCTCGACGAGCGCGGGCAGGACCTGACCACCGAGTCGTTCGCTGCCCTCGTCGACACGCTGCGGCAGCGCGGGCCCGTGTCCTTCGCCATCGGCGGGGCCTACGGGCACTGTCCGGACACCCGCAAGGCGGCCGCCGAGACGGTGCGACTCTCGTCGCTGGTGTTGAACCACGAGCTGGCGAGGGTCGTGCTGTACGAGCAGCTCTACCGCGCCCTCAGCTTGCTAGAGGGCCGCCCCTACCACCACTGATCGCGATGAGGCCCTCGGTCGGGCGTCCGAAGTAGTAGCCTTGCATCAGCTCGATGCCGCAGTCCCGTAGGGCCTCGGCCTCCGCGGCTTCCTCCACGCCCTCGGCGATCACCTGGGCGTCGGTGGCGCTCCCGAAGGTCGCCATCAGGTGCACGAGGCGTTGCTTGCGGGGCTCCCGGTGGATGCCGCGGACGAGGGACATGTCGAGCTTGATGAACTGCGGCTGCAGGTCCGCGAGGATCGACAGCGATGAGTAGCCGGCGCCCAGGTCGTCGACGGCGATGGCGAAGCCCAGGGAGCCGATGAGGCGCACGGACTCATCCCAGTGCTCGATGTCCTGCAGCCGGGAGCGCTCGGTGATCTCCAGGGTGATCCGACTCGCGTGGGACGTAAAGGGCTGCAGGTCTCGGAGCAGTGCGGCTGGGTTGCCGAGCTGCTCCGGGTGCAGGTTCACGAACAGGCCGTGGCCCTCCGGCACGCGCTCGATGCTGGCGAGCGCCGCTCTGAGGACGTTGGACGACACGTGCTTGATCTCCTCGTGTCGCTCGGCGGCGTCGAGGAGCGCGAGGGGGTTGTTCAGCTTCGGGTGCTTCGGCCGGAGCAGGGCTTCGTAGTAGGCGGGAACCGTGACGTGGTCGCAGGCACGAACGATGGGCTGCAGCGCCATCCCGATCAGCTCGGGCTTGGCCGCGTCCAGGACCTCCTGTCGGAACTGAGCCTCGTTGGCGTCGTGCTGCTCGGTCGTGTAGCGCTCGAACTGCTCCTGGCTGGACAGCGCCTCGGCGAGCTGGGTGAGCAGCTGGTCGAGGTGGAAGGGCTTGCGAACGACCTTGGCGACCTCTCCGGCGTTCACCGCCTCCACGAAGACCGGCAGCTCCGTGCGACCCGTGCACAGGATGCGGACGCAGTGAGGCTGGATGTGCCTGAGGCGGGAGAGGATGGTCAGGCCGGACTCGAAGGACAGCGTGTAGTCCACGATGGCCGCGTCGATCGCGTGCGACATCGCCAGCTCGAGGGCCTCCTCGACGTGGGTGGCGGACACCACTTCGTAGTTGGCCCGGAGCAGGGCCTTGGTGATCGAACGAAGCACGATCGTGTCGTCGTCGACCACGAGGATCCGGCGCGGTGGAAGATCTCTCTGGCTATCGAGCTTCAACCGGTCCCTCCTTTGAGATTCCCTATTCGAACATGGTTCGGGAGACTTGAGGTTTCCTTTCTGTGGACTTCCAGTAATGTTCCGCACCGGAGGTGGTCATGCGTGTGCTCTTCGCCGACAAGCTGCCCGATCAGGCTCGGACACGTCTCGCGGCCACCGGCTTCGAGGTGACCGCCGAGCCTTCGCTGGCAGGGGATGCCCTGACCCGACGCCTCGCCGAGGTGGGGCCCGATGTCCTCGTCGTTCGCTCCACCAAGGTCACGGCGGACCACATCGGCGCGGCCCCCACGCTCTCCCTCGTGGTGCGTGCGGGGGCGGGCGTAAACACGATCGACCTCGCTGCGTGCTCGGCGGCTGGCGTGTTCGTGGCCAACTGCCCCGGGAAGAACGCGGTGGCCGTCGCCGAGCTGGCCCTCGGGCTGTTGCTGGCGATCGACCGCCACATCGTCGACGGGGCCTCGGATCTCCGGGCCGGTCGCTGGAACAAGAAGGCGTACAGCCAGGCCGAGGGGCTCAAGGGCCGTGTCCTCGGGCTCCTCGGGTTCGGGGGCATCGGTCAGGCCGTCGCCCGTCGGGCTCGGGCCTTCGGCATGCCCGTCGTGGCCTGGAGCCGCTCCCTCACCGATGAGGCGGCCGCCTCCGCCGGTGTGTCCCGGGCATCGAGTCCCGAGGAGGTGGCGCGGCGGTGCGACATCCTCAGTGTGCACCTCGCCCTCACCCCCGAGACCCGGGGCCTGGTGGGGGAGTCGGTGTTCTCCTCCCTCCGCCACGGCTCCATCGTGCTCAACACCTCCAGGGCCGCGGTCCTCGACGAGGAGGCGCTGCTCTCCGCCCTCGATCAGCGGGAGCTGCGGGCCGGCCTCGACGTGTTCAGCGGCGAGCCCAGCGCGAAGGAGGGCCCCTTCGAGCACGCCCTGGCCTCCCATCCCCGGGTGGTGGGCAGCCACCACATCGGGGCATCCACCACTCAGGCGCAGCAGGCGGTGGCCGACGAGGCCTGCCGCATCATCGAGGGCTTCCGCGACGAGGGGCGCGTCTCGAACTGCGTCAACATGTCGGTCCGCTCCAGTGCCGATCACCGCGTGGTCGTGCGCCACCGCGACAGGGTAGGGGTGCTCGCCAGCGTCCTGGCCCTGCTGCGGGAGGACGAGATGAACGTCCAGGAGATGGAGAACCTCGTGTTCCCCGGCGGTGCCGCCATCGCCCGCATCCAGGTCACCGGTCAGCCCTCCCCCGACCTCGGCCAGCGCCTGTCTGCCGCCGAGAACGTCCTCCACGCCTCCATCCTGCCCATCCTGGAGTAGTCCATGGCCCGCATCCACAACTTCGCCGCCGGTCCGGCGGTGCTCCCCGTGTCCGTCCTGGAGCAAGCCTCTCGGGACCTGATCGAGTACGGCACATCGGGGCTCGGCATCGCCGAGTGCAGCCACCGATCCACGATGTTCGACGACATCGTCCTGGCGTGCCAGGCCCGCATCTCCCGCCTGATGGGTCTCGACGACGACCAGGTCGTGCTGTTCCTTCAGGGCGGGGCCCGCACCCAGTTCTGGATGTGGCCGGCCAACATCCTGCGGGGAGGCCGCGCCACCTACCTCGACACCGGCACCTGGTCGGCGGGGGCGGCGAAGGAGGCGGCTCGCTACGGAACCGTCGACGTCCCATGGACCAGCAAGCCCGATGGGTGGACCCACGTGCCGGAGGAGGGGGCTTGGGGGGAGCTGCCCGAGGGCACCGTGTACCTCCACTACACCTCCAACAACACCGTGGCGGGCAGCGAGTACGGCTACGTGCCCGATGCAGGGGGCGCGCTGCTCGCCTGCGACATGTCGTCGAACATCCTCTCCCGTCGCATCGACGGCAGCCGCTTCGACTTCATCTACGCCGGGGCCCAGAAGAACCTTGGTCCCAGCGGCGTCACCGTGGTGATCGTGCGGAAGTCGCTCCTCGAGCGGATGGAGACCGATCTGCCCCAGATGGCCCGCTACGACCTGCAGGTGAAGAAGAACTCCATGCTCAACACGCCCTGTACCTTCGGGATCTACGTGATCGACCGGGTCACCGCCTGGATCGAAGAGCAGGGTCTCGACGCCGTGGAGGCCCGGAACGTGGCCCAGTCCGACAAGCTCTACGAGCGGATCGCCACCTCCGCACTGTTCTCGCCGAAGGTCCAGGAGGGCTCCCGCAGCCGCATGAACGTCACCTTCACCACGGGCGACGCCGACCGGGATCTCGACTTCGTGAAGCAGGCGGCCGACGCCGGACTCTCGGGTTTGAAGGGCCATCGATCGGTGGGCGGGCTACGTGCGAGCCTCTACAACGCCCAGACGGACGCCGCGGTGGACGCGCTGTGCGACTTCATGACCCGCTACGAGGCGTCGTAGACGCCCTGGGAGGCCCACATGGCCGCCGAAGAGAACGATGAGATGGACCGCCTCACGGTGGTCGACGATGAAGGCAACGAGCTGAACTGCGCTGTCATCGCCGTCGCAGAGGTCGGTGGCACCGACTACGCCCTGCTGGCCGAGGAGAGCTCCCTGGCCGACGAAGAGAGCGACACCCTCGAGCTGCTCATCTTCGAGTACAGCGAAGAGGACGAGGGCGGCGTGGTGCTGACCGGCATCGAGTCCGAGGAGACCTTCCAGATGGTCCAGGCCTTCTTCCAGGACCTCCTCGAGAACAACGAAGAGAACTGACCAGCGGCCAACGCTCGGCGGCGAGCGGGGCGGCGGTGGTGGTTGGACGTACGTCGGAGCTGGTTCGGCGTTCAGCTGTCAGCCTTCAGCAGTGGGTGTGGTTCAGCCACTGATCACGCCCGCGTGACCTGGCTCCTGGTCTGGGGACTCGGCCGAAGCGGCGTCTTCGCCGTGTCGGCCTCGACTCGGGTTCGCGAGTCGCTCGGTCGGGCGTGTTCAGAGACTGATCCACACCCTCATCCATCAGCTCCGAAGTCGGCTCGTGGGGTCGTGCGCCCACTCCCCCGGGGGTCAGCGCTCCATAGTGCCGCTCAGAAGCTGGTGGCTGGCAGCTGATGGCTGCCCCGTCTCCGCCGGCCCGCCGCGTCACTGCCGCCACACCGGCCTCGCCGGCCCGCCGCCTCTCCGCCGCCTACCGCAGCTTCTGAACCGCCACACCGCCCCGCAGCTTCGGCTCGAACCACGTGCTCTTCGGAGGCATCACCTCGCCGGCGTCCGCGACGTCGAAGAGCTGGTCGAGCCCCGTCGGGAACAGGTGGAAGCCCACGCCGCCGTGCTTGTCGGCCAGCGCGGCGACCCGGTCCGGCCCGTGGATGCCTCCCACAAAGGTGATGCGCTTGCTGCGACGGGGGTCGTCGATGCCCAGCAGGGGCTTCAGCAGCTGCTCCTGGAGCACCGAGGCGTCGAGCCGGCCGACGGGGTCGCTGGGCACCTGCTTGGGCACCAGACGGTACCAGTGGCCGTCGAGGACCATGCTGTACTCGCCCCTGCGCTCTGGCACCGAGGGGCCGTCGCTGACCTCGAAGCGCTCCCGCACCGCGGCCAGCAAGGCCGCTGCGTCGTGGCCGTGGAGGTCGTGGACGACCCGGTTGTAGGCCATCACCTGGAGGCGGTCCGACGGGAAGATGCCGGCCAGGAAGTACGCGCTCGCGTCGTCGTGGCGCTGCGCGTGGATGCGGGAGGCGGCCGCCGAGCGATGGTGTCCGTCGGCCACGTAGAGCTTCGGCACCTCCACCAGGGCGCTGCGGAGGGCGTCGACCCGATCGGCGGGCACGACCCAGAACGTGTGCTCCACGTCGTCGGCGGTGGTCACCTTCCACGCCGGCGTGCCCTGCGAGAGCTCGTCGAGCAGGCTGTCGAGGGGCTCCTGGCTCCGATAGGTCAGGAAGACGAGCCCCACCTGGGCGTCGAGGACGTCCATGTGGTGGGTGCGGTCGTCCTCCTTGTCGGGCCGGGTGAACTCGTGCTTGGCGATGAGCCCGTCGTCGTACTCCCGCACCGAGCACGCCGCGAGGAGGCCGACCTGAACGTGGTCCCCCATCTTCTGGCCGTACAGGTAGTAGGTCTCGGCGTCGTCGAGGGTGAGCAGGCCCTCGGCCTCGAAGCGGTCCAGGTTCTGGCGGGCCTTGCGGTAGGCGACCTCGGAGTGGGCGTCGGTCCCGGGGGCCAGGTCGACCTCCGACCGGGTCACGTGGAGGAAGGAGTGCGGGTTGACGGCGATCGCACGCGCCTCGTCCTCGTCCAGCACGTCGTACGGTGGCGCGATGATGTCGGAGGCCAGATCCTCGCGGGGGCGAAGAGCTCGGAACGGGCGGACGTCGGCCATGTCGGGCCTCCTGGATGGCGGTTGAGGGCGGTCGCGGCCCGCCGCCGCCTATCCTTTCGGCGTGCCGGTGGCCCGGAGGCCCCCCGATGCGCTACCCTCCGTGCCTTCAGAACGATTCGCGGGCAGGAGATCGAGCATGGCGTTCGAGTGGGTGGCGGGGCTCTTCCAGTCCGAGCAGACCCGGGGTCTTTCGGGCGACTCCGCCAACACGGTCGCGCTCGACGACGCAAACCCCTACTACAACTACCGGCTGCGCCGTCACAAGGCGGACGGCGATCTCGTCGAGCGCCCCGCCCTGCTCTGGTACACGTCCCCCTACGTGAAGCGGCGTCAGGGTCTCGGCACGCACGTCGCCAGCGAGGTGGGCGAGGGGGTCGCCAACTACACCGACGTCCTCGTGATCCTCTCTGCCGAGGACCACGACCGGGCCGCCGACGAGTGGTTCGACGAGACCACCCGCGTGCTCCAGGGAGAGTTCGAGACCTACTGCCGTCGGGAGGGCTTCTCCCGCCTCCACGCCCATCGCCCTGTCGCGCTCCGCATCCTGCGGGATGGGTCCGACGAGATGGGGGGCCAGCAGCTCGGCCTCGGCGCCGGCGAGTTCGTGACCGGCCTGCTGCCCAACCTGTACACAGGCCCGGTCCGGGGCAGCTTCCCGGTGATCGGGGTCAACGTGAACCTCCCCGGCGTGTGGGAGGGCTACCAGGAGGTCGGGCGCCTCTACAACGACCAGATCCTCTTCACCCTCGGCAACCACTGGCTCGACAACTTCCGCCACCCGAGCCTCGAGCAGGCCGCCCTCTACCGGCTGCGCCAGTACCCCGACGGGTCCTTCGTCCACATCGTCAACCCCGACCTGCAGGACAGCTACCAGGTCACCACCGCCAACCAGGGCGGAGCCAGCGTCCTCACGCTGGCCACCCGTGGCGGGAAGCCGCTGGCCTACATCGTGCTGGCGGTCATCGACCCCCCCTCGGCGCGGCCCGGCGGCACGCCGCCCCCCCTGAGCACTCCCACGCCCTCCGCGCCCAGCTCCAAGCCGCCAACGCCCTCCGCCAAGAAGGACGACGGCGTCCCCCACATCGCGCCGCCGATGTTGGCCGACGAGCCTTCCGGGCCGTCGACGGGCCCCAACAAGATGGGCAGCAAGACCATCGTGCCCGACGCCCCCTCCGAGCGGATCTTCACCCTCCAGGAGCGCGGCGCGATGCTCCAGAAGGTCCACTTCTCGGCCTTCATGCTGGGCTACGACGTCTACCTCGGCCGCCGCGGCGAGCTGGGCACCCACCACGACAACCCCGCCGCCACGTTCCAGGTGCGGAAGCGCTCGGTGAGCATCGTGGCCCACATGGAAGGGGTGAAGGTCGGCGGTCGACCCGTCCCCGCCGACGTCGAGGTCCCCATCGAGGGCGACATGGGCATCGAGTTCGGGGGGCAGCGCTTCGAGTACCGCGACCTCCGCTGGGTGAAGGCGGAAGGCTGGCCCTACGTGGGCGAGATCCGCCGCCCGGCCTCGTCGACGTACATGATCTGGGGCGAGGAGTATCAGGTGGGGCGCTCCCGGGAGTGCCGTGTGGTCCTTCCCGACGAGCCCCGCAACGACAACATCCACTGGAAGCCGTCCATGGGCGACGGGGCGACCATTCGCACCCGCACCAAGGAGATCCCGAAGTCCCGCTTTTACACCGACAGCATCATGGTGGCCTCCGAGCACGCCACGATCGACCTCAAGAAGGAGAACCCCGAGGTCGTGTGCATGGCGAAGCACTGCTACGTGTACGTGCGTCGTCCCCAGGCCGACGGCAGCTCGGTGCTCGAGCTCTACCCCACCAGCACCGGCAACCAGCCCCAGGCCACGGCCCTGACGCCCGGCGACGAGGTGCTGATCGGCAACTGCCTGTTCCACGTGGGCTTCACGCCGGCCAGCGGGGCCACGGCCACGGCACCGGCACCCCTCGTCGACTTCACCGAGTCCTCCGACGATCTGGCCGACGCCGTCCCCAGCCCCGACCTGGGCAGCCTCGAGGAGGGGACGCCCCCGCCTGCCTCTCCGCGGGACCCGTCGATCGCTCCCCCCGCGCTCATCGACTTCGACGAGGACGACGCAGACGTCCAGGAGCCGCCGGGCATCGCTCCCCCTGCCATGCTCGACGACGCCGAGACCGTTCCCTCCATGGACCCGCTGGGAACACCTCCTGGCGCCCCCTGGGCCGACGACGAGGAGACCCTGGGCAGCGAAGACATCCCGCCGCCTCCCCCCCCGGCAGGGCCGCCTCCGCTGGTGGTGCCCCCGCCGGCCCCCGAAGACGCTCCGGACATGGACGCCGTTCCGCCTCCGCTGGAGCTGAACACCGGACCCGACTCGATCCTCGACGACATCGAGGAGTCCGAGGACGAGCCCACCACCCCTGGACTCGTGGTGCCTCCCGATCTCGACGGGCCCGCCTACGAGCCGTCCGACGCCCTGAAGGGCAGCACCGGGGTGGCGACCGGAGAGGAGTTCTTCCAGCCCCCCGTCGAGCTGGGACAAGACGTCGGCGGCTGGGACCAGGACTCGTGGGACGACCAGCCCAAGGGGCTCGGTGCCGTCCTCGACGCGGCCGACGACGAGTCGGTCGACGACGCTCCCACCGGCTCTGCGCAGCTCCCCCTGGCCGATCTCGACGACGAGCCGTCCAGCGTGCCCACGCCCTTCCCCGAGATCCAGAGCGTCGAGGAAGAGGAGGGGCACCAGGGGCCCGATGCGGTGCCCGCCCAGGAGGCCGATGCACCCGAAGCGCCCGAGACCGCCGAGGAGCCGTCCGAGCCTGCCGAGGAGGCGCAGGAGCCCGCAGAGGGCGAGCCCGCCAACCTCCGCGACGACCTGGCCGGTCTGGAGACCGTGCGGATGGAGCGCCCGTCCATGGACGAGGTGGCGCCCACCGAGGAGGCGCCCAAGCCGCCGACTCCCGGCGCCGAACCCCCGGGCCAGGTCGTGTTCATGGACGACTCCGAGGCCCAGTTCGAGCTCGGTCGTCCCCTCCACCTCGTGCAGTCCGGCTGGATGATCAACGGGGAGGTCGTCCTCGGGAACCACACGGGTGCAGATCTGGTGCTCCCCGAGAACCGCATCACGGAGGAGCAGACCTTCGAGGCCCGGGACTACTTCCGGCTGAAGGTCCGTGGCCGCAGGGGCACGCTCACGCTGCTGACGCCGAGCGAGATCCTCATCGACGAGTCCAACCCCGAGGCGGACAGCTACAGCGATGTCGAGAAGCGCATCGTCGACGTCATCCGACGCGACGACACGGGCGAGGAGGACTTCGCCGTCCGACTGCAGCTGAAGCAGGACAAGTCCCTCCCGGACCCGCGGGCGCGCCTGCTGGGCATCGACGTGGAGGACCCCCTCGCCGCGGCCCTGGTCACCCGGGGTGTGCCGAAGGGTGCCCCCCATGCCGTGACCCTCGGCGATGGCCTCTCCGTCACCCTGCACTTCGACGGCGACGTGGTGACGGTGTCCGACTACCTCGACACCTACCAGGGAGCCGACGGCTTCCGGCCCTTCTTCGTCCAGCGAGGAGGCAAGCGCTTCGTGACGGCTCCGGAAGACGGCACGGCCTTCGAGCTCGCGTCGGGGGACCGGCTCGTGGTGGACGCCTGCGTCTACGTCCTCCGGCAGGAGTAGCAGTTGGGCTACCTCTTCGGCGTCGTGTGCGAGCGAGGCGCTCCCGTCGAGGCGGGAGGCCGCGAGCGCAACGAGGACAGCTTCCTGCTCTGTGCCAGCCGGGAGGCTCGCTTCGTGGTCGAGGGGGAGGAGCGGCGTCGGCCGGTCGATGGAGACGGAGCGCTGCTCGGCGTGTTCGACGGCATGGGGGGGCACGATCAGGGCCATGTCGCCTCGGCGGCGGCCGCCCGGGTCCTGGCGAAGCTGTACCAGCCCGGAGCGCCCAGCCGACCGGCGAGGGTCCTGCTGCGGTACCTTCGTCAGTCCCACGACACCCTGCATCGGCGTACGCTGGGCCCCGACGGGCGAGGCACCATGGGCACCACTGCCACGGTGGCCTGGCTCCTCCGCGGGCAGCTCCACTGGGCCCACGTCGGCGACTCCAGGCTCTACCTGTGGCGGAGGGACCGCCTCTCCCAGCTCACGGAGGACCAGACCCGCAACGCCTTCCTGCGGCGCGACGGTCGGCCCACGGAGCCCAACGGGCAGGGGCTCGCCCAGAGCTTCATCTTCGGTAGCCGAGGCTTCGGCCACGACGCGCAGCTGCGCCTGGAGCACGGCCGGGACAGCGGCAGCGAACCCCTGGAGGCTGGAGACCGACTCCTCCTGTGCTCCGACGGGATCAGCGGCGTCCTCGACGACGAGCGCATCCGAGAGCTGCTCGCCTCTCCGGTGTCCCCGGACGCCCATGCCCGAGCCCTGGCCGATGCTGCGGTCGCCGCGGGCTCCCTCGACAACATCACGGCGCTGGTCGTGCACGTAGACCCCCGCCCCGATGCCCTGGTCGACACGTGGACCGATGACGGCGAAGAGACCGTGATGTTCTGATGGCACGCACCACCCGCTACTGCGCGTCCTGTCTGACGACCTTCTTCGAGGACCCCGCCCGCTGCACCAACCTCGCCTGTGGCGTGGCGCGCCCCGATGGTGGCTGGGGTGTGCTGCTCGGGCCCGGGGACCTTCTGGATCGGCACTACCTGGTAGAGCGGGTCCTGGCGGTGGGCGGAGCCGGGCTCACGTACCTGGCGCGGGAGAGCGATGGCCAGGGGAACGCCGTCGGGCCCGCAGTGGCCATCAAGGTCCTGTACACGGCCCGCGACACCGGTCCCTTCCTCCGTCGCCTCTCCAACGAGGCCCAGATCCTCCAGGAGCTCTCCCACCCCCACATCGTCCACTGCCTCGGCTTCGTGCATCGGGCCGGGTACGAGCCCTACCTGGTCACCCGCTTCGAGGAGGGAGGGTCCCTGCAGCAGCACGTGGAGAGGGTGGGGCCGCTCCCCACCCGGGTGGCGGTCGCCATCCTCCGGCAGGTGCTGCTGGCCCTCGACGTCGCCCACCAGCGGGCCGTCGTCCACCGCGACCTGAAGCCCGACAACGTGCTCCTCGACCGGCGCTGTGGGGCCGACGAGGTGCCCCACGTCCGCGTGGCAGACTTCGGCATCGCCAAGGTCCACGGCGGGCTGACGGACCGCATCACCAAGCTGGGGAGCTTCGTGGGCACCCCGGAGTACGCCGCGCCCGAGCAGTTCGAGGGGCTACCCCCCACGCCCGCCACGGACCTGTTCGCTGCCGGGGGGCTCCTGTGGTTCCTGCTGACGGGCAAGACCCCCGTGAAGTTCTCCCAGCGGCACGACCTCGGCACCTCCTACGACGAGCTCCTGGAGCAGGTTCCTCCGCGGCTGGAGGGCGCCACCACCCAGGTGACCGACGAGGAGCGGCCCCTCCTGCAAGACGTGCTGGACCACCTGATGGCGACCGAGGGAGAGGCCCGCTGGACGGTCCACCAGGTGCTGCACCACCTCCTCGATCTCGGGGACCCCGCGGGGCTCTCGAGGGGGGCCTCCACCCTCGAGGTCACGGGCTCCAGCGCACCGACCCGCATCAACACGCCGGTGGCCACCCTCGACACCACCGGGAGCCTTCCTGGCGCCACGCCTCTGGAGGCGGCGGGGGAGACGGCCGTGCCGACCACGGGCTCCAGCACCCTGGAGGAGAACGCTGCCGCGGATGCCGAGGACACCTTCGAGGGCCTCGGCGTGCCCGGAGAGCGCAGCGCGGACTCCCCCACCCAGCCTGCCCCCTCCCTGGAGGGCATGGATGCGCCGGAGCCCGGCGGACGGGTGGCCGACACGGTGCCGC
>Ga0213839_1001331_pt1 | contig 16326 bp, 23 predicted proteins | sample SWPATP21_FD_160075 | JGI IMG/M metagenome (GOLD analysis project Ga0213839, IMG submission 160075) | Coastal seawater microbial communities from Marineland, Florida, United States - SWPA TP2 #1 | ecosystem: Environmental > Aquatic > Marine > Coastal | place: USA: Florida | collected 2016-08-14
CGCTCACCGAACTCTGCGCCGGGGCGCTGGTCGCCCTGACCGCGTTCTCCCTCGCCCTGCGGCTCGTCTGAGCGCGCAAGAACGCCCGTGCGCCCGCCCGCCCCGACCCGCCCTTGCAGCGAAGGGGCGCGGCGGCGTAAGGGACCGTGATGATCACGTCTGACGCCTTCCGGTCCCATGCGCGGGCCACCCTGACGCTTGGCCTGCCGCTTGTCGGCAGCCATGTGGCGCAGTTCGCCATCACCCTGACCGATGCGGTCATGCTGGGCCGCTACGACGTGACCGCCCTGGCCGCACAGGTGCTGGCGGGCGGGTTCTTCTTCGTGATCTTCATCACCGGATCGGGGTTCGCCTGGGCCGTGACCCCGCTGGTCGCCGCCGCCGAAGGGCAGGGCGACGCCACCCAGGCGCGCCGGGCCACGCGCATGTCGCTCTGGCTCGTGACGCTCTATGCCGCGCTGACCTTTCCCGCGATGGTCTTCTCCGAACCGATCTTCCGCGCCATCGGGCAGGAGCCGGAGATCGCCGACCAGGCCGGTCAATACCTGCGAATCGCCGGTTTCGGCCTGTTGCCCGCCATCGTCGTCATGGTGTTCAAGAGCTTCCTCTCCGCGCTTGAGATGACGCGCGTGATCCTCTGGGTCACCATCGCCGCTGTCTTCGTCAACGCGGGCTGCAACGCGCTGCTGATCTTCGGGCATTGGGGCTTTCCGGAGCTGGGCATCCGTGGCGCCGCCATCGCCTCGGTCGCCACGCAGATCGCCTCTCTGGTGCCGCTCGTCCTCTACATCCGCCGCCGCCTGCCCGAACATGCCCTGTTCCAGCGCATGTGGCGCCCCGACTGGGAGGCCTTTGGCCGCGTCTTCGCCCTGGGTGTGCCGATCGGCCTGACCACCCTGGCCGAGGTCGGGCTCTTCTCCGCCTCCTCCGTCATGATGGGCTGGCTGGGTGAGGTGCCGCTGGCCGCGCATGGCATCGCGCTCCAGATCGCCTCCCTCACCTTCATGGTGCACCTCGGCCTGTCGAACGCGGCGACCGTGCGGGCCGGGCGGGCCATGGGGCGGGCCGACTGGACCGGGCTGCGTGACGGTGCGCTGACCGCCATCGCCCTGTCGCTGCTGGCCGCCGGACTGACCGTGATCCTGTTCCTCAGCCTGCCGGGGGTCCTGGTGGGGCTGTTCCTCGACGCCGCCGACCCGCAGCGCGACGCGGTGGTCGCCATCGGCCGGATGCTGCTGGCCGCCGCCGCCCTGTTCCAGCTGGTCGACGCGACGCAGGTCATGGCCATCGGCATCCTGCGCGGGGTGCAGGAGACACGTGTGCCCATGATCATCGCCACGATCAGCTACTGGATCATCGGCCTGCCGGTGGCCTACGGCCTGGCCTTCTCCGCCGGGTTCGGCGGGGTCGGCGTCTGGCTGGGCCTGGCCGCGGGGCTCGCGGTCGCGGCGGTCCTGCTGATGCTGTGGTTCTGGAAACGGGTCTACCCGCGGCTGATCCGCGGCGACATCGCCGCCGGCCCGCCGGACCCGCTCAAACCGATCCCCGCGCCCTGAGCGCGTTCCGGCCTCGAAGTCGGGTCATGTCGCGTGTCTTGAGCGCCGGGGCGGGGGTGGGGTGGAACCCCACCCTACGGGCGCGCCGGGGGGGCTTTGTGACGGGAAGCTTCGGTGTGCGTGTCGTTCCGGGGGAGGTGGGGTGAAACCCCACCCTACGGCGTGGCGAGGTCAGGGGCGGATGGCGCGCATGCAGGCGGGGCACCCCGCCCGCGGCTCCCCGGTGAGCGCGGCAGGTCCCCGGCCAATTGAACCCTACGCCATGCCCCGTGCCTTGAGCACCCGGTCCGCCTTCTTGCGCACCAATACCGTGCGCAGGTCGTGCATCGCCAGCAGCATCGCGTCGGTCACCAGGTCCAGCTGTTCGTCCGTCGCCTTGGATTGCGCCCAGTGTGCGGTCTGGTTGAGCGTGTCGACCGCCCGCAGGATATCGTCGATATCGCGATAGGCGAGGGTTTCGATCCGGTCTTCCATCCAGCTTTCGATCGCGGCGACATCGGCCTCCGTCAGCTCGCGCTCGCCATTGGCTTTGATCTCGCCGTTGCGGATGTTGACCACGGCGATCTGCTCCATCTCGATCCGCCGCGCCCGGTCGGCGGCGGTGACCCGAAAGACAAAGGCGCCGTTGTCGCGCACACGGAAGAAATAGGGGGGGAGTTCGGTGGACATGCAGGGCTCCGGCTGGTCCCGCGGACCATATGCCCCCCCGCCTCCCGGCTCAAGGGCCGACCGCGGCGCAGGCCGCGCCGGGAGGCTTGGATCGCGAAGGTGCTCGTCACCTGCGGGCGTGGTCCGGGGGCAGGTTGCCTGATGCGGGCCGGTACGGGCTCGGCCTGCCGCCGTTTTTGACGCCGCATGGAGGGGCGCGCGTCCTTAGGGCCGGGCGCGGGGCGCCTTGGTCGGCGGTCCACGCGACGCCGCCCGCACGCGTGGAGATCCTCGGGACGAGCCCGAGGATGACGGGTGCCGAAACCGCGCCGCAGATCCCCTCCCCCTGCCAGGGGGAGGGTCAGGGAGGGGGAGGCTCTCCGCCATTGCGCCACGCGACGTCGCCCGCACGCGTGAAGATCCTCGGCTCGAGCCCGAGGATGACGTCCCTCAACCCGCGTAACAGATCCCCTCCCCCTGCCAGGGGGAGGGTCAGGGAGGGGGAGGCTCACCGCCATTGCGCCACGCGACGCCGCCCGCACGCGTGGAGCTCCCCGGGTCGAGCCCGAGGAAGACGTCTATCAATCCGCGCAACCGATCCCCTCTCCCCCCGGGGGAGAGGGCCAGGGTGAGGGGGCAGCGCCCCCAACCCCGGCTCGCGAGAAAATCCTAAGAAAACCGCCCGCGATCAGCGCCTTACGCGCCGTTTTCCAGTACCCGCAGGAGCGAGCCGTCCGGGTCGATCAGCGCGAACATCCTTGGCACCGGCGAGCGGTCCATGATGCCGGTGATCCGGGGGATCGACGTGTGGTCCGTCGGAAGCCCGAGCGCCGACCATTCCGTACAAAACGCCTCCAGGTCATCGACCCGGACACAGGCGCTGAACCAGCTGGAGTAGGGATCGACCTCCGGATGCGGGAAGAATTCGATCTCAAGCCCCGCCCGCGTCAGGATCATCCAGTGATCGTCCCGGTAGGCCACCGAAAACCCCATGCGGCCGTAGAACGCCACGGTCGCATCGAAATCCCGCGACGGGAGATTGGCGGTGACCCGGTCTCCCGCTGACGCCATCAGCTCAGGCTCGCGCAGAAATCCTGGATCCGGGTGCAGGCCTCTTTGAGGTTCTCGTCCGAGGTGGCGTAGGACACGCGGAAGTTCGGCGAAAGCCCGAAGGCCGCCCCGAACACCACCGCAACGCCCTTGTCCTCCAGCAACGCCTTGGCAAAGACCTCGTCATCCGTGATCTTCGTGCCCGACGGGGTGGTCTTGCCGATCAGACCGGCGATGGACGGATAGACATAGAACGCCCCCTCCGGCACCGGGCAGGTGATCCCGTCGATGGCGTTCAGCATCTCGCAGACAAGGTTGCGGCGGCGCACGAAGATCTCGTTGTTGCCGGCCATGTAATCCTGCGTCCCGTTCAGCGCCTCGACCGCCGCCCACTGAGAAATCGAACAGGGGTTGGAGGTCGACTGCGACTGGATCTTGCGGATCGCGCCGATCAACTCCTTCGGCCCGGCCGCATAGCCGATCCGCCAGCCGGTCATCGCATAGGCCTTGGACACGCCGTTGACGGTCAGGGTGCGGTCATAGAGCTCCGGCTCGACCTCTGCGGGGGTGCAGAATTCGAAATCGTCATAGGCGAGGTGCTCGTACATGTCGTCCGTCATGATCCAGACATGCGGATGCCGCTTGAGCACATAGGTCAGCGCCTTCAGTTCCGCCCGCGAATAGCCCGCCCCGGTCGGGTTGGACGGAGAGTTGAAGATGAACCACTTGGTCTTCGGCGTGATCGCCGCCTCAAGCTGCTCTGCCGTGATCTTGAAATTGGTCTCAAGCTGCCCCTCGACGAAGGTCGGCGTGCCCCCGGCCAGCAGCGCCATGTCGGGATAGGACACCCAGTAGGGCGCGGGGATCAGAACCTCGTCACCGGGGTTCAGCGTCGCCATCAGCGCATTATACAGCACCTGCTTGCCGCCCGTGCCCACGGTGACCTGCTCGGGCGTGTAGTCCAGCCCGTTGTCCCGCTTGAACTTGGCGCAGATCGCCTTTTTCAGCTCCGGGATGCCATCGACGGCGGTGTATTTCGTTTTCCCGCCATTGATCGCCGCAATTGCAGCAGCCTTGATGTTTTCGGGCGTGTCAAAGTCCGGTTCACCGGCCCCGAGACCGATGACGTCCTTCCCGGCCGCCTTCAGTTCCGCCGCCATGTTGGTGACGGCAATTGTCGGGGAGGGTTTCACGCGGGACAGGGTATCGGACAGGAAAGGCATCAGGGCCCCCAAGGGTTTGAGTTTCGGACGGCCCTGTCATAGAAGCATCTGCGGAGCCCCTCAAGCGGGTTCGGAAGGGATACCGGCATGACCGACGATAATACCGACTGGTATGGTGCAGACAGTGCAACTTTCGGAGACAGGCTCGCCGCCGCGCGCGAAGCCGCCGGGATGAGCCAAAACGACCTGGCCCGCCGCCTCGGGGTGAAAACCGCGACCCTGCGCGGCTGGGAAGAGGACCAGTCCGAACCCCGCGCCAACCGCCTGTCGATGCTCAGCGGCTTGCTGGGCGTGTCGCTGCCCTGGCTTCTGACCGGCGAGGGCGAGGGTGTGGACCCGCCGGGCGACGCGGTGGAACTGTCCGGCGACATCTCGGCCATCCTGACCGAACTGCGCGACCTGCGCGCCGATCTCGACGCCAAGGTCGGGCGCCTCGCGGTGCTGGAAAAGCGCCTGCGCAGCAAGCTGAAAGAGGACGCCTGAGGAATGAGCGAACCGCGGGAAACCCGGCTGAAGCGGATGCGTATGCGGTCGATGCGCCGGGGCACCAAGGAAATGGACATCCTGATGATGCGCTTCGCCGAGGCGCATCTGGAGGGACTCGGCGAGGCGGAGCTCGACCTTCTCGACCGCGTGCTGGAGGAAAACGACCAGGACCTCTACCGCTGGATCACCGGGCAGGAAGCCGCACCCGAACCGCTGGCCCCGCTGATCGGCCGCATCGCCGCTGAGGCCGCACGCGGCCCTGCCTGACCCGGCGTCAGATCGCTTTTCGCTTAACGTTTTCTTGGCTTTTATCGGTCAGGCTCCTCTCCGAGCAGTAAGCGACGGAGACGGAATTGAACGATGTCTATGCATAAACCCGCGCCCTTGCCGGCTGGCGAACAGGCATTCCTGGCCACCTATCTCGATTGCCTCTCGCTGGTGGAACGGCTCCACCGGCTTTTGCTGGATGTCATCAAGGACGAATTCGAACGTGTCGGCGTGCTCGACATCAACGCCGTGCAGGCGCTGCTTCTGTTCAACATCGGCGAGAATGAGGTGACGGCGGGGGAGCTCCGCTCGCGCGGGTATTACCAGGGGTCCAACGTCAGCTACAACCTGAAGAAACTGGTGGAAATGGGCTATATGCACCACCAGCGATGCGAGATTGACCGCCGCTCTGTCCGGGTCCGGCTGACCCAGAAGGGGCGGGAGGTCCGCGATACGGTCGCCACCCTCTTTGCCCGCCATGCAGAGGAAATTGCCGGCCGCGAAATTCTGGACGCCGGGGGGATCGACCTGATCACCTCCTCCCTCCGCCGCGTCGAACGCTATTGGTCCGATCAGATCAGGTATATCTACTGATCCGAACGGCCCTCCGCTCCACCATGCTGTGGTGCCGGTCCAGAAGGACTTTGGGGATATGGGCGTGACGGAGCGCCCGTAGATGCTGCCGCGTCACGCGGCAGCGATGTGAGTGCAAGGCGGCGGGCCAGTGCCCCCGGCGGTGGCCCGTCAACCTTGTCCGCATTCCATCACACCCCTCGGGACGCCGTGCCGCGGATCGCCCGGTTCCGCGCGCCCGCTCTCATCGCCGCGACCTCACCGCAGCGCTCCAAGGTCCGCCCTGACCGAGGGCCCGGGCCCGGCCCCGGTCGCAGCCCCTGTCGTGGCGTCCGATACGGCCACCACCTGCAACTCCCGCAGCAGTTTGCGGACCATTGCGGCCTCGAACGCCTCGAACCCCGCGGCGGTTTCGACAAAGGCGTCCTCCCCCCGCAGGACATAGGCCCGGTAATAGGCGACGAGCTCTCCGATTTCGGGCGTCCGGCCCTCTCCCGCGGTCGGCACCGCCTCTCCGATCACCAGCCCGTTCACCGTCACCCCGTCCAGCGGCGCCCCGATGGCGCCGGGCAGGGGGCCGGTGTTGGATTTGCCGTCCCCGGATACGTCGATCACCTGCCGCCAGCACTCCGCCTGTGCCCGCACTTCGGTCCCCGCCCGGCGCAGCGCCGCGCCGATGGCGGTGGACAGGGGCGCGGCCACCCGTGCCGTGCCCCTGAGCCGCGACGCGACCCCGGCCAGCGCCGCCGCATCCGCCACATCCGTCCACGGCTGGATCATCCGCTGGAACCCTTCGCCCGACCATTCCATCACCGCGATGCGGACCGGCGCGCCCGGCATTGCCTCGAACGCCGCCACGACCTGCGGGTCCAGCAGCGCCCCGGCCAGCCCGTCCAGCTGTAGCCGGTATTCCCGCGCATCCACCGATCCCGACACGTCCAGCGCCAGCAGCAACGCCTGCCGGCAGGACGCGCCCGCCGCCACGGGCAGCCACAGCGCCGCCGCCACCAGCGCCGCCCTTACCCAGGCTGCCATGCCTCGACCTCCCGCGATCCCAGGATCAGCCCGTTGATTTCACGAAACAACTTGCGTGCCATGGCGGCTTCGAATTCCTCGAACCCCTGCGCCACCTCAAGAAAGGCGCCCGGCCCGCGCAGCACCTCCGTCTGGTAGAAGCGCAGCACATCCGCTTCCTGCCCCTCGATCACCAGCCCGTTGACGGTCACGCCCTGAAACGGGAAATGCCGGTAGGCGCTGGCCGGCAGGAAGCCTTCGTTATTCGTCCCGTCGCCGGAAATGTCGATCACCCGCCGGTCGCAATCCGGCGCCTCCGCCAGCATCCCGGCCCCGTAGCCGAGCGCATAACCGATCGCGGTCGGAAAATCCTTCCACCCGCGCCGCGCCCCCAGGATCCCGGCGATCACCGCATCGAGCCGGGCCGGGCCGTCGATCACCGTCCAGTCCAGCATCACCGTCTGCTGTGTCCGCCCGCTCCATTCATAGACCGCCAGCGCGACATGCCCGCTCGGATCGTTGAGGATCGCATCGCGGATGTCCGGCGCATCCAGCGCCCGCGCCAACCCGTCCCGCTGGAGCACATATTCCCGCGCATCCACCGAGGCCGAGACATCCATCGCGATGAGAAGCGCCAGCCGGCACTGCGCCACGGCCCCCGCCGCCGACCCCGCCAGCAGCGCCAGCGCGGCGGCGGCCAGCCGCGCGGTCACCAGTGCCCCGTGTTTTCCATGCTGGCCCATGGTTCCGCAGGCTCCAGCGCAGGCCCGTCCTGCAACAGCTCGATCGAGATATTGTCGGGCGAGCGCACGAAAGCCATCCGACCGTCCCGTGGCGGCCGGTTGATCGTCACGCCATTGTCCATAAGGTGCTGGCACATCTCGTAAATATTACCGACCGAATAGGCGAGATGCCCGAAATGGCGGCTGTCGGAGGGCAGCCCGTCATCGCCGTCCCAATTATAGGTCAGCTCCACCGGGCAGTCTTCCTGCCCCTCCGGCGCCATGAAGATCAGGGAAAACCGGCCCTGTTCACTGTCGATCCGCCGGGTTTCCTTCAGCCCCAGCAGTTCAAAGAAGGCCATGGTCCTTTCCAGGTCCTTCACGCGGACCATCGTGTGCAAATAGCGGATTTTCATCGCGGGCTCCCTTTCTCGCGTCAGTCGCAGGATAGGCCGCTTTGCCCCGCTGTCGAGGGGGCGCAGGTCACAGATCTGCCAGCCGCCCCACGCCCGCCCCGGCCGGAAATGCCGGTCAGGTCAGTCGGATAGCCCCAGCAGGACGCCTTGCATCGGTCCCGGTGCGCGATTTCGCACCCTATCTGGTGGTACCTGCGGGGCGTTTGTCTATATACTGTGCTGGTCGCCCCCATGGGAATCACCGAAACCGACCGGAGAACCACCCGATGCGCCAATATCATGACCAGCTTCGCACAGTGCTGGACCACGGCACCCCCTCCACCGACCGCACCGGCACCGGCACGATCTCCTATTTCGGGCTCCAGGCGCGCTATCCGCTGGCCGAGGGCTTTCCCCTCGTCACGACGAAGAAACTGCACCTGAAATCCATCGTGCATGAACTACTCTGGTTCCTCTCGGGCGACACGAATATCCGGTATCTCAAGGAGAACGGCGTCTCCATCTGGGACGAATGGGCCGATGAGAATGGCGATCTCGGGCCGGTCTATGGGCACCAGTGGCGCCACTGGCCCACCCCGCAGGGCGAGATCGACCAGATTGCCCGGCTGGTCGAGGCGATCCGGAAGACGCCGGATTCGCGGCGCCTCATCGTCTCCGCCTGGAACCCGGCGGAGGTCGACCAGATGGCGCTCCCCCCCTGCCACACGCTCTGGCAGGTGCGCATCGCGGGGGGCAAGCTGCACCTCCAGCTTTATCAGCGCTCCGCCGACATGTTCCTCGGCGTGCCCTTCAACATCGCCTCCTACGCCCTGCTGCAGGTCATGCTGGCCCATGTCACCGGCTATGAACCGGGTGACTTCGTCCATTCCATCGGCGACGCGCACATCTATTCCAACCATATGGAGCAGGTCGCGCTTCAGCTCACCCGCACGCCGCATCCGCTGCCGACGCTGCGCCTGACCCGCGACGTCTCCTCCATCTTCGACTTCAGGTATGAAGATTTCGTATTCGAAAACTACACCCCCGACGCGGCAATCCGCGCGCCCGTCGCGGTCTGAGGAGGCGCGTCATGATCACCCTCATCGTCGCCCGCGACCGCAACGGCGCCATCGGCCGCGACGGGGGCATCCCCTGGCATCTGCCTGGCGACCTGAAGATGTTCCAGCGCGAAACGACCGGCGGCGCGCTCATCATGGGCCGCGCCACATGGGAGAGCCTGCCGGTCAAACCCCTGAAAAAACGTCTGAATATCGTTGTCTCCCGCGACCGCTCGCTGACCGACCACGTCGTCGGATCGGTCGAGGAGGCCATCGCGCTGGCCCATGCCGAGGGTTACTTCCGCCTCTACGGCATCGGCGGCGCAGGTATCTACCGGGAGATGCTGCCGCTCGCGCACCGTCTGTTGCTGACCGAGGTGGATTGCGCCGTCGACGGCGCGGATACGTGGTTTCCGGAGGTGAACGAGGCGGATTGGCGGGAGATCTCAACCCTGCCGGGCGAGGGGGAATTGGGGTATGTGGTGAGGGAGTTGGTGGGGTGAGTGGGACCTTGCATTGGCGAAGTAACCCCAAGCGGCGTCAGCCCGACAGGTTGCGGATGCAATGAAGCTTCAAGCGTATTTCGATGAAAGCGGCGACGACGGCGGATTTCCCATTCTGAGTGTTGGCGGGTATGTTCTGAAACGTAGTCATGTGAGCCGCCTTGAGGCCCAGTGGGGCTTTCAACTGCGCAAATTGAATTTGCCATATTTTCATATGGTGGAGTGCGCACATGAGCCGCCGGGTGGGGTATTTAAAGGCATCGACAAGCCGACAAGAGCACAGCTTCAGGCCAAGTTAATTTCGATCATTCATGAGTGTGTGGAGTTTGGTGTTGTCGTTGCCACACCGTTGCGGTTTTTTGATAGTGTTCGAGATGCGTATACAGAATGCGTCACAGGGACAATTTTTGCGATTGCTAGCCTGCTTCAAAACAAGAAGATAGACTTGAGCCGGGTCGAGGTCCAAATGCATTATGAAAGCGGACACAAGCACAGCGGCCCCGCACGAAAACACTATTTGAGCCTCAGGCAACCTTTCAAAGCCAGCACCTTTCAATACGTAAGAAAAGCGGAAAGTTGCTCCGTTCAAGCTGCAGATTTGCTCGTTTGGCACTACAACAAATTCGTCAAAGATAAAGTGGAAGGTCGTAGGCGAACAAGGAAAGACTTTCGTGAGCTTATGAATGTGCCTACGTGGTTTTTGAATGTCTGTCCGATGGGGGATGTAGTTCCTATTGTTGAGTTCCATAACAACTCTTTAGACAGCATTTGGGATGAGGATAATATCCGCGCCCTTTATTCTCCCGATAAGGATCGGGGAGAGATTTTGGAGTGGTTGAGGTCTAGAAATTCACTGGCGTTGCGAAATTAAGGTATTGTGGGAAACCATATAATTCGGCGGTTTTGACTATTGATCGAAATATCCTTGGCCCGTCCGTTCGGCGCTCGAGTGTAAGCAATGATCATGTTTTGGCCCGAGGGCGACCAGCCCCGGGCCGCGCCCGACCCTCCCCCCGGGAGGGCGCATTGGCGACGCCGCACACCACTCAATCCAACCAATATGCTTTTGAGATAAACCGTAGACCACAATCGCCTCAAAGCGCCCACCCAGGGTCGGGCGCGACCCTCACCGCCATTGACCCGCGCCCGCCGGAGCTCCGCCCGTTCGGCGCTCGGTCCGTCCGCCGGAACGGCAACAAAGCAACGCCGCCGGACAAGCCTTCGTGTCGGCGTAGGGTGGGGTTTCACCCCACCTTGGCGATGCGGGTTGTGGGGTAAAACCCCACCCTACCGGGCGGCGATATCGGCCCGCGGCCAACCGAAGACCGATCCACTTTTCCCGACCGGCCGTACATATTCCGACGATACCGGAGACGATGCCCATGCAGATCCTGACCCTTTACCTCTCGACCGCCGTGATCTTCCTCGGCCTCGATGCGATCATGCTGAAGACCGTCATGCGGCCCGTGTTCGAGACCCGGATCGCCCATCTCCTGCTGGACGACCTGCGGCTTGGGCCGGCGGTGGTGTTCTACCTCTTCTACGTCGCGGGCGTGGTCTGGTTCGTGTCTCTCCCCGCGCTCAGGGCAGGGGCGCCCTGGCAGGCGCTGGTGCAGGGGGCGGTGCTGGGCGCGATGGCCTATGGCACCTACGAGTTCACCAATTACGCGACCCTCCGCGACTGGGCGCCGAAGATGGTCGCCATCGACCTCGCCTGGGGGACCGTCCTGACCGGGACGGCGGCGGCGGCGGGGGTCTGGATCACGGGGACGCTGTTTCGCGGGTGACGCGGATCAGGGGCAATTGTCTTTTGCGTTTTGTCCTCAGGGTGATAAGCTCTGATCAAATCGCCAGAAGGCTTTGATGAGGGCAGACCCATGAAGACATTGATGATCACCGCGGGCCTCGGCCTGATGGCCATGGCCGCTCCGGCCGCCGCCGACGCCAAGCTCTTTCCCTATCCGGCCTCGGCCAACTACTGCCCCGCCGGGCTTCAGCCGATCCAGCTGGGCGGCGTGATCTGCTGCGGCGTGCCGAACCAGTCGGTCACCTATTCCCAGTACCAGGCCCATCCGGCCCCGTCGCGCCGGGTCTACCGCGCACCGAAATGGGACGGGTCCAAATCGCCCGCAGGCTGGGACGGGTCGAAATCGCCGCAGGGCTGAGATCCCCGCGATCCAGACGAACAAGGCGCGCCCCGACCGGCGCGCCTTTTTTCTTGCCGCGAGACCTTCTGCCGTGACGCCCGCTCAGGTTGGCCCGGCCCCGCTGCTGGCCAAAATCATCGCGTGACGTGAATGTGCCTCGCCCGAAGTTCATCAAACTGTTACATTGGGGAAAACAACGCACAGGCCCCCGATGATCCGTCCGATGCTCCTGTCCCTTGTCCTCGCCACCCCGGCCGTGGCGAACCCGATCGCAGAGGTGCTGTGCGAACCCACCTCGCGCATGACGGACAAGCTGACCCGGCAGATGCAGAGCGAACGGCAGAGCATGGGCCTGCGCGGTCCCGAGCAGGTGGTCGAGGTCTGGACCGACAAGCGCGGCGACTGGACGATGGTGATCACCTACGCCAGCGGGCAGAGCTGTATCGTCGCCATGGGCGAGGCCTGGATGGACACGGCTCCGAAAGACCCGGCCTGATCGCCCGGGTCGTCAGGTCCGCAGATCCGCTTCAGAGAAGCTTGAGGTCGCCCGCCATCTGGCGGCCATCCCGGCCGTCGAGAAGCTCGTAGGCAACTTTCTGGTTGTCCGCGAGGCCGGTCAGCCCCGATCGCTCAACCGCGGAGATATGCACGAACACATCCTTCCCGCCATCCTCGGGTTCGATGAACCCGTAACCCTTCGTCGTATTGAACCACTTTACGGTGCCGTTCGGCATGCCGCGTCTCCTTCTGGTACTTCTGTACTTCCCCCGCGGTCGTGCGAGGGGATCGGGCCACGCAGGCCACCGATCCATTCCAGCAGACTGCGGGTCCCATGTAAAAATCAAGCAAAACGGTGATGAATCCCGGCGGAATGTCACCTATGTCTTTCGAAACGCCTAAGGGAAGGAAGCAATGAAGCTCTACGGCTTGAAAAACTGCGACACCTGCCGCGCCGCCCGCAAGGCCCTGCCGCAGGCGGAATTTGCGGATGTCCGCGAAGAGGGCGTGGAGCCCGCGATTCTCGCCGCCGCGCTGGACCGGTTCGGCGAGGCGCTGGTCAACCGCAAGTCCACCACCTGGCGCGGCCTGGACGAGGCAGAGCGCGCCCGGCCGCCGCTGGATCTTCTGTCGGACCATCCCGCCCTGATGAAACGGCCGCTCATCGTCGATGGCGACCGCATGACCCTGGGCTGGACCAAGGCCACCCAGGCCGATCTGGGGGTTTGAGCGATGCGGAACGCGGCGCTCATCCTCGGTCTGATCGGGGGATTGATGGGGCTGGTCGTCGGTCTCTTCAGCTATGGCTACACGGAGGCGATCCAGCGGTTCGGAGAGGTCGAGGGCCTTTTTGAACAGGTCGCCAATGTCGACGCGATCCGCGCCACGGCCGTCCTGTCGCCGATTCTCGCGCTGGCAGGGGCCGGCATGGCCAAGGTCCGCGCGCTCTGGGGCGGGGTGCTTCTGCTGGTCTCGGTCGTCGGCATGTATCTTGGCATGGGATTCGGGTTCTTCACCCTCTGGCCCATGGCCTTCTGCGGCGTGGCCGGGATCATGGCGCTGGCTGCGGCGCAGCCGGATGAGCCGAAGGCGCATTTCTGAACACCACCCGGTCGAGCGACAGCAGCCCGCCACCCAGCACCACCAGCGTGGCCAGCACATAGACCCAGAACGCTCGCTGATCGAGGATCAGCGCATCCGGCGCCTTGTCGAACCAGGCGCCGAGCGTGCCCTCATGTTCGATCGCGCCGTGGCCGTAGAGGTCGGTCAGGCTCTGCACCGCGATGAAGCCGATCATGCCAAGCGCCGAGATCCGCGACAGCAGGCCCAGCACGACCAGTGCCGGCAGGATGAACTCGGCCCACATGCCCGCCGTGACCACCGCCCAGTGATAGAGGCCGAGATTGTCGAGATTGTAGCCCGCCGCCTCCGTCGCCCTGGGGAAGATCTGCGCATAGGCCCCGAGGGAGGGCGAGAAAATTCCGAGTATGCCCGAGCCGAGCTTGGTCACTGCCGAGGCCCAGAAATAGGGCAGGAGAACCGCCGCGAAGGTGAACCGCGCCAGCAGCGGCAGGATCGGTGTCAGGCGGGCGAGGGGGGCTGTCGGGTCGGTCATGTCATGCCTCCTTGGCTGGCGTCAGGGCCTGGTTCTGCATCAGCAGGGTCAGGATCGGGGTCGGGTCATAGGCTTCGCTTTGCGCCGTCCCGGCCTCCGCCGCGTCGGCGAGGACCGCGCCTTCTGCCAGCGCGGCGAGGAAGGCGGCATCGCCGGGGGCTAGCAGATGGGGCACCGGGTCGAACTCGGGGCGCAGGATCAGCACGTCCTCCGCGCCGGGGTCCGCCTGCGGGGCGGAGGGATCGAGCGCGCGCCGCCAGATCGACAGCACCGGCCAGTCAGAACGCAGCAGGCGCAGCGACGGTGGCAGGGTGAACCGGGTCGCACCCAGCTCTTCCGGCGGGATCGCGGCCAGCGCGGCAGGGTCGGCCACCGGCCCGTCGGCGGCGTGATAGCTTTCGCGCAAGGTGAATTCGAGCCGGGCGAGGTCGCTGATCCAGCGCATATGCGCCACCTGCGGGGCCGCGTCGAGGAACCCGGCCAGCGCCTCTCCGAACCGCGCCATCAGCGGCGAGGCGGGCGGATGCTGGCGCAGATATACCGCGGCCATGCCCCGGAACATCTCGTCCCCCAGCACGGCATGACAGGCGGGGAAGCCTTCGATCAGCGCCTCCGTCAGGCTGACGGCGACATTGTTGCGATAGACGGCAAATCGCCGCCCCGCAGGCCGCCCCGCCCCGTCCGTGAGGGACGCGGGCACCGGCGCGGCGGGGTCCATCATCGCCGCGCGGAAACTGGTCTGGTCGGTCCCGGTCATGCCGCGGCCCGCGCGGCGGCGCGGTCGAGGGCCGCGCGCGCCCGCTCCGCCTCTGCGGCCAGCACCGGCCAGTCCGGCACATCCGTATCCCATTCGATCAGGAGCGGGGCCTCCCCGCGCCGCGCCAGTACATCATCGAGCAGCGCCCAGACCGGGTCCGCGACCTCGCGCCCGTGGCTGTCGATCAATAGCGGCGCGCCGTGGTCGTCCTCGTCCTCGTCATGCCCGCCCAGATGCAGCTCTCCGACCGCCTCGATCGGGAAATCGGCCACGTAGGCCCGCGCGTCGAGGCCCAGGTTGGTGGCCGACACGAAGACGTTGTTCACGTCCAGCAGCAGCCCGCAGCCCGTCCGCGCCACGACCTCGCGCAGGAAATCCGTCTCGCTCATCGTGCTTTCGGCAAAGGCGAGGTAGGAGGACGGGTTTTCCAGCAGCATCCGCCGCCCGATCGCTTCCTGCAGTTCGTCGATATGATCGGCGACGCGGGCGACAGTGGCGGGGGTATAGGGCAGGGGCAGCAGGTCGTTGAGGAAAGCGCCCTCATGCGTCGACCAGGCCAGGTGTTCGGAAAAGCTCGCCGGGTCGAGCCAGCCGCAGAGGTGTTTCAACCGCGCGAGGTGGTCCGGATCAAGGCGGCCCTCGCCGCCGATCGACAGGCCGACGCCGTGCACGGAAATGGGAAATCTTTCAGACAGATGGCGGAGTTGCGCAAGGGGGCGGCCACCGTCGCCCATGTAATTCTCGGCATGGATTTCGAGCCAGCCGACAGGGCCGGGATCGTCCATGATCTCTGCATAATGTTGCGGCTTGTAGCCGACGCCGGGGGCGGGGGGGAGGTGGCGGGTCATCTCGTATCTCCATCCAGCGGAACGTTGCGGGCCGGGGGCAGGTGGGGTGAACCCCCACCCTACGGGGAACCCCCGGGGGTATATCCCGGGCCATGGGCAGTGTGGGTCGGGGCAGGTGAGACGAACCCCCACCCTGCGGGCTTGCCGACCCGGAAAGGTGGGGTGAAACCCCACCCTGCGGGCGCTGTAGGGTGGGGGTTCACCCCACCCCGGCCCGTCGGCAGGGCGGAGGCTGTCCTCCGCCCCGCAAGCGGCCTCAGCCGTCCATCGGCAGATCGCGCTCGAGCGCGGTCGTGGAGCCCATCTTGCCTTCGGGCAGCATCACCTTGGTGCCGTCTGCCAGGACCGGGTGTGCCGTCTCGCAGGTGCCTTCCTGCACCAGGGTCCAGGCGTTGCCCTGGTAATCGACCTTGGACGTGCCGGCACAGGTCGTGCCCGGGCCAGCAGCGCAGTCGTTCTTGCCGGCCATGGAAACGCCGTAGCACTTCACATTCTCGGCCGCGGTGGCAGCGGTGGTGACGGCGGCGGTTGCGGAAACGGCTGCGGCGAAAGCGGTCAGGACAAGTGCCTTGTTGGTTTTCATGGTTTTCCTCCGTTGGAATACGCCCATGTGGCGTTCGGTTTGAAGCGGCGCCGGATTTGGCGACCGTGCCCCTCCTTTCGCGGCGGGGAGGAAGGATGTTACATGGCTCACGAACGAGTGATGATATTTACAATTTTTCACGGTTCGCTGTAACGATTGCCCATGGCGCGCGAATGGAGAGGTGAATGACGGATCGCAACAGCCGCTGGAGCGATCTGCTGCGCAGGGGTATGCGCGGAGACAGCGCCGCCTATGGGGCTTTCCTTGCCGACATTACCCCCGTCATCCGCGGTATCGTCCGTGCCCGCACCGGCGGGGCGGAGGATGGCGAGGATGTCGTGCAGGAAGTGCTCCTTGCGGTTCACGCCAAACGCCATACATGG
>Ga0213839_1001334_pt1 | contig 16309 bp, 15 predicted proteins | sample SWPATP21_FD_160075 | JGI IMG/M metagenome (GOLD analysis project Ga0213839, IMG submission 160075) | Coastal seawater microbial communities from Marineland, Florida, United States - SWPA TP2 #1 | ecosystem: Environmental > Aquatic > Marine > Coastal | place: USA: Florida | collected 2016-08-14
AGGCGTGCCAGACGACGACGGTGGTGGACCAGGAGCATGCCCACGGCTTCGCCCTCATGCTCGAGGCGTACCCAGCGCACTCGGGGCCAGAGCTGTCCGTCGGGCGGAGCGATGGACGCCCCACGAGGCATCGACCCGAGGTCGGTCCCGGCCTCGCCGATGAACACCAAGCGGTCGTGTTCGGGGGCGTCTTCGGGGACGGAGACATCGTGCCCGTCAAGGACGACCGTCCACACCTTGGGCCCCGTGGCGGCGGGCTCGTCGTCGCGAGGGTCTTTGACGTGATCCCAGGCATCGTCTTGCAGCTCGGGCGCACCCACCAACGTCAGCAGACCAAGGGGGTCGGCGCCCTTGGGGAGCACCCGGGCCATCACAGCTTCGGCGTTGCCACGCGGATGCGGGAGGAAGGCCGGGGCGGACGGGTTGGCGCTCCCGGCGACCAACAGCGTGGCTGTGGCGCCTTCGAAGAGCAGGGCCTTGGCGTGCAGGAAGCTCGCGCTTCGCTTCTCGGGCACCAGCCCCATCGCGTCCACGAGGCGGACACGGCCTGGCAGTTCCTTCCGTCGGTGGGCTGGGAAGGTGGCTTCGTGTGGCCGCAGCCCGACGACGACGTCCGCATCGGGTGCAGCGGCGCAGATGGTGAGCAGGAACGCCAGCTCCATGTCGAAGAAGGGACCGGTGACCACGACGCGCTTCAGCCCTGCGGGGACCATCTCGCGGATCTGGGGCCAGAGCGGTGCCCCTCGACTCGACGCCACCACCGTGTCCGAGCTTTCGACCTCGTAGGGCTCGGAGAGCCACGGGGCGAGATGCTCCACCAGGTCCAGGGACTCCGACGGGGACGCGGACTCCTCGCCCCACCTCCGCACAGCCTGCCAAGCCTGCTTGAGCAGACGCCGCCCGCCCTCGTCCCCCCGTCCCGAGGCGTAGGTCGTCAGCTCCACGTTGTGGTTGAACCCCGCCAGCGTGAGGTTGTGGCTGCCCAGCCACAGGCGCCCGTGGTTCTCCCCGACCTGCAGCAGGAGCTTCGGATGGAAGGCGCCCGGATAGCGCATCGGGATGACGGTGTACTCGACCCCGGCCAGCCGGGGTCGGCGATCCTCCGAGGCCACTGCTTCGCGGAAACGGGCTTCGTCGATGAACAACACGATGTGGCCGCAGCCGACGCTCTGGAGGCGCCGTAGCACGACGTGCTCGAAGAACGGGAACGAGGCGTTGTAGGTCGTGATGACGGCGGCTCGGGTCGTCTTCACGCTCGCGATGGCCTTGAGCAGTCGTGCGTTGTCAGCCATCGGTCCGTTCCAGCAGCTCGAGTCCGAACGCGGTGGGGTGCCCGCTGGTGCGGTCGATGGCGCCCAGATCCTCCAGGACCCGGACCGCTTGCGTGAACCTGGGGTTGCCGAAGGTGGGCACAGGGCGGCCGTGCACGCGGTAGCTGCCGTCGTCCTCGGGTCGGACTTGGAACGTGTCGTTCAGCTGTTGCCGTAGTTTCCTGAAGGCGACTCGGTCGTGCAGGCGCAGCCCCCAGTCCATGGCCACCTCCGCAACGATGTCGCGAAGGGGGCGTCCCTCCCAGGTGGCTGCCCGCCCAGCGAGGGACTGGAGATGCACTGGGTACAGCTCGAGCTGTCGGGGTGAGATCTGCAGACCTCGAAACGGGCGATCCAGTGGGCTTCGCGCGACGACAGCCAGGAGAAGGCGGATGCTGTCCGCAGCCACGACCCGGGGCGTCGTGGCCTTGGAGAGCGAGCCTGCGAGCCCGTGCTCGTGCGGGCCGGCATGCCACTGGTCGTCGTCCACAAGGGTCTCGACCACTGCCTGCGCGGCCTCCTCGAGCGGGGTGTACAGGTCGATGCCGAGCTCCGGTCTCGTGACCTCGACGCAGGCCTCGGCGAAGTCCAAGGGCGTGCCGAACTGGCCTCCCTGGCTCGTCAGGTGGTCGAGAGTGGACCAGAACAAGCCCTGGATGGCCATGGAGAGCCACTCGGACCGCTGGTAGATCCCCCAGTGCTCTCGGACGCGCTCGAGCTCACGGGACAGCTCCCAACGGCTGCCGTCCGGAAGAAAGCCGGTGGCCGTGGAGCCCCGGAAGACACTGATGTTCAGGCTGTCGTCGCCCGACAGCTGATGGGCGAGGTCCAGGATGAGACGCATCGAGCGGCGGTTTGCCGTTACGGACCACAGCACCTGGGTGAGGGCGTCACGCTCGTCCGTGGCAGCCTCCAGACCGGCGAGGCGAAGGGACGCCAGTTGGTCCAGGTCATCGAGGGCAACGGTCCCTGTGTCGACGCAGCGGATGAAGCGAGCCCGGTCGGCCACCCGGTCGACGGCTTCTGCCAGCTCACGTCCAGACTGGTTCGTCCACGTGAGCCCGTCCGCCGCGTCGTTCACCGTGAGGATGCCCAGGCGCTCGAGGGTGCCCTGGTAGTACTGGCCCAGTCCGCCGCGCGTAGCCTTGAAGTAGCGCTCGCCGTCTGCGGCATCCTGGGCGGCCCAGCGACCGAGGTTGATGAGGCCGCCGTCCTTCTTCGCGAGCTCCAACGCCTTGGACAAGGTGCTCGACCCGACGGCCGCCCGGGTGTTCTCGTCCGACCCCTGGTGGAGCGAGATCAGGGTGAGGAGGCAGTCTGCCCGGCGGAACCAGCTGCCCCGGTCGGCCTTGGCGACCTCGGCCTGGTCCATCGCCCACAGCACCCATGGGTACAGGGTGTAGTAGCGGCCACGGTCTGTGACGTTGGTGACCCCGGGTAGCAGCTGGCCGTAGAGGATCTCGCAGATGGCGCGGGTGGCGAGGTGGTCCTGGCCTCTTGTGATCCCGGTGGGCTGCAGCCAGGTCGTCTCGATGGGCATGGCTCCCTCAACGTGGGCGTTCTACCGTACGCGACGTTCGCGTCGAGAACCTACCCATCGATGCGCCAGCACTACGACGACATGGGAGGTCCAGGCCCCACCACCGGGTCCAGGTCATCCGCAGCCGAGATCGCCCACTCACACCACGCGGCCTTCGCGGGTGTCAGGTCGGGGCGAGCCTTCATCGCAGCACACATCCGACGGATGCGAAGCGCGGACTCGTGGGCATCGGCGAGAGCGACGAGCTCTTCGAGACGACGCGCCTTCTCTTCGGCCCGCCGTTCTTCATCGAGAAGGCGCTCACGCTCTTCTTCGAGCTGACGCCGCCGCTCCTCGCGACGAGCGTTCTCCAGACGCCGGTCCTCGAGGCGTTGCTTGTGCAGGGCGGCTGCGGCTGCCAGCCCTTCGGCGATGCTTCCGATCTCGGCCTCGAGCCGCTTCGTCGGGCTGTCCGCCCATCGCTGTCGGCCGCCGGTGCCCTCGATGCCGTGGATGTAGAACTCGAGCTTCCCCGTCAGGTGGTACTCCCGCACCTCCTTCGCCAGCCAGAAGCGCACCCTCGAGGAGGCCTTCTCCTCCGGCGTCAACGGACGCTTGGTCATCCGGACCTTCTCGGCGATGGACATCTCGAGCTCCACGGCGTCGACCGTGATGGCGGTGGCGTAGGCCAGGAAGGGCCCCTTCCGGAAGTAGCCCTTGCTCGACCTCTCGGGCCGCTTGGTGATTCTCACGGGCCAGCCGTTGGCGTCGGCTGTTGCCAGCACCGCCGCCATGATCCCCAGCGCTCGCTCGATGAGCTCGGGGCCAACCACGACGGAGAGCACTCGACCGCGAGGGGAGACGGTGCCGCGCTCGCTGTCTGGCTTGGCTCGCAGAAGCGCCTTTCTTGTTCGGGTAACGGCGGCCACCTCTGTTGCCGGTGGCTGTCTGACGGCGACTCGCGGCTCCTCCGCCGTGTCGGTCGGCTTGGGTCGGCCGACGCGCTGCTGCCCGGCCTTCCTCACCTCGACCTCTTCTACGACCCCGTCGGTCAGCGCCGGCAGGGCCGCCTTCTCCGGTTCTCGCCCCATGTCGCGGAGCGTCCAGTGGCCCTGCTTCGGTCGGGGGATGTTCATGGTGGTGCAGGCTTTCGCGAGGGTCGGCGGCGACACCTGGAGGTCCTTGGCGATGTGGGTCATCGGTCGAGCCCAGACCTGCTCGTACAGCTCGTTGCGCTTCAATGTGACCGTCACCGGCACGGGCCCTCCGTCTTGCATGCGTCAAGGGAGCAGCCTACACTTGGGGCACTCGGTCAGCTCCAGGGCAGCAGCAGCGTGGACCGGACCCGCGATGACGCGGGGACGCAAGCAGAACGCCTTGGGCGCCACTCGTGCGCTCAAGGTCAGCTCTCATGCAGCCCAACCACCACGCGCAGGTCGTGTCCATCCGGTTCCGACCTGGAATCCTGCGCGCCCTCGACCAGTTCTGCCGTCGCCACGGCGTCACCCGTTCCCAGGCTTGCCGCCTGGCTCTGCTTTCCGAGCTTCGCCAGGCAGGGGTGTGGCCTCTCATCGATGATCCCGAAACGCGGGGTGAGCGATGAAGAGCCGTGCCCGCTTCATCCACTACGACACCGAGAACGAGCGCATCGCCAGCGTGGAGGCCCAGCTCGCGGACCTCCTCGGGCGCGCAGCGCTCCGAGTCATGATCCAGAAGGCGGCAGCGAAGCGAAAGGCAGCACAGCGACAGGAGGCCTCCGATGGATAGCGTCACCGCCTTCCAGGCCGCGTGTGGTGCCACCCTTGTGGCCGATGACCCCAGGAAGCATGGTGAGGTGCGCAACTTCGACGCTCACTACGTTGCCTGCCCGCTGTCGAATGGAGCCCTCGCACGCCGAGAGTGGTGCCGTCCCCACCCGACCTGCCCGCATGCACCTTCCGCAGCAGCGGCGGAGTCCGCGGAGGTGCCGCCTAGCGGCGTTGCCGCTGACGAGGAGGACGCACCCGATGAGAACGGCCCCGGGTCTGGTGAAGTGGCTGCGCCGGAGATCAACCCGGTGCTTCCCTGCGGGTCGAGAGCCTCGAAGCTGACCCCAGCGGTCGGGCCTTGGTCGCGGGCAAACTTCGTCCAGTGCCAGGTCACCGGTGATGACGTGCTCCGGATGTCCTGCGCAGCAGCAGACGGGCCCTGCACCTGGGTCGATCAACATGCGGAAGAACGGCCGGGGTTCGAGGTGGGGGTGCAGGCCGTGGAGGTCTCGCGCATTCGCCTTGGACAGCGCCTTCGTCCCGTGGATGAGGGGACCGTAGTGGGTCTCGTGGAGTCGATCCGGGTGTCAGGGCTTCTGCAACCCATCCTCGTCAACACTGCTGGCATCCTGGGGGCGGGCGCCCATCGGCTCGAGGCCGTGAAGCGCTTGGGTTGGTCGACGGTGACGGCGAAGGTGCTGGATCTCGATGAAGCGGGGATGCGACTCGTCGAAGTCGACGAGAACCTGCAGCGCAACGAGCTGTCTGTGCTCGAGGTCGCGGAGCACATCGTGCTGCGTGAAGAGCTGCTGACTGCCGCGGGGGCTCGAGCTCGTTCTGGTGAGAACCAGCACAGCGGAGGGGGGGGCACGGTGCCCCCCCCTCGGACGACCGCCCAGCTGGCGGATGAGGTGGGGCGCAGCGAGCGGAGCTACAAGCGCTACCGCCGCATCGGGGCGATTGAGCCGGAGGTTCGCGACCTTCTGAAGGGGCATGGCCTCGTCTCCTCTACAACGAAGTTGGAGGGGCTTGCCCGACTCTCCCCCGACGCACAGATGGCCGAGGCTCGGAGGTGGACAGGCCTGGATGTCGATGACACCCGTGACGACGGAGAGGACACGAACGGCCACGAAAGGGAGGGCGCACCGATCCAGGCGCCGACGCCGACGCCGGCGCCGACAGTGCCCATCCCACCCCCGAGCCTCTCTTTGCCAACAGCCGCGGCGGTGGCCGCCAACGGCGTGCGCGCTGCCCTGGACGAGATCGCAGACTGGGACTGCATGGTCTACCTGCTCGTGACCGGCCCCGATGAGCACGAGACGAAGTTCATGGTGGACTCGGACGTGCTGAAGCACGCGATGGAGCAGGGCTATCTCACGCCTGCGGACGTTCTCGAGGACGTCCTGGGCGACCTGCGGGAGCTGGAGTGAGCGATGGCTAGTGTGGACCAGATCCGAGCGAACCGGGAGAACGCCAAGTCCTCGACCGGCCCTCGAACCGCCGAGGGGCGTGAGCGTGTCGCGGAGAACCCGGTTCGCCATGGGCTCACGTCCTCCAGGGTGTTGGCCATCACGCGCGACGAGAAGGAGGAACTCGAGCACTTCGTGGTCGAGGTCCGCAATGCCTTCCAGCCTGTCGGGCCTCTCGAGGGGCTGATGGCAGACCGCCTGGTCTCGTTGCTCTGGCGCCTTCGCAGGCTCTCGCGCATCGAAGGGGAGCTCCTTGTGGTGGAGTCTTCCGGTGTGTCGAACACCCGACTTCGCTGGGGAGTCGCCTTCGCCCGAGCGAGCGGTGGCAGTGACAGCTTCGCCAAGCTCGGGCGGTACGAGAGCACGCTGCATCGGGCGTTCCTGTCCACCCTTCGCGAGCTGGAGCGTCTGCAGCGAGCGCGGGCAGGTGAGGCGGTGATGCCTCCGGTGTCGGTCGACGTGAACGTCCACGGGGAGTCGTGATGCTCGACACGCCCCAGGATTGGCTTTGCTCCGCAGAACGACCGCCCACCAACGAGGTCTACTTGAACGCCGTCATCGCCCTCGCCTACGCGCAGATCCAGGCCGCCCGAAGGCGGATGGACGTGTTGTCGGCGCGAGAGATGGTGGCGCTCGCCGGGATGATGAGGCTCGGTCTCGATGCCGTGCGGCAGCGGGACGAGTGGGAGCGGGCCGCCCGAGATGAGGGAGCCGCGCCGCCCTCGCCGAGGCTCGCCGCGGGTTGAGGGCGAAGAAGGGGGCGTGCGCCCCCGCGGAGGCCTACGCCTCCGCCGCTCGGCGGGCGAGCAGGGGCACGAGGGCCCCTGCCGCCTCCTCGAAGCGCTGCCGCTGCCAGTCGTCGATGTCCTGCAGCAGGTGTACGGCCGTGACCGCGTTGATCACGTCCGCCACGCTGTCGCCGGGCTCATGCTCCCAGCCCGCCAGCAGCATCTCGACCAGCGTGTCCCGCTTGACCCCCACGTCCAGCTCGCTCATGCCGGCGAGCGCCTCGAAGGCGTCCTCCAGGCTGTCGACCTGGAAGACCGCGGTGGCCTTGGCCGCCCGAACCGCGCTCCACTCCCGAGCGAAGTCCTCGAACATCGTTCCGGCCTCGGAAGCGGCCTGGTGAACGTCGGACAGCACCTCGGCCACGGCACCGACGTGCCGCCGTCGCAGTAGCTCGGCTTCTCCGGTTCCGATAATAATGAGGTTCAAGCACATGTTTCGCCAGGCGATGGCCTTTCCGAGGATGGAGCCTCCCGCTGCATCGTTCGAGCGAAACTGCACTCCGGCGCGAAACACATCCCCGGCCGCCAGGTCGACTACCTGGTCGGCGTGGAGGAGACCGTCGGCCCGCAGGGTCGTCGACCGGGAGTCGTAGACGACCGAGCCCCGCATGCCGCTTCCGTCCAGTGCCACGGCCAGCGTGGTCGCCACCTGGTCCGCATCGAAGCTCGCGTACCTCGGGCTCACGACCGCGAACACCTGCCGGTGGCCATCGCGGCCGCGCCGGGTGCGGAGCTTGACCTCCTTGTTGCTAGCGACCTGCGCCAACTGGCGGTTCAGGATCTCGCTGCGGAGGTCGGGGTCGACGGTCGCGATGAGCTCACCGCCCCTGGGGAGTACCTCTGCGTTGCGGCTGACCAGCGCCCGGAGACCCTGGTCCTCCAGGTGGATGGGCCCCTCACCGAAGTCGAGCGTGCCATCGTCCAGCATGCGGAGGTCCCGGACGCGCACGGTGAAGTCCACGCGCTCCTCCGCCTGCACGGCCTCGTAGACTCCGCGGAGTCCAGCGACGGTCTCCGGCAGGTCTTCCCAGGCCTTCCGGGAGGTCCGGAAGTTGTCGAGTCCGAGCTGGACGACCTTCGTGCCGGGCGCGTAGATCGGCGGCGGCAAGGCGATGCCCCGGTCGAGGAGCGCCTGCTCGTGGCGGCGGACTCGCTCGACGGCGATGTCCGACACCACACCGGCGGGCGTGGGGTCGGGCTCGTCGTCGGGCGGCTCCGGGATGCGGTCGATCCGCTTGAGCTCGGCCTGCTGGCCGTCTTGCTTGGCGAGCCAGAACCGCTTCATGGCCTCGTTGGCCTGATTCTCTTCGTAGTAGCTGATGTTCGAGTCGATGTTGAGTGCGAGCGGCATGATGCCTCCCTGGGGCGCGGGGCCCCGGTTGATGTGGATGTCGGTGGCCCGGAGGCCTCGTGGTCAGGTGTGGACGCCCCAGAGGGTGGGCGTGAGGCTCACGCACAGCGGGTCATTCCCGCCGCCGTGCCAGATCAATCCGCCAGCGAAGGAGTGCAGGTACTCGCCGGTCTGCCTGTCCAGCCGAGCCCAGCTCACCGCGAAGGACATCGGGGCCCAGTCCCGGCCGAGGGTCACGGAGAAGCGACGCCGTGGGTCGTCGTCGCTCACGGCCCCGCCGAACTCGTCGAGGTAGCGCAGGCGCTCTTCGAACTCTGACCGGGCCTGTCGGGCGATGGGGTGCTCGCTGCGGTCGAGCTCGTCGAGGAAGGCGAGAACCTCGTGGAGGCGCTCACGGCCACCGTCGGTGAAGCGCAGGTGGTGGGTCTCCATGGCTACCCCCACCAGCTGGTCAGCGTCGCCTTCGTCGCGGCCGAGAGGCCGGCCCCGAGGACGAACGCTGTGGGGGCCGCGGCACCACCGGTGAGGGCTACGACAGCGATGGCCGCGGCGGTGCCGATGCAGGCAGCAGCGGCCCCGGTCGTGGCTTCCTTGCCGACGTGGGCGAGCGCATCGTCGACCGTCACCTGACCGCGGTGGTACGCCACCCCGGCTTCGATGGCGGCGACACCGCCGTCCATGACGCCGCCGAGCCCCGCGGCGCGGCCGCAGTGCACGACCGCCTGGCTCGCGGCAGCTCGGGTGGTCTCCCGAGCGGTGTGGGTGAGGAGGGCGTGCCCCGCCGACTGCTCGGCCCGGGTCCGCAGGAGTTTCTTGGCTGCCGGCGTGAGGATGGCTCCCCCGCCGAGGTTGTGAAGTTCGGTGGCGGCCTCGCGAGCGAGGACCGCCTCGGCGCCGGCGACGACGACGCTGGGCGTGTGGTTCATGGGTCTTCCATGGACGGGTGGAGCGGCCCACCTCGTCCTCGAGGGTCGACGCATCTCGGAGATGCGGAGGACGCAGGCCGCTCTGCTTCCTCGACCGCTTATGCGTGGCTTCAGACCATTCTTTTCAGCCGAAAGAGCTGCCTCGTTCTCCCGCATAAGGCGTCGGTGGAGGCAGTGGGTCTCCGCCTTTCACGCCCCATACGGGCAAGGAGGCATTCATGAACATGACGACACGCATCGCTATCCGGGACCAGGACGGTCGCGTGGTGGGAGAGCGAGTGGTGGTGCGCTACGGCGCGCTGCTCAAGGCGGCCCATGGACGGGGACTCAAGAGCATCGGCACCGAGCTCCTCCAGATCCCGACGGAGGAGAACGGACACCTCGCGGTGGTTGCCGCAGCGGTGGAGACCGACGCCGGCATCTTCTGCGGCATCGGCGACGCCAGTCCGGCCAGCGTGCGTCGGCCGCTGGTTCCGCACCTCATCCGAATGGCCGAGACTCGAGCAAAGGCTCGCGCTCTGCGAGACGCTCTCGGCGTCAGCGAGGTGAGCCTCGAGGAGCTCGGGGAGGAGGAGGGGGAGCTGGATGGGGCGGAGGCAGCGGTGGACAACGTCCGACCTCTGCGCGGCCCCAGCAGGTTCTCGCCCATGACGGAGGCGCAGACGAGGTACTTGCGACGGCTGCTTGCCGGTCGAGGCGTTCGCGGGGGGGCCGCGGACCGGGCCATCTGCGACGCCGTCGGTGCATCCAGCCTCGAGGAGGTGGATCGGCACGCGGCCAGTCGGCTCATCGACGAGCTCAAGCAGCCGGTCGAGGCCACCGGTGCTTGAGCACCTGTCCGTCAGCCAGCTGACGACGTATCTGGGCTGCCCAAGGCGGTATGCCTACCGGTACGTCGAGAAGGCACCGCCCGAGCGACGGTCGAGCGCGTTGGCGTTCGGCATCGCCCTGCACGAGACATTGCGGTGGCTGCTCGAGCACCGCATGTCCGGCGACACGCCAGGGTGGGACGCAGCCCGGCTCGCCTTCCGTCAGGCATGGGACGACGCTGTCGCTCCCGGCGGTTTCGAGGAGAGCGCGGAGGAGCTTGCAGAGCTGGGGCGACGCGGAGAGCAGCTCGTTCATGCTTACCTTGAGCACGACCAGGTCTTGGTGCCCGACGATGTGGAGGCTCGCGTTGTCGTCGACCTCGTCGACCCGAGGACTGGACGGCCTCTCGACGTGCCGTTGTTGGGCTACGTCGATGCGCTTGCCGGCTCGACGGTCGTGGAGTTCAAGACCGCGGCCCGGAAGGCCAGTCCGTGGAAGTGGCGACTCCAGCTCGCCGCCTACAGCATCGCCTTCCGGAAACAGCGGGGATCGCGGCCGACCATGCGCGTGGTGCAGTTGGTGAAGACCAAGGAACCCCAGGTCGTCGTCGACGATGTTCGACTGACCGATGCCGATGAGGCTTGGTTCGTCGAGCTCGCAGCCGAGGTGCTCACCGGCATCCGGTCCGGCGTGTTCTTCCCGAACCCAGGTTGGATGTGTCGGAGCTGCGAGTTCCGAGACCGGTGTGGCGTGCCGTAGGTCTGGATCTCCCCGATGTGTCGGGGCTACGATTGGGGAGATCCCAAGCTCCTTAATCATCGTCGCACGTACGTTGGGATCGCCCCCAGGGGAGGCATGGAACGGCACCGGCAATCCAAGGCGAGGTGAGGTCACATCAGACCTTCAACTCGAGCTGGTGCGTGCGACGGCAAAGGACAGAACCATGCAGCGCAACAACAACCAGTGCCCCACTTGTGAGGCTTCCTTCGACATCTTCGAGCGTGAGGTGGTGGTCACCAACGACTACCGCGTCACCGTGCCGTGCACCTGCCACCGGGAAGTGGACTGCGCGTACAGCGCGGTCTTCCAGCGGTGGGCGCGGCGGTACGAGCGCTTCGCCGTGGACCCCGACGGAGAGCTCGATCTCATCGAGTCCGACGTCGTGGAGACGGGCGAGGAGCGTTTGGAGTGTGACGAGGCGTGTCCGCAGTGCACGGCCGACGTGCCGGAGCACATGTACGAGCACGAGGACCTCGGTGGCCAGCAGGTCACCGTCGAGTCCGAGGGCTTCCTCTGTGAGGCCTGTGGCGCACAGCGGCACGTCGCCTAAGTGACGTGTCGGTGTGGGGTCACCACCTTCGGGTGGTGGCCCCACACATCCACGCTTCCTTCTTCGCCTTCGATAGGCTAGGCCGACCGCCGGAGGCGCTGTTGAAGAACTGGCTCGTGATGTTCAAGCCCGACACCTACGAGGTCGTGAAGGACAAGGGCATCATCGGGGTGCTCTACCAGCACCGGAAGCGCTTCGGGCAGCTCTCCGAGGGCGACCGCTTCGTCGCCTACGTCTCCCGGGACCGTGTGGTCGATGGCTACGGAACCCTCACCAGCGACCCCTACGAGGACGTGACGCCGGTGTGGGCCACCTTCGAGCGCTACCCGGAGCGGTGCCAAGTGTCGTTCGAGCAGGCGGGGGCCCGAAAGGACGCGAAGGAACTGCTCTGGCACCTCGAGTGCTGGCCCGACCCCATGAAGACCTCGCCGTCGAACTACCTGTTCTGCAAGGGCGGGTTCCTCGAGATCAGCGACGACGACTACGAGCTCCTCGTCGGTGTCCTCCACGGTGCTCCACCGCCCACGAACGCGACGTAGACCCCCGTGCCGCTCCGTCGCGCTCCAGCCCCTCTGCGCCTGCTCGTCGTGCCCGCCCTTCGGGACGGTCTGCCCTGGCTCCACACCGCCCAGGTGGCGTCCCAGGGTTGGCGAGGTTGTGGCCTCCACGGCTTGCTGGATGCGCTGGAGCTGCGGGTCGGGGTGCCGGGACCCTCGCTGTCGGCCGTGGATCGGTTGGTCGCCCAGCGCCATCGCCTGGAGGCCGCGGCTCCCTCCTTGCTCGCCGCCTCCATGGCCGTCGACCCGTGGGGCACGGCCCGTCGGATGCTGACGCTGCGAGACGAGCTTCAGCTGGCAGGATGGCACCACCGGCGCCTCTCCGGAACGCCCCTCCTCGATGCGCTGCAGGCCGTAGAGGACGCAGGCCCCATCGGTCCTGGCCTGGGCGACCGGTTCCTAGCCATCGCGGACCAAGCTCCGAGCTCTCCGCTGCACGTCACTCTGGCCGGCGCTGCGGACGACCTGCCCACAGCGGTGCGAGCGGCCCTACGGCTCGACGGTGTGCACCTGGACGAACTCGAGCGTCCGTCGCAGGCCGCTGCGGATTCCGACCTCGGCCGCCTGCAACGCGCCCTCCTGCACGACACCACCACCGAGCTCGTCGGCGACGGCACCGTTCGCCTGCTCGACGCCGCGACCCCCTGGGAGGCTGCGGAGCATGTCGCTGCGCAGCTAGAGGACGGCGACACCGCCTGGGTCATCGCCGCCGCCGGCCGGGACCTCGATGCCGGCCGCCACAGGCACGGCAAGCCCCGCTTCGGCGTGGCGGCCGAGGCCCTGGAGCCCACCGCGCGACTGGTCCTCTGGCACCACCTCGTGCTTCACTGCGAGCCCCGCTCGGCCGTCGATGCCCACGCGCTCGCCACCCTCGAGGGCGGGCCCCTGCCGCCCGGTGTGGGGCGTCGGCTGGCTGGAGCTCTCGAGAACGAGCCCTCCCCGTGGGGCACAGCGTGGCGACAGGCGGTCGAAGATGCCGCAAGCCAAGCTGCACGGCGGGCCTACGATGCAGCGTCTTCGCCCGAGGAGGGGGCGCAGGCCGCCATGCAGGCCGCAGGCGCCGTCCGAGAGACAGTAGAGCGTTGGTTCCCCCGACCCAGCGGTGCCAGCGGTGCCTCCGATGCGGTGTCCATCCTCGAGGCCCTCGTGGACGACCCGCGGGTCGGTGAGCTGGCCGGGCAGCTGGCGCGCCTTGCTGCTGCGGATGCGGGGCCGCTGACCCGACGTCGGGTGGGTGAGTGGATGCAGCTGCTGGGCGACCCGAGCCAGTCCGGCCCCGCGGAGGCGGGGCACCCGGCGTGGACGCGCTCCCCGGAGTCGTGCCTCGCAGCCCCCCACGTGGTGTGGTGGGGCTTCGTGCAGGGTCGCGACGTGCCCCGCTCGCCGTGGTCTCCGGCCGACCGGGCCGCACTGGTCGCCTGCGGCGTGGAGCTCCCCGACCCGGACGCCGTGCGTCGACGGGAGCGGGCCGGCTGGCTGAACGCCATTCGGGCGGCCCAGCGGACCGTGTTTCTGGTGCGGTGGCGTGCGGAGGGGGGCCAGCAGGTCGCGGAGCATCCGCTGCACCACGAGTTGATCGCCCGTGTAGGGGAAGCGTCGCTGCGTCGGTGCCAGTGGGTGCCCGAACCGCGCGGGGAGCTGGTCAGCCAGCGACGTCCTCCTGCACCTCGGGGCGTCTGGCGCATCGACAAGAACCTCGTCGACGCTCGGTCCCGTCTGTCCCCAACCTCCATCGACGCGCTGCTCACTTGCCCGCTGCGGTGGACGCTGCGCTACCAGGCGGGTCTTCGGCCGGGACGTTCCCAGGGCCCGATGGACGGTGCCCGTCTGGCAGGGACCCTGGCCCACCGCGTGCTCCAGGACGTGCTGCTGGGGCCGGACGCCGTCGACGTTCGCACCGCGATGGTCGAGGAGGTGGAGGCCCTGGCCCAGCAGGCCTTCGCAGCGGGTGTGCGCTCTATCGCTCCTGCCTACGATGCCCCCGGGCAGGCCCAGGAGCGCGACCGGATGCAGGGCCACGTGGTGCGTGCCGCCACGGAGGTTGTGCACCAGCTCCGGGCCGGCGGGTGGTGGCCGGTCGGGGTGGAGGAGCCTGTGCACGGGCGCTTCGCCGGCACCGACCTACGCGGCAACGCCGACCTGGTCGTGGCTCGTGAGGGGGGAGAGCTGGCGGTGATCGACATCAAGCTGGGTCGGTATGCGGCCCGGCGGGAGGAGGTCGCCGGCGGGCAGGCGCTGCAGCTGGCGCTCTATGCCTCGGCCCTCCGCACGACGCCGTCGGTCTGGCCCAGCGCTGGCTACCTGATCGTCCAGGCCGGGCGGCTCATCGCCTCCTCTGCCGCCTTCCCGGAGGCAGTGGTGCCCCCGTCCACCCCGACCCTCGAGCGGACGGTCGAGCTTGCGGACGCCGGCTTCCGGCAGTGGCTGGACGTACTGCGGGCAGGGGAGATTCATGCCCGTCATCCCGACATCGCCGAGCCCCATCCCGTCGTCGACAACCCGCTGACCGACCGGCCGGCACCCTGCGGCTACTGCGACTTCGCCACGCTGTGCCAGGTGAGGTCGGCATGAGCAAGCTGCGCGTCATCTCCGCGAGCGCGGGCAGTGGGAAGACCTACCGCCTCGTGGAGCTGGTCACCGAGGCGCTCCTCGACACCGAGCATCCGGTTCGGCCCGAAGGGGTCGTGGCGGTCACGTACACGCGGAAGGCGGCCGACGAGCTGGTGGGCCGCCTGCGGACGAGGCTGATGGAGAAGGGCCGGAGCGACCTGGCCATGCGTCTTCGTGACGGTCGCCTCGGAACCCTCCACAGCGTGTGCAGCTCCTGGGTCCTGCGGCACGCCTTCGAGCTGGGCTTGTCGCCGGAGCTGGCACCGCTGTCGGACGCCGCTGCCGCATCGCTCGCCCGGCAGGCGCTGGAGGAGGCGCTGCAAAGGCCCCCAGTAGGCTTCGAGGCCGCAGCCGCCCAGCTGTCACAAGACGACTGGCGGGACGTGGTGGGGCAGATCCTCGCTCGCGCCCGGGTCAACGGGCTCGACGGTCCTTCGCTGCTGGCCTGCGCGGACCACACCCTCGACGCCTGGAAGGCGGAGCTCGCCGCCACCGCGGGACCACGCACCTGGGAAGTGCTCGCCGAGCTCGTTGCCGGGGCGCTGCCCGACTTCGAGGAAGCAGCGGGCAGCAGCAAGCGGGCGACACAGCGGGTGGAACGGCTGGCCCACTTCCAGCGACAGCTCGAGCGGCAGGGCACGGTGCCGTGGTCCGAATGCCTCTCACTCGCCAAGCTGCTGGCCACGAAGGCCCACCGCAAGATGCACCCGGAGCTGTTCGCGGCCCTCGAAGACCACGCCGGCAGTCCGGATCTGCTCGACGACGTCACCACCTTCGTGCGGGGCGCCTTCGAGCTCGCAAGCACCGCCTACGAGGTTCTGCAGCGCCGCAAGGCGGAGGCCCGCCTCCTCGACTTCGACGACATGCTGGTGCACGGCCTACGACTGTTGCAGGACCCAGCACTCTCGGAGCCGTTGACGGCCGAGATCGACCTGGTCGTGGTCGACGAGTTCCAGGACGTGTCGCCCTTGCAGCTGGCGGTTGTGCAGGAGCTCATCGCCCGGGCGGACCAGGCGGCCTGGGTCGGGGACGAGAAGCAGGCCATCTACGGCTTCCAGGGCTCCGCTCCCGAGCTGGTCCGGGCCGCGCTGGCGGAACTCCCCGAGGGCGAGGCGCCGGAGGTGCTGGGCCACAGCTACCGGTCCCGTCCCGGGCTGGTGCGCTTCTGTTCCGACCTGTTCGTCGCCGCCCTGGCGCGACGGGGCTTCGCGGCAGAGCGCGTACGCCTGGAGCCCGCCCGCACCGACCCCCCCGAGCTGGCCGAAGAGCCCACGCTGGAGCGCTGGACCTGGCGCTACGAGACCCGCACCACCGAGGACGGCTCCAGGGAGCGGGCGACGGAGGAGTGGGCCATCGCCGACGGCGTGGCTGGCCTCCTGGCGGAGGCTCCGCGCGTGGTGCCGAAGGGGGAGGCGGCACGCACGGCGACGGCGAAGGACGTGGCGGTGCTTTGCCGCACCAACCGGCAGGCGGCCCGCCTGGCCACCGCTCTGCGTGCCCGCGGCTTGGACGCCGTGGTACGGCTGCCCGGACTGCTGGGCACCGACGAGGCCGCCCTTGCTCGGGCTGCCATCTCGCTGGTGCTGGACCCTGACGATGGGGTGGCGGCCACCACCTTGGCCTGGCTGCTGGACGAGATCGCCGACCCCGACGCCTGGCTCTCCGAACGCCTCGAGGCCATGGCGGCGTGGCGGGTCCGCAACGATGCAGCGCGGTTGGCCCACAAGCCTCCGCCGAGGGCGCCGACCGCGTTGGCCGAGGTCGAGCCGCTCCAGCGTCTACGGTCGGCCCACAAGGCGCTTCAGGGGCTCGCGCCGGCGGATGCCCTGCGTCGCTGCCTCGAGCTGCTCGCCCTCGACCGCTGGGCCCTTCGGGGCGTAGACCAGGCCCT
>Ga0213839_1001336_pt1 | contig 16283 bp, 10 predicted proteins | sample SWPATP21_FD_160075 | JGI IMG/M metagenome (GOLD analysis project Ga0213839, IMG submission 160075) | Coastal seawater microbial communities from Marineland, Florida, United States - SWPA TP2 #1 | ecosystem: Environmental > Aquatic > Marine > Coastal | place: USA: Florida | collected 2016-08-14
CGGGCGAGGGGGCCGGTGGTGCGGACCGTGCCGTCGGCGCTGCGGTGGGTGACCACGCTCCCGACGACGCCGTCGCAGGCCTCCGAGCCGTACGGGGGGGCGTCGAGGCGCCCGAGGTCCACCGGGGTGGTGGGGGCCCGCTGGTGGGCGAACCAGGCGCCGTCGGCGTCGGCGACCATCCGCCAGGCGACCCGGGCCGCCCAGCCCTCGGGGGCGGGGAGGGGCTCGACCTGGTGGTCCTCTCCGTCGAAGACCACGAGCTCAGCCCCCCGGAAGCGGGTGAGCCACCACGCCCCGCCGACCCGCACCACGTCGCGCAGGTCGTCGGGGAGGTGGTGCCGCTCCTGCTCGGTCCCCTCGGCGTCGAGCACCACCAGCGTGCCGTCGCGGCAGGCGACCCCCAGGCCCTCGTCGTCGGCCCACAGGCCCCGGGGGTCGGAGCAGACGTCCCGCAGCAGGCCATCCTCCAGTCGCAGGACCTGCCCGGCGTGGCGCAGGCTGATCCAGGTGGCGTCGCCCGCCGACGCGATCCGCCAGGGGGCGCCCGGGACGTGGTGGGATGCGACGTCGAGCCCACCGTCGACGAGGGCGCCCGTCCACACGAGGTCGGCCTCGGGATCGGTGGCCACGAAGGAGCCGTCGTCCCGCACCAGCAGGTTTCCTCCCCACACCGGCAGGTCGACGAGGACGGGGCCGTCTGGGGGGGCGGCGGCCGACGGGCCCTCGGCGGTGCAGGAGAGGAGGATCAGGAGGAGCATGGACCTGGACGGTGTCGGCCGAGGCGCCTTTGGATCCCTCCAGCCCGAGGGGCCGATCTGGGCAGAGGGATCCGATCCGAGGGTACGATGGGGGCGATGCTGCTCTTGCTGACCATCGCCCACGGTGCCACCTTCTCCGTCGGCTCCTCCCAGGAGTTCGCGGATCTGCTCGAGTCGTACATGCTCGACGATGGCGACACCATCGAGCTGACCAACGACGTGATGCTCCCTGCACTCCCGGAGGTCGATGTCACCTTCCAGGGGAACGGCCACACGCTGTCTGTCTATGGACAGGAGGCTCAGAGCTCGGCCATCACCTACGTCGACCTGATCCTCAGTGGCTATGGTCGCATCATCATCCAGGGGGGCGCACGGGCGGTGATGGAGTCCGTCGACGTCGAGTACATCGATCTCTCGGTCGACACGAACGGCTCCCTCGACATCCGCAACGGCAGCTACACCGACGCCTACTACCTCCTCGTGTACGGCGATCTGTTCGCGTCCAACGTTCGCTTCGAGAACAACTTCTCCAGCTACACGGGCGGAGCCGTCGACTGCCAGCGCAGCACCTGCACGATCGAGAACAGCACCTTCCTCAGCAACCGGGGCAACTACGGCGGCGATGTCTCGATCACCGACGGAGAGCTCGTCATCACCGACAGCTTCTTCTGCGACAGCCGCGCCGACGCCCGCGGGGGCTCCATCGACGCCATCGCCACCCGGCTCGTCCTCCGCGGCAACCAGTTCGTGGGCGCGACCTCCGACGAGCACGGCTTCCTCTTCGTGAACGGCGACGCGAACGAGGGGAGCTACCTGGTCTCGGAGATCGCCGACAACACCTTCCTGGGGGGCCGCGCCGACTTCGGCTCCGGGCTCGGCGAGATCCGCTCGAACGAGGGCTACGTCTTCCGCAACAACATCGTCGTCGACGTGGAGGGAGGCAGCCGGCCGGTCCTCGACGGTGGCGGCTTCCTGTCCGCCCACAACCTGTTCTTCGACACGATCGGCGATCTGCAGGCCGACAAGACCGACCTGGTGGGGGTCGACCCTCGCTTCGTGAAGCGCACGCTGGACTGCGACGACGTGGACCTCCGCCTGCGGGTCGACTCCCCCGCCGTCGGAACGGCCGACACCCTCCTGGATCCATCCGGGGTGATCGGCGCCCTCGAGGTGGTGGACGTCGACGTCGACGAGGATGGGCTGCTGGACTCGGAGGAGCTCGCGCTGGGCACCGACCCGGACGTCGCCGACTCCGATGGCGACGGGATGAACGACGGCGACGAGGTCGCGAACGGCCGCGATCCGCTGGGCGACGACGAGGTCACGTCCTCCACCACCGACACGGGCACCGCCCCCTCCACCGGTCCGGGCACGACCGACTCGACCGACCCCACCACACAGGGCCGGAAGGGCGCCGAGGACACCGACAAGCTCAGCTCAGCCGTCGCGTGCGGCTGTCGGACGGGGAGTGGCGGGTCCATGGGCCTGCTGCTGGCCCCGCTCCTCTGGCGTCAGCGGCGGCGCTCTTCCCAGGTGACTGCGTCGTAGTACTGCCGGTCGTCGTTGTCCTCGTCGACGGCGATCCAGGTCGGCGTGTCGTCGTAGCTGGCCCGGGAGAGGGTGATGAAGCCCACGTCATCCCACCAGCCCCAGTCGTCGTCGAGCGCCGCCATCAGGTCGGTGGCGCCCATGGTGACCGCGTCGAGCTCCTCCATCCGCACCTTGGCCAGGGAGTCGGACGCGAAGTCCTCCTCGATCCAGTAGGTGCCGTCGTTGATGTCGAAGGTCAGGAAGAGGTTGGTGCGGGTCCACAGGTCGTTCTCGCCGTAGGTGACGAAGGTGATCGTCCAGTGGGCGTCGCCGGGAACGAAGTCCTCGGGGTCGACGGCCGGGTCCATGTCGGCGCGGAGGACATGGAAGTAGACGCCGTCCTCGTCGACGTCGAGCTCCCGGTCGAGGATGCCCTGGGCGAGGCCGTGGGCGTCGCGGAGGAAGGGCAGCGGGTCGAAGTCGGCGGGGAGCTCGGCCCCGGGATGGTCGACGCCGAACCAGGACAGCTCGGTGCGACAGGGCGGGTTCGCCACGCCGGGGCTGGTGCCGTAGGTGTTGATGCAGTCGTCGCCCACGTACCAGCTGGCGGGGTCGTCGGCGTCGAAGGCCTCCGGGTCCAGCGACATCGACATCCCCTTGCGGAAGCGGTCGAGCTTCGGGGTCTCGTCGAGGAGGTTGCCGGCGGGGTCGATGAGCTGGAGGGACTCCACGTCGTCGTTGAGGCCCAGGGAGCCGTCCCAGTAGGCGTAGGGGTGCTTCTGGCCCACGCAGAAGGTCTCCCAGGAACCCCGTCCGATCTGCATCGTTGCTCCCGCCCACAGGGTCTTCTCGGCGGTGATCTTCGCCTCGTTGCCGGCGGCGTCGACGAGGAGGAAGCCGTTGAGGTCGATGTCGTCGCCGGTGCGGTTCTCCAGCTCGATCCACTCGGCGGCCTCGTCGGAGCAGGCGCTCGGATCGGCCATGACCTCGGTGATGACGACGGTGCCGAGCTGCTCTCGCTGGCCCTGGTCGGCTCCCTCGGGGGCGTCGACGTAGGTGGTGCAGGCGGCGGCGAGGAGGACGAGGACAGCGTGGCGCGGGACATGGAGACTCCCAGAACGAGTGCCCGCCAGAGGGCGGGACCCACCAGAGTGGTGAGGTGCGCCGCCAGAAACCCGGCGATCGCTCGTCGGCCACGGATTGTGACGCGGTCACAGGAGCTCACGAGAGCGGCAGGATAGGACGGGCTGAGGGAGACGCACGGATGCGACGGAAGCTCACACCGCTGGCGCTGCTGGTGCCGTTCTCGGCAGCCTGCATTGGTGGTAGCGGCGTTGGGGCGGGGACCGGCTCCACAGCCGACACGTCGGAGACCGGCTCCCGCGCTGATTCTGCGGCGGACACTGGCGCTTCTGACGCCGAGCACACCGGCACCTCCGCTACGATCACGTCGACGGTGGACTGGTGTGCGAGCGGCACCGACCTCGGGACCAACATTCGGGCCGAAGGCTATCTGGTGACGGATGGGTCAGCCTGCCCGCCGGACCCGACGTTGTCGTACGAGGGGAGCAGGCTTTCTTCCAGCGACTGTTGTGCGGACCGTGTGGCCGTGGCCAGCTGCGGGCTCCTTCGTCGTGAGACGACCACCGCAGACGACTTCTGCTACGACTACGGCGGGTACTACTACGACACCTACAGTGGCAGCTCGTACTCCACGAGGTATCCCTACGGTCCAGACCCGCTGACGTACTGCGTGTACGACCTGGTGCTCTCGGCATCAGCGGTATGCGATTAGCGCAGGCTGTTGCTGCGATACACTACGGATTGGGCGCGGCTCACAGGTGCGGTGCGGCTTGGCACGATGTTCTTCCCAGAGTACGCTTTGGCGATGTGGTCGCCGGTACTGATACTGATCTTGGGCGGTTGCTCCGACGAGGGGAGTGCCGCGGGCCTCGATGGTTCGTCGGCGTCGAGCTACGTCTACTACACTCATACTGGCACAGATGTGTGGCTTCCCAAGGCCGAGTTCCCCGCCGCGTACCTCGATGCCTACTGCTCCATGGACTGTACGGGGGACGTGACAAGGGTCTGCGAGAGTACCGAAGAGCCTGACCTGCGATGGGAGGAGGGCTGCGTCTACGACATGGATGCCGCGCAGGATTGTGTCGAGCGCGACAACTGGGTGTGCGACATCTTGCTCGAGGGGATGACCGAGACCTACCCCATGCCGCCGAACGTCTGCTTGCACGTGTGCAGGTAGCGTCGGAGAGGAGCCCCTTGGGTGCCTGGCCCAAGTTCCTCTTCCAGTAGGTCTAACGCTGGCTTCGGCTGCGAGGCGAGCTCCGCGAGCCAGGCCGCGAAGCGGCCGTTCGTCAGCCGCAAGCATCGTTAGGCGGCCTGCTGAGGCGCCCGAACCTGCACCCCAGCGCTTCGAAGCAGCGCTTCGCCCCGGGGGCAGCTGCTTGGCCGCGAGGCTGCGGTGCGTCCCAGGGAGGCCACAGCTATCTCCGTGCTTGAGGCGTCTTCGCGCCCACCGTGGCCGCAACTGGTGGCGGGCGCACTCCCGAGCTGGCTGGCTGCGTGGCGACTTGGCGGAGGATCTCTGGCTGGGGCCGGCGGACAGCTCGGAGCTGTGTGCGCTGGGTGCTCGAGGACGCTACAATGCGCGTGTTGTCGAGGTTCAAGGGGTCCCGCTGCAATGCCAACCAGGAGTGACGAAGTCCACGGAGACCGAGATGGTAGGCGTCATGGAGGTGATCGCCTTCCCAACTCGGTAACGCAGCGGAGGCTTCTGGGAGCATTCTATACGCCGGCGCCGGTGGCCCAGCTGTTGACGCAGTGGGCCATTCGGCCTGGGTGCAGGTCAGCCATCGACCCGAGCTTCGGCGGTGGCGTTTTCCTCCGAGCGGCGAGAGACGCCTTCAGGGAACACGGCCAGGGCAGCATTCATGGTGTAGATGTGGACCCTGCATGCGTGCATAGGCTCGCGACGGATCTCGTGAGATCGAGCGACATCGTGGTGGGAGACTTCATCGCGCTGCCGAAGAGAGCACTGCCCGGCTCACCGCCCTATGATGCCGTTCTGGGCAATCCGCCGTACGTAAGGCACCATTGGATGTCCGAAGACACTCGACAGGCCGCTCACCGACTTGCGAAGAATCTCGGCGTACCGGTGCGTGGCACGGCAAGTCTGTGGGTCTACTTCGTGCTCCGGTCTTTGCAGCTGCTCTCTTCGGAGGGGCGATTCGCGATGGTGCTTCCGGAGGCGGTCCTGCAGGCTGACTACGCAGCCGCCGTTCGCCAGTCTCTGGCCCGTAGGTTCAAGACGGTTCGGCTCCTGCACCTCAGAGAGCGGTTGTTTGAGGGCACTGAGGAGTCGGTTGTGATTGCTCTCGGGGAGGGCGAAGGGCCAGGATCCATTCATGTTGACTCGGCCACTAGTGTCGATGAACTCCGGGCCCTCCTCTGGGGGGAGGCATCGGAGAGTCCTCGAGAACTTGTGACAGCAAAGGGGCGGCGGGTTGCGCGTGGCGCGAGTCGAATGCTTGAACGGGTACTGCTGAGGTCGGAGTTCAGCGAGTTTGGCCGGCACGCCTCGATCCGGATCGGGTTGGTAACGGGCGCCAATCCGTTCTTCGTGCGCCGTCGCTCAGAGTTGCAGGATCTGGGCCTGGACGGTGATGTGTGCCGCCCGATCATTGCGAGAACCCGTTGGCTCGAGGGCGCACAGTTCTGTGCAGAGGACCACGCAAGTTGGGCCAAACGAGACGCGGCCGCGTTTCTGATCCGTCCTGACGAGACGCAGCTCGAGCGGCAGGAGGTTGCGAACTGGGTGTCGCTCGGGAAGAACGCCAAGCTGCATTTGAGGCACAAGTGTGCGATTCGGGAGCATTGGGCCATTGTACCGCTGGGCCAGGCTCCGCATGCGATAGCCACGTCTGCGCGCCAGGGCTCACCGCGTTTGGTTGTGAATGCTGCGGGCTACAGCTGCACCAATGCTCTCTACTCCGTGCGTTGGAACAAGCGTGACCCCGCCCATGAGCGCAGCATTGTCATGGGGTTCCACACCGCTGCTACTTCCCTCTGGGCGGAGCTTCATGGTCGAAGGTACGGAGGAGGAGTGCTCAAACTTGATCCCACCGCACTTGCTTCCGCACCCGTACCTGTTGTTGAGGTGGGCGAGGCGGAGTTCCAGAGGTTTGACACTCTAATGAGGAGTGAAGGAGAGGAGGCAGCGAGAACGTATGCAGACGATGTCATCTTGGTGCGTTCCCTTGGCGCCGCAGTGGAGGATGTGAGGGCACTCCGTGCAGCGTGCTCTCACTTGCAGGCTCAACGCATTCCAGAGCGTCGCTAGCATGATTGTCTACTCGGAGCGAAGCGGGCGTATAGGGCATGCGGGTTCTCCGCCGCCACGTTACCGGAGGCGCCTGCGAGGATGTGGGGTGGTGGCGCTTGCCGACTTTTCGCGTTGATACGAAGCTATTCCGAGAGTTGGGGGAGCTTCTCGTTGGCCGCGACAGCACCGCTCTTGTGGAGCTGGTGAAGAACGCGTACGACGCCGACGCCACGCACGTCTCTGTGGTTGGACGTAGCCTTGGGGATCCCGCAAAGGGACGCATCCTGGTCGAGGATGACGGCCTCGGCATGAACTCCGAGGACTTCGAGAGAGGTTTTCTCACGATCGCTGGCCGTTCGAAGAGCGGCGACAACCGCCGCTCGCCCGTCTTCGGACGGCGCTACACTGGTGAGAAGGGCGTGGGCCGCCTCGCGGCGCACAAACTTGGCACAAGGCTCGCGGTCGACTCGCGAAAGGCGGGGGATACGCCGCCTGGCGCGCAAGCACTTGCCTGGGCGACTTCCCGGACAACCGCTGAGATCAACTGGGACCGGATCGAGCAGCTCGAAACCTTGGACCAGATTGAGGCTTCGAGGGCGGTTAGAGTGTCGGAGCAGCGATCAAGCGGCTCTGAAGTCCAAAGCGGGACATCCCTCGCAATCCAGCCTCTTCGGCGTGCGTGGGACACTAGGGCGATCAATGCGTTCTTGCATGAGGCTGCGACTCTGGTGCCTCTCCCTATGCTGTACGAGGAGCTGGGAGAGAGCGTCGTGAAGGGGCCCCTTCTTTTCTCCCGAATGCCGGTGCGCGACCTCACAGGCGCAGACCCCGGTTTCCGCGTGTCTTTCCTTGGCGAACTTTCGCCTTCGGATAGCGTTGTGCCCACCGAAGCTGCTTCGGCGCACTGGGTCGCGGAAGTGTCCCACGACAGAGTGGCGGGCACCGTCGAAGTATTCGTAGCGCCAACGGCGCGATGTCTCCGCGACTTTCCGAGTGCCGAGGCATTCCACTTCGTAGAGGACATCGGCTGTGGCATGGGACCCTCGTTCACTGCACGGATACTGCAGCGTTCTCAAAAGTCCTGGCCGATGGCGGTACGTGGTGTACGCGTGTACATGGAAGGCTTCCGCGTGCCGCCATACGGCGACCGTCGAGATGATTGGCTCGGGTTGGAGGCAGACTACCGTTCGCGCGGTGCTGGACATTTGTCTCGTCTTCTGAAGCTCAAGCATGACCTACCGCGGGGAGATGAGAGGGAAGCGCTTGCCGTGCAGGGAAGCGGCGCGTACCTCGGCGCCGTCTTTCTGCATCGAGAGACGAGCTCGGAGCTTGAGATGCTCGTCAATCGCGAGGGTTTCCTTCCCGGACCAGGGCTTGACTTCCTGGCGGACTGGTGCCGAGTGGCGACAGACCTCATCGTGCGCCTTGGATATGCCGCCCGGCAGCCAAAACAATCGGAGAAGAAGCGCTCCAAAGTGCGGAGACGCCAACGAGACGCGTCTCGGAAATCTGATGTCAATGAGACACCCACGACGAGTCTGGTCAAGGGGATCGGTAGAGATGCGATAGACGCGCTCAGGGATGTGGAGGTGGTCCTACAGGGAGATGCGAGTCTTCCCCCGGGAGCTACTGATGGAATCAGGCAGGTGCAGGTCTCTCTGAAAGAGATCGAGCGCGTCGCCGATGAGCTTGGGCGCGAGGCTGTGCTCTGGCGCGTTCTTGCAAGCCTCGGGACCGAATTGGCTGCTTTTGTCCATGAAATCAATGCTCTGGGACTGGAGGCCAGCGGTGCGGTGAGGGATCTCGACAAGGCACTGGATGCCAAGACCAAGAGCGAGCAGCGACGGTGGGTCCGGAAGGCGAAGCTACGAGCTCTCGACTTGTCCGAGAGGATCCGGAGAAATGCGGCCTACCTGGTGGACTCCACCAGCTTCGAAGGCAGGAAGCGACGTTCACGCCAGCGGCTCGCCCAGAATTTCGAGAAGGTGTTGCCCTTCTTTCAGAGTCGAATTGAACAGAAGTCTATTCGTGTCATCAATAACATTCCTCCAGAGCTACGGACACCCCCGATGTTCCCATCGGAACTCTCTGGGGTATTCACCAACCTCCTCTCAAACGCGGTGAAGTTCTCGGAGCAGGGGGGAGCCATTCTCGTTCGAGCGCAGGAAACATCCGAAAGGCTTGAAGTGGTAGTGGAGAACACCGGGCAGGTCGTAGATGTGGCGGCATCTGCACGGCTATTTCTCCCGTATCACTCAACCACGGTCAAGGCGGACGCGGTGCTTGGCCAAGGAATGGGCATGGGCCTGACAATCACGCGCTCGTTCTTGGTGGAGTACGGTGGCGACATCCGCTTCGTTCATCCGTCACCGGGGTATGATGCCGCGGTACGATTCTGGCTTCCAAGGAGATAGCGATGCCCACGGTGGTCTACATCGATGATGAGCCGGAAGAATTCGCGTCCGCGCTTCGAGAGCTGTCACTCGACGTGAGAGGATTCCGAGACGACGAGTTGAAGGCAGCAGCTGCGGAGGCTCCAGACGCCGACCTGCTGGTACTGGACTACTTCTATGGACGGCCTGATGCGGATGAGGCAGAGCTGTCCGATGAAACGGGGCTCACAACGTTCGAGAAGGTACGGCGAAAGTTGCGTGATCGACGCCCACCGACTGTGCTTGTAAGTGGGCACCTTGAGGAGGCGCTGGAGGGCGTACGACAGCGACCGCATGTTGCCGCGCTGCAGCTGGGTGTGGAAAGTGTGCGGAGCAAGAGCGCGCAGGATGTGGTAGCGCTCGCGAGTGCGTCCGCGACCTTGCGTGGTGTGCACAAGGAGGGGGTGGACTTCGACGAGTGGTTGGACGAACTCTGCATGAAGTGTCTCGAGCTCGATAGCTCTGTTGAGTGGTATCGGGTGGCACGAAGGCACGTGAATGGGGCGCAGCCTCCCTTGTTCGTCGAAGGCACGACGTGGCAGGTCTTTGCTCGCGGAGTGCTGGCATGGCTGGGCCAAGCGGTGATGCCGTACCCGTCCTTCCTTGTCTCTGACCGACAGGTCGCGGTGCGCCTTGGTATCCGTGCGGAGCACTTTGTGAAGTGGTGGGAGGGGGATGCCTCGGGTGAGATCGCGGAGAAGCTCCAAACAACGCTTTACACTGGACCGTTGTCGGATGGGTCACGCCGGTGGTGGAGGGCTGGATGCGACATGATCGCGTGGGAATATGCGCAGCGTTCGGATAGTCCGGCTACACAGATCAGCAAAGACATGGGCCTGGATGATGATGCGGTGCTTCCATTCGAAGAGCCAGTCGTAGTATTCAACGCCGATCTGGAGGAGACGGAGGATGCTGCCGAGGCGGTTGAATGTGTGAGGGCGCGGGACGAGCACTTCCCTCCCGACGCGGCGCCCGCGTGGGTTCGCATCGAAGACGCTCGCTTTGATCGGTTGCTGCGCGAGAAGGTTGTAGTTGACGATCGAAGTGAGCTTGAACAGTGATTCTTATACCGCTGAAGCAGTACCGTAGTGAGGCCGAAGTGCTGCTGTTGGGGGCGCAGGAGTATATTCGGCACGCTTCCAAGTATCGATACAAGAAGATTCTCGATGATCTAGGGACTCTGTGTGAGTCCAACAATGAGACTGTTAGTTGGAAGGCGTGGAACATAGACCTCGAGACAGCAAAGTGCTACGACCGGGCATCAGGCCAGTCTCCTCCTGTAAGGGTTCGCTTCGGATTCGACTTGGCGTTTCAGCTGCATGACCCGAAGGCCGGTCTCTGGGCTCTGGAGAAGGCGGTTACGCAGATCCAAGTGTACATCGAGGACAGCGACAAACCTGCGGTCTCACACTTCCATGTGGACCTCAAGAACCCCGAGCAGCTCGGCCCGCTCGTGCACGTACAGTTCTCCGAGGAGCTTTCGAAGAGGCTGGGGCTTGCCATGGGGGTTCCGAGAATACCCTTCCCTATTGTACTTCCGACAGATTGCTTGGACTTCGTGCTCTCGGAGTTCTTCCCACGGGAGTGGGGGAAGCAACAAGCCGGTATTCACGCCATCTCTCGGGTGCGGAAGGGACAGCGTCGGAGGATAGAGGCCTTGCTCGGGGCTGCTATTGAGGCATGCTCGGGCGGGGGTAGGACGCCGGTGGCGGCGCTTCAGAATTGGAAGTTGTCAGCGCCGATTAGCCTGTAGTTGGTATGGCACTTTGAATTGTGGAAGCGATTGCGGCTACCCAGGTCTTGGGACGTGGGAGTGGCCCGCCTAACGCTTGATTCCATTGCGAGGCGAGCTCCGCGAGCCAGGCCCGAAGGGCCGGTTCGGCAACGGCAATCTTCGCTAGGCGTCCCGGCGACGGTCTTCGCCCCGACTGCCCAGCATTCGAACCATCGCTTCGGTCGGGCGCAGCGCTACCGGGGTCGGCTGCCCTTTGGCTTGGGGAAGGTGCCTGCCGCGCGACGGAACGGCGCTTGCGGGCGCCTGCGTACACGAGCTGCTTCGCCGGGGTCGCTTGGCGGCAGGCTGGGCTACCCACGGTCGGTGGGTGGCACTTCGAGAGTCTCCAGGACGGGGTGCTGGAGGACTTCGCGAATCACGTCGTCGCTGGCGAGAAGGAGCGTGTACGGATGGTCGATGTCCTGCAACAGGTACCAGCTGCCATCGGCGGCCATGACCTGGCTCGGGCCGTCGCCGAACGTGTTGATGGGATGCTGTCGGACGTTCAGGATGTCCTGGACGTTGAAGGTCCAGCGCCAGTTTCCCATAGGGTCGCAGCGGAAGAACGGGTGGGTCGCGATGGCAGTGCTGGTGGCGCCTGCTTGGGTCATGAGCTTGGCTAGGACTCCGAGCTGTTCGTCGTCGAGGCTGCCTTGTTCTGGCCCCCATAGGTGGGCAGGCCAGCTGCCTCCGCATGCGTCACGGATGGAGTCCACGCCGATGTCGAGGCTCCAGGGCACCCCAAGCGACTCGGCAAGCGCCTTCCAACGGATCCGGCGTCCGATCTCGTCATCGCTTCCGGGCGAGGAGTACACGTGCGTCGAACCGGCCACAATGGCTTCCGTGGCCGTTTCGGCATCAGCCGAGGACTCGGTCGACGAGTTCCAGGTGGCACTGCCTTTCGCGACCCCGGGGCGCTCGTACAGGGCGTGGAAGACCACAGCAACCCTGCCGGGAATACCTGGGAGCAGCGCCCGCATGTGGGCCGCGCCTCGTGCGCGCTGTGCAGCGGGCAGGTCGATCTCCCAGAGTTCGTCTGTGGAGGTTTGTTCGGCAGTGGCAGTCATCGCATCTTCCCAGCTCCAGTGGGCGCCTCGCGTCGTCACGTCGTAGCTGAGTGTCGCCGAGACGGCATCAACCGGACGCGCTGACGCGCGGGCGACTCGGCTCGTCCATGGGAGGGCCTCCGGATTCCCCCTTCGCCCGTGGCCTGCTGGCTCGCGGGTACACGCCGTTCCACCGGCTCGCGTCAGCGGCCCTCGAACACCAGCTCGTCGATCGCGGCCGTCAAGCTGGTCTTCAGCGCATCGTAGGCGGCCTGGTCCTCCGGAGACAGGGCGCGGTTCTCGTCGAGGAGGTTGCTGCCCTCCCAGGCGAACGGCCCGTCGAGGCGGGACAGCCGCTCGGTCCGCTCGGACACGACGAGCTTGTGGGTGGGGCTGATGACGCCGCGGACGTCGGTGGGGCCGCCTCCCTGCTTCCGGAAGGCCTCGACGTAGAGGGTGTCCCGCCCGACGACCTCGTCGCCGTGGAGGAGGGGGAGCAGCGAGCGCCCGTCGAGCTCCACGGACCGCTCGCCGTCGGCGACGCGGCCCCCGTCGAGGGGAACGCCGGCGATGTCGGCGACGGTGGGGAACAGGTCGGCGACGTGCACGAGGGCGTCGGTGGTGGTCCCGGGGTTCGCGACGTGGGGGCCCGTGACCGTCATCGGGATGCGGATGCCCCCCTCGTACAGCGACGCCTTCACGTCCTTCCGCCGCTGGTCGAAGGCGGCCTTGCTGCTGCCGTTGTCGCCGAGGGCGAAGACGGTGGTGCGGGCCGCGACGTCGGGGTCGATGCCGTCGAGGAGGCGGCCGATCTCTGTGTCGAGGGCCTCGAGCATGGCCTCGTACTTCAGGTGCTTGGGGGAGCTGTCGTCGACGTCGAGGGTGGTGAGGTGGGCCGGAGGGACGTGCACGGGGGTGTGAGGGGCGTGGAAGGCGACGTAGAGGAACCAGGGCTCCGGCATGGCCTCGATGCGAGCCAGAGCGTCGTCGACGGTGCGGGAGGTGAGGTAGCCGGTGGCCTCGGTGACGGCGCCGTTCTCGTTGTGATGCCAGGCGAAGTAGCCGCGCCCCTCGCCGTACTCGGGGTTCTTGCTGGTGCCCGAGAACCACTCGAAGCCGCTGCGGTTGGGGTGGGTGTTCACGCCGCGGGCCCGGGGCCCGGCCAGGTGCCACTTGCCGATGGCGCCGTTGGCCCACCGGGTCGGTGCCTGGTCGAGCATCTCCGGGATGGTGAGGGCCTCGACGGGGAGCTGGGCCTTGTTGTCGCCGACGTCGACCAGCCAGCCGAGGCCGGTGCGACGACCGTAGCGGCCGGTGAGGAGGATGCCGCGGGTGGGGGAGCAGACCGGCGCGGCGTAGGCGCGGGTGAAGCGGACGCCGTCGGCCGCGAGGGCGTCGAGGCGCGGGGTGCGGGCGGCGAGCTCGTGGCCGTAGGCGCCGATCTTCTCGATGCCGGCGTCGTCGTAGAGCAGGACGAGGACGTTGCCACCGGTGGGCGGCAGGCTGGGCACCTGGCTGCCCTGTGTCGACCACCACGCGAGGACGCCGATGCCGATGGCGCCGATGGCCGACGCGGATGCCAGGAGCGAGGTCCTCATCGCCCGGTCGCCATCAGGGAACGCGGGCCTGGACGGCCAGCAGGCCGAGACGGGTCCGGAGCGCCCGCTCGACCACGGGGAGCTCCTCGCCAGCCAGGAAGGCCTCGCCGAGGGTGCGCAGGTCGTCGTCCTCGACCAGCTTCAGCACGAGGGGGTCCCGCTCGGCCAGGGCCTGGACCATGCGGCGGAGCTGGAGGCCGACGCCGGGCGGGTCCGGAGGGACGTTGTCGAGGGTGGCCAGGGCCAGCTCCCGGTCGTGGAGCTGCCGGAGGGCCAGGTGCAGGGAGAACTCGGCCACGTGGACCTGGTCGTGGCCCAGGGCCTCGAAGGCCTCGGCGGCGGCGGCCTCTCCCTTGGAGACGTCGCCGGCGTCGAAGAAGATCAGGCTGCAGATGGCGCTGGCGAGGCCGAGGCTCAGCTGTCCCACCCCATCAGCGGCGGCAGCACGGCGACGGGCCTGGACCCGCTGGGCGACGTCGACGGTGGGGTCGATGCGGGAGAGGGCGTTGGCGCGGGCGAGCTCGGCGACGAGGGCCTCCCGCTGCTGGCCGTGGCGCACGAGGCCGTCGATGGCGTGGGTGAGCAGCTCGGCGGCACGGGCGGGATCGGTGTCCTGGAGGGCCATGCCGCAGTAGCCCCGGGCCCGGGCGAGGATGAGGTCGTCGCCGGAGGCCTCTCCATGGGCGAGGCAGCGCTGGCCCGCGGCGGCGGCCCCCTCCCGGTCACCCTGCCAGCGAAGGGCGTGGGCGCGAACACCGACCCAGCGGACGAGCCAGCCGTGGTCGTCGGCGGGGAGGTCGGGGGAGAGCTCGAGGGCCTCGGCGGGCCGGTGGGCGAGGACGAGGGCTTCGGCCAGGAGGGCGTCGCCGCGGCCGCGGTCGGCCTCGGGCAGTCGCTCGCGGGCCCGCTCCACCCGACCCGGTGCCTCGGTGGCCGGACCGGTGGCCTGGAGGACCTCCATGAGGCGCTCCAGGACGGCGAGCAGCGGCGGCCCGGAGGCGCGCCGGGCGGCGAGGCGGATCTCCGGCATGCGGGGTCGGAGGTCGGGGACCGACAGCGGCCAGGAGGCGACCATCTCGGCGTGGGCACGGAGGAGACGCTCGGGCTCGGCGTGGCTGCGGCGAAGGTGGGCACGGACCACCGGGAGGACGTCGAGGGCGCCGGGGTCGGGGTCGGCGAGGAGGCCCCGGCGCTGGGTCTCCCGGAGGGCGGCGAGGCAGGCGGGACGGGGCCGTCCGGTCAGGCGGGAGACCTCGTCGAGGGTGAGGGTGCCGGCGGCGAAGGCCAGGGCGTCGACGAAGGTGCGGGCGGCCTCGGGGAGCTGGTCGGTGGTCCAGGTGAGGGCCTGGGCGACGCTGGCGTGGCGGTCCGGCGCGTCGGCCCGCTCGCTGGGGAGGTCGAGGACGTCGTCGACGCGGTCGAGCCAGTCGAGGAGGGGGGCGCTGATCTCCAGGACGAGGGGGACGCCGCCGAGGCGCGGGAGCCAGCGGTCGAGGAGCTCGGCGTCGGGGGCAGGGAGGCCAGCGGAGGCGCGGCCGATCAGGAGGAGCTCGCGAGCGGTCTCCTGGGACAGCGGGCCCACCGGGATGACGGACTCGGCGTCGAGGCCGAGGGGGCGCTGGCTGGTGACGACGAAGCGGGCGCCGTGAGCGATCCACGCCTTCACCTGCCGGGCTGCCTCGGGGGGGAGCTGCTCGAAGTTGTCGAGGACGACGGTGCGGCCGACGGTGATGCGGGCGGCCTCGGCGACCGGGTCGACGACGGGGCCGGGGGCGTTCATGGCGTCGCAGATGGCGACGGCGAGGTCCTCCACGGTGCTGGCGAGCTCCAGGGGAACGAAGGGGAGGCGGTGGCGACGGGACCAGGCGCGGGCGAGGGTCGTCTTGCCGATGCCGCCGGGACCGACCAGGGTGACGAGGGCGGCTTCGTCGTGGTCGAGGAGGGCCCACTCGTTGTCCCGTCCGGGGACCTCCGTGGGGGCCGCGAGGGTGCGCAGCGCGTAGCCGTGGCCCTTCACGGTGACCAGGGTGACGGGGTTCTTGGGGTCGGCCTCGATCTTCTTGCGGATGCGCTCGACGGTGACGGTGACCGTGCGGGACTTCACCCCCTCCCGGTAGCCCCAGACGGCGGCAAGGAGGTCCTTGGCGGGCACGGGCTCGCCGACCTCGAAGAGGTGCGCCAGCAGCGCCGACTCGATGGGCGTGAGCGCGACGATGCTCGACGGCTTCTCCAGGGTCGCCGCGTCGAAGTCGAGGAGGCCCGTCTCGATGGGGATGGGGTGGGACACGGCACAGACTACCCCGAAGGGGTCAGCGCTTGCAGTGGGGGTCGAAGCGCTCGGTCATCAGGGCGTCGAGGCCACTCAGGGGGAAGTTGACCCGCGTGGGCTCGGCGCCGGAGGGGACGAAGTCGACGGTCCAGCGGCCGCCGCCCCGCATCTTGTCGATCCACTTGCGGGACAGCCCCAGGGCGGTCTGGGCGCCCGACTGGTCGAGGTAGAGCTTCTGCACGTCGCCGTTGATGGCCACCTGGGCGTAGGAGGCGTCCATGCCGGTCTCCGACAGCACCATGTTGGTGGCGACGCCAGGGTCGAAGTAGGCCTTGGACTTGCGGTCGCAGACGAGGACGAGCTTGGGGCGTCCGCGGTCGCCGGAGCTGGTGGTGACGTCGCGGTCGGCCTTGAGGGTGAGGACGACGGTGACGCGCCCGCCATTGCCGGGGAGGCTGGTGGCTTCCCATCCGCCGGCGGCGGCAGGGGGCGGTGCGGGCGCGGGAACGGGGGCAGGGGCGACGGCGGGTGCTGGGG
>Ga0213839_1001337_pt1 | contig 16278 bp, 15 predicted proteins | sample SWPATP21_FD_160075 | JGI IMG/M metagenome (GOLD analysis project Ga0213839, IMG submission 160075) | Coastal seawater microbial communities from Marineland, Florida, United States - SWPA TP2 #1 | ecosystem: Environmental > Aquatic > Marine > Coastal | place: USA: Florida | collected 2016-08-14
TATCGACGCCTATGTCGCGCGTCTGGCGCCGGTGCGTCTCGGCCTTGCGATCCAGGCGTTCGTGCAGGTCCAGATGGCGACGCATGATCCTGCCCAGACCCGCGACTTCACCGCCCTGGTCGCCGCGCGCAATGAAATCACCAGCGCCTGGACCCTCACCGGAGAGGCGGATTATCTGCTGCGGGTCTATTGTTCCGACCTTGCGGAACTTCATCGTCTGATCCACGAAGTGTTATTGCCCCATCCCTCGGTCATGCGGGTGCAGAGCCAGATCGTCATGGATCAGTTCAAGCAGGACGGCCCGCTGCCGACCCGCCCCCAATGACCCCCCGGACCTGAGACGAAAGACGCCCCATGGAAGGTTTCCTCTACCAAGCCACAGTATACCTCGCCGCTGCCGTGATCGCCGTGCCGATCGCCGCGCGGCTCGGGCTGGGGTCGGTGCTGGGATACCTTGCGGCGGGGATCGTGATCGGGCCGATGCTGGGCCTTGTCGGGCACGAGACGCACGATCTTCAGCATTTCGCGGAATTCGGCGTCGTGATGATGCTCTTCCTCATCGGGCTGGAGCTGGAGCCCCGCGCGCTGTGGAACATGAGGCATCGGTTGCTGGGTCTGGGCGGGCTTCAGGTCGTGCTGACGACACTGGCGATTTTCCTGGCATTCCAGGCACTTGGCTATCCTTGGACCGTCGCGCTGGCGACGGGCATGATCCTCGCCCTGTCGTCCACGGCCATCGTGTTGCAGACGCTGTCGGAAAAAGGGCTGATCCAGACACCGGGGGGACGGTCGGCCTTTTCGGTACTGCTGACGCAGGATATCGCGGTCATTCCGATGCTGGCCTTCCTGCCGCTGCTGGCACTGCCGACACTGGGGCTGACGGCCAACCCCGACGGGTCGCTGACGCGCACGGCGCTGACCGAACAGGCGGACCACGGGATGTCCCTGGTCGAAGGCCTGCCGGGCTGGGGCGTGACGCTGGTGACGCTCGGCGCGGTGGCGGCGGTGATCCTGACCGGGGTCTACCTGACGGCGCCGGTCTTCCGCTTCATCCATGCGGCGAAACTGCGGGAAATGTACACGGCGCTGGCCCTGATGATCGTGGTCGGCATCGCCTTCCTGATGAACATGGTGGGGCTGTCGCCCGCGCTCGGCACCTTCCTGGCGGGGGTGGTTCTGGCAAACTCCGAGTTCCGGCACGAGCTGGAAAGCGACATCGAACCCTTCAAGGGGCTGCTTCTGGGGCTCTTTTTCATCACCGTGGGGGCGGGCATCAATTTCGAAGTGCTGCTGCGCGACCCGGCGCTGATCCTTGCCATGTCCTTCGGGCTGATCCTGATCAAGGGCGTGCTGCTATTTCTCATCGGGCGGGCATTCCAGCTGCGGCGACGTCGGCTCATGCTGTTCACCCTCTCGCTGGCGCAGGCGGGAGAGTTCGGCTTTGTCCTGCTCTCCTTCTCCGGTCAGCAGAACGTCTTGCCGCCGGCCCTGGCCGAACAGCTTTTGCTGGTGATTGCACTGACCATGCTGATCACCCCGCTTCTCTTCCTGCTCTATGACTGGCTGTCGAAGAAGATCGGAGAGCCGATCAGCGAAGAGCGCGAGGCGGACGAGATCGACGATGACGGGCCGGTGATCATCGCGGGGATCGGCCGCTTCGGGCAGATCGTCAACCGGCTGGTGCAAAGCTCCGGTGTGAGAACCGTCGTTCTGGATCACAACATGCGCACGATCGAGGTGATGCGGCGCTTTGGATTCAAGGGGTATTTCGGGGATCCGACCCGGCCCGACATCCTGCGCGCCGCCGGGTTGGGCAAGGCGCGGGTGCTGGTGGCGGCAATGGACAACCCGGCCTCCGTCACCAAGCTGGTGCAATATGCGCGCAAGTTCCGCCCCGATCTGCACATCGTGGCGCGCGCGACGGATCAGCGCCATGTCTATGAATTGTATCAGGCCGGGGCCGACGACATCGTGCGCGAGACCTTTGACAGCAGTCTGCGCGCGGGCCGCTACGTGCTGGAAAACACCGGATTCACGGAATACGAGGCGGCCCGGCTGGAAGACGCTTTCTATCATCACGACCGGGAAACCATCCGGGAGCTGGCGGAGCTTTGGGACCCGGATCTGTCTTCGGACCAGAACCAGGAATATATCGCCCGTTCAAAGGAGTTGGAACGCGAACTTGAAGCTGCTCTTCAAGCAGTCCTGTCGGATGAGGAGGATGACGCGGCCTAGCCGTCGCTGACCCCGGCCTCGGCAAAGGTGGCCATGCCGGACTGGCAGGCCACCGCGCCCTGCAGCACCGCAATCGCCAGCGCCGCCCCAGACCCTTCGCCCAGGCGCAGCCCGAGGGAGAGGAGCGGATCGAGGCCCAGCCTCTCCAGCAGGGCGGGATGCGCCGCCTCGGCGCTGACATGGCCCGCGACGCAATGGTCGAGCGCGGCAGGGTTCATCGCGTGCAGGCAGGCGGCGGCGGAACAACAGATGAACCCGTCGAGGATCACCGGGATGCGTTCGACGCGCGCGCGCAGGATCGCCCCCGCCATCGCCGCGATTTCCCGCCCGCCAAGGCGTGCAAGCGTGGCTAGGCCGTCACCGCCCGCATGGCGCGCCACCCCGTCCCCGATCACCTGTGCCTTGAGCGCGAGGCCCGCATCGTCGACCCCCGTGCCGCGGCCCACCCAGTCCATCGGCACGCCGCCATAGAGCGCATGGGCGATGGCGGCCGCGGCGGTGGTGTTGCCGATGCCCATTTCGCCCGTCACCAGCAGGTCCGCCTGCGGATCGACCGCGCTCCAGCCCGCGGCCAGGGCGGCGCAGCACTCGTCTTCGCTCATGGCCGAGGCATGGGTGAAATCCTCGGTCGGGCGGTCGAGGTCGAGCGGATGGACGGTCATCGTGGCCCCGAAGCTGCGCGACAGCTGGTTGATCGCGGCGCCGCCATGCTGGAAATTCGCCACCATCTGCGCCGTCACCTCGGCCGGGAAGGCCGACACGCCGCGCGCCGCAACCCCATGATTTCCGGCAAAGATCACGACCTGAGGACGGTCGATCCTTGGCCGGTCCGTGCCGCGCCAGCCGGCATACCAGATGGCGAGATCCTCCAACCGGCCCAGGGCCGCGGGCGGCTTCGTCAGCTGCGCATTCCGGGCCTGCGCCGCCTCTACCGCCGCGGGATCGGGACTGGTCAGATCGGCGAGACGGGCGCGGAAACCGGCGAGGGTATCGGGGGCGGTGGACATGGGATTCCTCATTGCTCGGACATGCCTGACGGTGTCTAAAGCATGGCGCATCAGGAGCAACCCATGCCCTCCATTCCGACCCGATTGCATAGCGACATCCTGACCGGCGCGGCGCTGCTGACCCGCCTTCCCCTGCCCGACCATCGTGGCGGCGGCCCCCAGGCCGCGTGGTCCTGGCCGCTCATCGGGATGCTGGTCGGCCTGATCGCCGTGGCGGGCGGTGCGGCGGCCCTGTGGCTTGGCCTGTCTGCCGGGGTGGCCGGGGTCGTCATGCTGCTGGCGCAGTGCATGGTGACCGGCGGGCTGCACGAGGACGGGCTGGCGGATACGGCGGACGGGCTCTGGGGCGGCTGGACGCGCGACAGGCGGCTGGAGATCATGCGCGATTCCCGCATCGGGTCGTACGGGGTGATCGCACTGGTCCTGGCCTTCCTGGCGCGCTGGACGCTGGTGGTGCAGGCGCTGGCGGTCGGGCACTGGGGCGCGGTTGTCGCGGCGGCGGTGCTGTCGCGTGGCGTATTGCCCGGCGTGATGGCGCTGGTGCCCCATGCACGCGCAGACGGGCTCTCACGCGGGGTCGGACGCCCGACGCGCGAGGTGGCGGCGCTGGCCTTCGTTCTGGGACTGGGGGGGACGCTGCTGCTGACCGGGCAGGTCGTGGTTCCGGCGCTGGCCGCCGTGGCTGTTGCGGCGGCGCTGGCGCGGCTGGCCATCGCGCGGATCGGCGGGCAGACCGGGGACATCCTTGGCGCGGTGCAGGTGGTGGCCGAAATCGCGGTGCTGATGGCGCTGGCATAGCCGCGCCCGGACCGAGGACCGCAGTGGCGGCGCACGGTGCCCCGGCCGGGGAAGCCGCCCGGGCGATGAGGCGCGCATTGAAAAAGCCGCCCCGGTTGCCCGGAGCGGCCTGTCCATCAGATGCTTCGGCCTTACGCCGCGCGGGAGAGCAGAACCTCGTCCACCTTGCGGGCGGCGTCGACCTCATCCGCGCCGGAGACGGCTGCGACTTCGCGGGTCAGGCGCTCGAGGGCCGCTTCGTAGAGCTGGCGCTCGGAATAGGATTGTTCGCGCTGATCGTCGTTGCGGTGCAGGTCGCGCACGACCTCTGCGATGGCGACGAGATCACCGGAGTTGATCTTCTGTTCATATTCCTGTGCCCGGCGGGACCACATGGCGCGCTTCACCTTGGCCTTGCCCTTCAGGGTCGTCATCGCCTTGGAGACGACATCAGGGGTCGACAGGGACCGCATCCCCACCTCGGTTGCCTTGTTGGTCGGCACCCGCAGGGTCATCTTGTCCTTCTCGAAAGAGATCACGAAAAGCTCGAGAGAGATCCCGGCGATCTCCTGGCTCTCGATCGACACGATCTGGCCGACGCCATGGGCGGGGTAGACGACGTAGTCGTTCGGGCTGAATTCGGCTTTTTTCGCTTTGGTCATCGTGTTTTGTCCTCACAAGGCCCCGGCAACAGGCGACACGTATACGGGCGAGGCAATCGAGGCCTCGTCCGGCGCTACGTGAACTGTTGTTATGTCAGGCCGCTGGTGGCAGTTTCCGCGGCCGTAGGGCTGGCAGTCTTCATCATACAGCGATCACCATAACACGAATCACGCCGAATCGGAAGGAGGATGTTGCGGTGCGGCGTCGCACCCGGTGACGCAGGGTCAGCCGCCAGCGCCTGGTTTTTCCGAGAAATACTTCTCGAGCTTGCCGGATTCGCCATCGCGTTCCTCTGCCTCGGGCAGCGGGTCCTTGCGGGTCACGATGACGGGCCAGAGTTCGGAATACTTGCGGTTGAACTCGACCCATTTCTCCATGTCCGGTTCCGTATCTGGCCGGATGGCGTCGGCAGGGCATTCGGGTTCGCAGACGCCGCAGTCGATGCATTCGTCGGGGTGGATCACCAGCATGTTCTCCCCCTCGTAGAAGCAATCCACGGGGCAGACCTCGACACAGTCGGTGTATTTGCAGGCGATACAGGCGTCGTTGACGATATAGGTCATGAAGGGCTCCGCTCGGGCCTTTGCGGCGTTTCGGGCCTAGCTAACGTGGCGGGCGCGATCATTCAAGCGCATCATCGCCTATCCCCTTGCGATAAAGATCGAGTTTCCGGCGATCCCGCTTCGTGGGGCGAGAATTGCCCTCAATTCGCTCACCTTGCGGGATTTCGGTCTTCTCGGGCGGGGGCGACAAATCGTCGTAGAGCGTCTGCGCCTCCGTCGCGGGGCCGCGCCGCAGGGCGGGGGCAAGGATGCGCACCACCCGGATGCGGCTGCCCTGCGGGAAGGTGAGCACATCGCCGGGCTGCACGGCATGGGACGGTTTGGCGGCGCGGTTGGCATTGACGCGGACATGGCCGCCGGTGACCAGCGCTGCGGCAAGGCTGCGCGATTTCACGAACCGCGCCTGCCACAGCCACTTGTCGAGGCGGAACTTCTGCTGCTGGTCCGGCATGGCGTCCCGCCTCCGGGATCAGTCGGTCTTGAGCCCCTTGAGCGCGGCGGCAAAGGGGTTGTCGGGGTCGATGGCCTTTTCCTTGCGCGGGGGCCGGGACTGGAAGGTCTTGGGCCCGTCGTCGCGACGCCCCTTGCCGCCCTTGCCCTTGGGGCCGCGCGGCTTGCCGCCCTTGGGTTTGCCCTGTCCCTGCGGCTGGCCATCCTCGCGGCGGCCTCGGGCACCCCTGCCCTGCTGTTCGCCACCCCGGCGCGAACGGCCGCCGCCCCAGGTGAAGGTGAAGAAGGTCTCCATTTCCGGCGCGGTTTCCTCGGCCGGCTGGTCGGGGGCGTCGGCGGGGACCTCGGGGGTGGCATCGGCGACAGGGGATGTCGCGTCCGGTGCGACCTCGGCCAGGACCTCCTCGGTCGACAGGCCGGCGGTGGTTTCCTCGCTCTCCAGCTTTGCGGGCGTGCCGTCGGGGGTGGCCCCTTCCACGGCGGGTTCGGAGGGTTCGGCGGTCACCGCGCTGTCATCGACGACCTGCGGGGTCTCGGCCGGGGCGTGGCGGACCTTTTCGCGTTCGCCCTTCTCGGCCTTGTAGCCAAGGCCCTGCATGAGATCGGCGAACTGGTCCAGCGTCATTCCGGTGATCGAGAGCATGTCGGCCTTGGCCTCGAACCCGCCGCGGCTGTCCTCTCCGCGCAGCATGTCGGCCAGACGTTCGAGCATGTCGATCCGGATGGAGCGTTCGCCCGCGACACGGTAGCCCGCCATCGTCGCATAGCCTTCGGGCGCGGCAGTGTCGGTCGGCACGGTGACCAGGCCTGGCGGCGGCGCTTCAGGGAAGTCCTGAAGCCCCTGGGCCAGCGACCACAGCACCAGCCGCAGCCGCGTCGGCGCGGGTTTCAGCAGAAGCGGCATGAAGATGGTGAACTGACCGAAGCGGATGCCATGCTTGCGCAGGGCGCCCCGGGCGTCCTGATCCAGTTGCTTGACCTCGTCGGCGACCTGCTGGCGCGGGATGATGCCCAGCCCCTCGACCATGCGGAAGGCAAAACCGCGCGCCAGGCCGCTGAGTGTTTCGTCGCGGGACATGGCCAGCAGCGGTTCGAACAGGGCGGCGATCTTGCGGTCGATGAAATGTTGCAGGCGGCGCTGGACCTTCTGTGCAACCTCCGGCCCGGCCTCGTCGTCGACAAAGACCTCGACCTGCGGTTTCAGCGGCTCCGGCCCGGCGACCAGTTTGCCGATGGCCTGATCGCCCCACATCAGCCCGCCCTGGTCGGTGAAGTCGATTTCGGTATCGGGGGCGTTGTAGAACTTGTCCGCGCGCAGGTGGAAATGCGGCGTGAGTGCCTGCATCGCCGCCTTGGCGAGTGTTTTTGCCTCTTCGCCCGACGCCTGCGCGTCCTGGCGGAAACGGAACCCTTCCAGACGGCCGACGAATTCGCCTTCGACGGTCACATCCCCGGTATCACTGACTTCGGCCAAGAGGGCCTCCTTCTGCTTGAGCCGGCGCAAAAGCACGCTTGTGCGCCGGTCCACAAATCTCTGCGTCAGGCGCTCGTGTAACGCATCCGACAGGCGGTCTTCTACAGCGCGCGTCTCGTCACGCCAATGGCTTTCGTCGCCAACCCAGCCTTTCCGCTGTGCGACATAGGTCCATGTGCGGATGAATGCCAATCGCTTGGACAGGGTATCGATGTCGCCCTCGGTGCGGTCGATGCGGCGGATATGCGCGGCCATCCAGTCATCGGGCACGCGGCCGGATTGGTGCAGATAGGCGTAGATCTGCATCAGAAGCGCGGCATGTTCGGCATGGCTGATGCCACGGAAATCGGGAATGCGGCAGACGTCCCAGAGAAGGCGGACCGCCTCCGGGCTGCTGGCACGGGCGCGCACCTCCGCATCGGCGGAGAGGCTGCGCAGCGCGATCAGGTCGTCGGCATCGCGGGCCCGGTGGAGCCCGTCGGTGCGCGGCGTCTCCTCCAGCGCGGCGATCAGTGTCTCGGGGGTGGCGAAATTCAGCGCGGCGTTGCGCCATTGCAGGTGGCGGACCGGCGCGAAGCGGTGATCCATGATCGCCCCGGCCACCTCCTCCTCCAACGGCGGGGCCTCGCCGGTCACGCCGAAGGTGCCGTCGGACATGCCACGCCCGGCCCGGCCGGCGATCTGGGCCAGTTCGTTCGGGGCGAGCATCCGCATCCGCCGTCCGTCGAACTTCGTCAGCGAGGAAAAGGCGACATGGTTGATATCGAGGTTCAGCCCCATGCCGATGGCATCCGTGGCCACCAGGTAATCCACGTCACCGTTCTGGTAGAGCGCGACCTGCGCATTGCGGGTCCGGGGGCTGAGCGCGCCCATGACCACCGCCGCGCCCCCCTTTTGACGCCGGATCAGCTCGGCAATCGCATATACATTATCGACCGAAAAGCCGACAATTGCCGATCTTGGCGGCATCCGGCTTATCTTTTTCGAACCGGAATACGTCAATTGGGACATCCGCTCGCGCCGCATGAACTCGACCCCGGGTACGAGGCTGGCGATCATCGACCGCATCGTGTCCGAGCCGAGGAACAGCGTTTCATGCAGCCCGCGCGCGCGCAGCAGGCGGTCGGTAAAGACATGGCCGCGTTCGGGGTCGGCGCAGAGCTGGATCTCGTCGATGGCGAGGAAATCGGTGCCCATTCCGTCGGGCATCGCCTCGACCGTGCAGACCCAATAGGCGGTGCGCGGCGGAACAATGCGTTCTTCGCCGGTGACGAGGGCCACCACCGACGGGCCGCGGATGGCGACGATCTTGTCATAGACCTCGCGTGCCAGCAGCCGCAGCGGCAGGCCGATGATGCCGGTGCGATGGCCCAGCATCCGGTCAATCGCGTAATGCGTCTTGCCCGTATTGGTTGGCCCGAGAACGGCCGCGATCCTGCCCTGCCCGGCCATGGTCTTCGCTTTCGTGGATCAGAGGGTCTTGCCGGCCACCCGCGCGCGCAGGCGCTCGGTGGCCTCAAGCGCACGTTCGTGGGTCGGGTAGGTGTCGAGCACCTTGGAATAGGCGCCGAATGCCTCTTCCTCCTTGCCGAGGGTCTCCAGGATCACGCCCAGACCGTACATCGCCTCGAAGTGATCGGGGTTCAGGGTCAGGGCGAAGCCCAGGTCCGACAGGGCCAGCCCGTATTCCTCCTGCCGGTAAAAGGCGGTGGCGCGGCGGTGGTAGGCTTCGGCAAAGTCCGGGGCGTGGTCGATCAGGGCGGAGAAATGGCCGATGGCGGTGTCGACCTCTCCGGCTTCTAGGGCGTCCTGGCCGCGGGTCAGCAGCAGATCCATCGACGGTGATCCGGAGCGCGCCCAGACCAGGTCAAGCTCCCGTTCGATTTTCGCGGCCCCCACGGGATCGGCATCATGGAGTTGTTGCAATAGCTCCTTACTACGGTCACTCTGAACCTGCGCGGTGGCCAGGGCCGGACCCAGGATCAGAAATGCCGCAACGGCATGTTTGAGACTACGCATTGAGACGCCCATAACCTTTGAGAGTGTATCTTCAGTATCGGGAAATGTTTGGTCCGATGAAACCCCCAAGGGTGAATATTCCAGGAAAGGTGAACCATGAGTGAAGTGATCGACGCGGCTGTCGCGGCCCTCCAGGCAAAAATGGACGGCGGATTCGACGGCACGGCGAAATTCGTGATCGAGGGCGAGGGCGCCATCATGATCGACGGCGACGGCGTGCGGGCGGCGGATGAGGATGCAGAGGTGACGCTGACCGCCGATGCCGAAACGTTCAAGGACATCCTGTCGGGCGACCTGAACGCGACCTCCGCCTTCATGACCGGCAAGCTGACCGTGGACGGCGACATGGGCAAAGCCATGCAGCTCGGCTCCGTCCTGGCCTGATGGAACAGGCACCGTTCTTTTCCGACGTGGCCGAAGGGCCCGAGGGGGGCCAGGCGGTCTGGGCGACGACGTCCGACGGGCTGCGCATCCGCGTGGGATGGTGGCAGCCTGCGGGCGACGCGAAAGGAACGGTGCTGATCTTTCCCGGCCGCACCGAATACATCGAGAAATACGGCCGCGATGCCCGGACACTGACCGAGGCGGGCTATGCGGTTCTGGCCATCGACTGGCGCGGACAGGGGCTGGCCGACCGGATCGTGCCCAATGCGCGGGTCGGCCATATCGGGCTTTTCCCGGACTATCAATTTGACGTGACCGCGGCGCTCGAGGTCGCGGAAGAGGCCGGTCTGCCGCGCCCCTGGCATCTGCTGGCGCATTCCATGGGCGGGTGCATCGGTCTGCGGTCGCTTTACGAGGGGCTTCCGGTCAATTCGGCGGTCTTCTCCGCGCCGATGTGGGGCATCCGCCTGGCCGCGCCGACCCGGCCCGCCGCCTGGGTCCTGTCGTGGAGCGGGTCGCGCCTTGGCCTCGGGCATCTGATGTCGCCCGGCATGAAAGAGGACCCCTATCCGCTGGACGCGCCCTTTGCGGACAACAAGCTGACCTCCGATCCGGACATGTACGACTACATGCGGCGCCAGCTGATCGCCCATCCCGACCTCAGCCTCGGGGGGCCGTCGCTGCACTGGCTCAACCAGGCGCTGGCGGAAACGCTGCTGCTGGCGCGGCGCCCCGCGCCCGCGGTCGATTGCCTGACCTTCCTGGGCGCGGACGAGGCGATCGTGGACGCCGGGCGCATCCACGCGCGCATGGACAGCTGGACCAACGGGGAGCTGGTGATGCTGACCGGCGCGCGGCACGAGGTTCTGATGGAGGCGCCGGCGACGCGTGACGCGATATTCGCCCGGATGCTGCCGTTTCTTGCCGATCATGCGGTGACCGGCGACGCCACGGCGCAAACGGCCTGACGGGTTTTCCCGGACCGGGACCGGCATCGGAGGGACCTGACGCTCTCTTTGGCACTGACCCGGGGTCCGGGAACCGCTGACAGTGTCTACCCTTGCTCCCTTTCCCGGCACGGCATATCTGTGACGCATTCACCGTAAGGAGGTCACATGTTCGTATTTCCCCGCCCCACCTATGACGCCAATGCTTCTGCCGGGGGGAAAGACCTCGGGAAATTGCCGGACTGGGATCTGACGGACCTCTATGCCTCTGACGACGCCCCCGAGGTGCAGCGCGACCTCGACTGGCTGCGCGAGGAATGTGCCGCCTTTGCCGCAGATTACGAAGGCAAGCTCGACACGCTCGACGCGGCAGGAATGCTGCGCTGCATCCAGCGGGACGAGAAACTGACCAACGTGTCCGGTCGGCTGATGTCCTATGCCGGGCTGCGCTATTACCAGCAGACGACCGATGCGGAACGGGCCAAGTTCATGTCCGACATGCAGGACAAGATCACCACCTATACGACGCCGCTGGTCTTTTTCACGCTGGAACTGAACCGCCTGCCCGACGACCGTCTAGAGGCGCTATTTGCCGACAATGCCGATCTGTCACGCTACAAGCCGATATTCGACCGTATCCGCGCGATGAAGCCGCATCAGCTTTCGGACGAGATGGAGAAATTCCTGCACGACATGGGCGTGGTCGGCGACGCCTGGGAAAAGCTGTTCGACGAAACGGTGGCGGGGCTGACCTTCGAGGTCAATGGCGAAGAGCTGGGCCTCGAGGCCACGACCACCCTTCTGACGGAACCTGACCGCGATACCCGCGAACAGGCCGCGCGCGAAATCGCGCGGGTGCTGGGCGCGAACATCAAGACCTTTGCCCGGGTGCACAATACCCAGGCCAAGGAGAAAGAGGTGATGGACCGCTGGCGCGGGATGCCGACCCCGCAGACCGGCCGGCACCTGTCCAACCAGGTCGAGCCGGAGGTGGTGGAGGCGCTGCGCAACGCCGTGGTCGCCGCCTATCCGCGCCTGTCGCACCGCTATTACGAGCTGAAACGCAAATGGCTCGGGCTGGACCGGATGCAGATCTGGGACCGCAACGCACCGCTGCCGATCGACCCGCCCAAGATCGTGGACTGGCCGACCGCGCAGGAGATGGTGATGTCCGCCTATGGCGGCTTCGACCCGCGGATGGCAGAAATCGCAGAGCCGTTCTTCACAAAGGGCTGGATCGATGCGGGCGTGAAGCCCGGCAAGGCACCGGGGGCCTTTGCGCATCCGACGGTCACCAACGTGCACCCCTATGTGATGCTCAACTACCTCGGCAAGCCGCGCGACGTGATGACGCTCGCGCATGAACTGGGTCACGGCGTGCACCAGGTGCTGGCCGCGGAACAGGGCGAACTTCTGTCTTCAACGCCCCTGACGCTGGCCGAAACGGCGTCGGTCTTCGGGGAGATGCTGACCTTCCGCAAGCTGCTGGACGAAGCCAAGACGCCGGGCGAACGCAAGACCCTGCTGGCGGGCAAGGTCGAGGACATGATCAACACGGTCGTGCGCCAGATCGCCTTCTACGACTTCGAGTGCAAGTTGCACGCCGCGCGGCGCGAAGGGGAGCTGACCCCCGAGGACATCAACGCGATCTGGATGTCGGTGCAGGCGGAATCCCTCGGCCCGGCGTTCGATTTCATGGAGGGGTATGAGGTCTTCTGGTCCTACATCCCCCACTTCATCCACTCGCCCTTCTATGTCTATGCCTATGCCTTCGGCGACGGGCTGGTGAACGCGCTCTACGCCGCCTATCAGGAGGCGCCGGAAGGATTCCAGGACAAGTATTTCGACATGCTCCGCGCGGGCGGGTCCAAGCACCACAAGGAGCTTCTGGCCCCCTTCGGCCTCGATGCCTCGGACCCGGCGTTCTGGGACAAGGGCCTGTCGATGATCGAAGGCTTCATCGACGAGCTTGAGGCAATGGAGGGCTGACATGCCCGCCGACCCGCACCCGGATCGGCCGTCATGGCGCGACCGGCTGCGGCGCGCGGCACGGTGGATCGAGGACCGTGTGCCCCCCGTGCTGCGCAGCCTGGTCGGCCTGCTGCTCATTGTCGGCGGAGTGTTCGGGTTTCTGCCGATCCTCGGTTTCTGGATGATCCCCCTCGGGGTCGCCTGCATCGCGATCGATCTGCGTGCGGCCTGGCGCTGGATCAGGTCGCACTGACCCCGCCCTGGCCGCGCCGACATTCGTCGCGCAGGGCCGCAGGGCCAGAACCTCATTCAGGTGCCTTTGGTCAGGTGACGACGTAGGTCGCAGCCGTCGCGACGATCGCCGCAGCCATGATCAGAACATAGGCTTTCATGGAAAAACTCCTTCAAATGGTACAGGTAAAACAGAAAATGAATGCGTCCAGTCTACACCAGACCGGCGCATTCACCAAATGGGCAGGATTACCGATGGCCCCGCGCGCCCCTGCCTCGCCTTCTGCCCCTGTCTGAGGGCCGGCCGGTTGACGTGACGTCGCGTCTGCCCGGACCGTGGTGCAGCGGCTAGCATCCGCGCAAAACGGAGGGACTGATGTATCGATTTCTCGTCTGGACGGCCCGGATCGTCCTGGGCCTCGCGGCGCTGGCGGCCGGGGCCGTCGTGGCCTTCTGGGCCATCGCGCCCGGCTACGTCGGCGCGGCGCGCAACAACGTGGTGGAGCACGCCCCCTACCCCGTCAGCGACGAGGCGCAGGATCTGCACGACCGGCTCATCATCGGGGACTGGCATGCCGACCCGCTGCTGTGGAACCGCGATCTGAACGAACGCGGTGACTGGGGCCAGGTCGATTTCCCCCGTCTTCAGGAGGGCAATGTCGCCCTTCAGGTCTTTACCGCCGTCACCAAGAGCCCGGCCGGTCAGAACTACGAGGAGAACTCCGCCGAGGCGTTCGACAACATCACCCTGCTAGCCTTCGGGCAGCGCTGGCCCATGCGCACCTGGTCGAGCCTTTATGAACGCGCCCGCTATCAGGCGGAGAAGCTGCACGGGTTTGCCGAGGCTAACGAGGATGTCGTCATCATCAAGGACGGCCGGGATCTGACCGCTGTCCTGTCGGCCCGGACCGCGGGGCGAAAGACGATCGGCGCGATCCTCGGGATCGAAGGGGCGCACGCGCTTGAGGCCGATCTCGCCAATCTCGACGGGCTGGTGGAGGCGGGTTACCGGCTCATCGGGCTGCACCATTTCTTCGACAACGCCCTCGGCGGATCGCTGCACGGGCTCAACAACGCGGGGCTGACCGACTTTGGCCGCGCCGTGGTCGAACAGGTCGCCGCGCGGCCGCTGATCCTCGATCTCGCGCATTCCAGCCCGCAGGTGGTGCGCGACGTGATCGAGATGACGGACATCCCGCTCGTGATCAGCCACACCGGCGTCACCGCCTTCTGCCAGACGCAGCGCAACCTGCCCGATGACCTGATGCAGGCCGCCGCGGCCACCGGGGGCGTGATCGGGCTGGGCTATTGGGACGAGGTGACCTGCGGCAAGATCGACCCGGCGGGCATCGCCGCCATGGCCGTCGCCGCGGTCGATCTTCTGGGCGAGGATCACGTCTCCCTGGGGTCGGATTTCGACGGCTCCGTCGAAACCGCGTTCGACACATCGGAACTGGCCGCGCTCACCCATGCGATGCTGGAGGCCGGGCTGAGCGGCACGCAGATCACCAAGATCATGGGCGGCAACATGGTCCGGGTGCTGCGTGACAGGCTGGGCGGCTAGGCCCGCCCTGGAACCCGCAAGGCGAGCAGGCAAAAGGCCCGCAGTTTCCGCTGCGGGCCTTTCGCATGTCCGGGCCCCTGTACGGGAGCCCTGGCGATCACTCTGCCGTCAGGAGGCCCTTTTCCTCGGCCAGTTCCTTCATCCGGGCCTGCAGCTTCTCAAAGGCCCGCACCTCGATCTGGCGGATCCGCTCGCGGCTGACACCGTACTGGGTCGACAGGTCCTCGAGCGTGATCGTCTCGTCCGAGAGGCGGCGCTGCGTGAGGATGTCCTTCTCACGGTCGTTCAGCACATCCAGCGCCTCTGCCAGCATCTCGCGCCGGGTCTCCATCTCGTCCTTTTCGGCATAGTCGGTGGCCTGGTCGGCGTCCTCGTCCTCAAGCCAGTCCTGCCACTGCATGGAACTGTCGCCCTCGGTCCCGACCGTGGCGTTGAGCGAGGCGTCGCTGCCCGACATCCGCCGGTTCATCGAGATCACCTCATCCTCGGTCACGCCGAGATCCTTGGCGATCTGGGCCACGTTGTCGGGATGCATGTCGCCATCCTCAAGCGCGCCGATCCGGGCCTTGGCCTTGCGCAGGTTGAAGAACAGCTTCTTCTGCGCGGAGGTCGTGCCAAGCTTCACCAGCGACCAGGACCGCAGGATGTATTCCTGGATCGACGCCCGGATCCACCACATCGCATAGGTCGCCAGGCGGAAGCCCTTTTCGGGATCGAAACGCTTCACCGCCTGCATCAGGCCGACATTCGCCTCGGAGATCACCTCCGCCTGCGGCAGGCCGTAGCCGCGATAGCCCATGGCGATCTTGGCCGCGAGCCGCAGATGCGAGGTCACCATCTTGTGGGCAGCCTCGGTGTCTTCCTGCTCAACCCATCTCTTGGCGAGCATATATTCCTCTTCCGGTTCCAGAAGCGGAAACTTCCGGATTTCCTGGAGATAGCGGTTCAGTCCGCCTTCCGGCGACGGCGCCGGGAGATTTCCGTAGTTACCCATGTTCACCCTGTCTCTCTCATTTCAGCCCCATGTTTATGGGATTAACATTCCATTTGGGGACGTCCGGATAGCCTTTCAAGACCGGTACATCTGATTTCTTAACGCATGATGAAGCAGATCCGGTCGCCATTGTGCGAAGATTTCCGTGCTGTCACGCGGTCGTGTCACAAGGTGAGCCTTCGTGCGTCAAAGCTCAATTCCTCTCCCGCGCACAGCCCGGCGTGAAGCTGCGCACCCTTTCCCGACAAACCCATGCAAATGCGCATGGGTTCCCTGCCGAATTCCCGAATACCCATGCACCAGCGCATCACGTACCCTTCGGGCGACCCTGTCAGAAAGGACATGCCATGCCTGCGCCCCACCCCCTTCCCCATTTCGCCGGTCTCGCCTACCTCGGGATCATTGTCCTTGGTCTGGGGGCGGAGGTCGGGCTGCGGATGCCGATCACCGGGGCCGCCCATCCCGCCGCGGCGCTTGCGACCCAGGCCGCCCAGTGGCGGATGGCCCTGGGTGCCGACATCGCGATGGCGACGCTGGATATCGCGCTGGCGCTGATGCTCTACCGCCTGTTCCGCCACCTCGGTCCGGACCTTGCCCTCGCGGCTTTGATACTGCGGCTGGTCCAGATGGCGGTGATCGCGGCACATCTGCCGCTGCTGGCCTCCGCCCTCACCGCAGCGGACCCGATGCCGCTGATCGAGCGGCACGCCGCCGGATACGACCTCGGCCTGTGGTTCTTCGGCCTGAACGCGCTGGCCATGGCCCTGCTGCTGCGCCGGGCCGGGGTGCGCTGGCTCTCCGTGCTGATCGCGCTGGCCGGATGCGTCTACCTCCTGGGCAGCGCCACCCGCTTCCTCGCGCCCGAGGTCAACGCGCTGATGCAGCCCGCCTACCTCGTCCCGGTCGTGGCAGAGCTGAGCTTTGCGCTCTGGCTACTCCTCGCTCCCGGCGCCCGGCGCCTCGCCTCGCAGGGCTGACAGAAGCGCCGCCATATCCTCC
>Ga0213839_1001338_pt1 | contig 16265 bp, 16 predicted proteins | sample SWPATP21_FD_160075 | JGI IMG/M metagenome (GOLD analysis project Ga0213839, IMG submission 160075) | Coastal seawater microbial communities from Marineland, Florida, United States - SWPA TP2 #1 | ecosystem: Environmental > Aquatic > Marine > Coastal | place: USA: Florida | collected 2016-08-14
GAAATTCGCTGAATATCCATAGAGACGATCATTCCCGGCCCCGCCATCGAGGATCACCGAAGCGCCGGGTCCGTATTTGTCGCCCAGCTCGACCTCCTCATTGATGCGGCTGCGATGTTCGGACATGAGAATGTCATTCCCGGCCCCGCCATGCGCCTCTCCGCCGCCATAGGACGACATCATCAGGATATCGCGGCCCGCGCCACCGAAGAGAAAGGCCTTGCCGCCTTCGCCCGCGATCAGCTTGTCATCTCCGTCGTCCCCGAACATCCACCAGACAGACCGCACCGGAAACGGCCCGATATCAGCGCCATAGCCAGCCCGGATCACATCGTCGCCGTCACCGCCGCGCAAGACGGACACGCCGCCCGTGGACAGGTCATCCATGATGAAATCGTTTCCCGCGCCCCCATAGGCCACGTCCGGCCCGGATCCGGTGAAAATCCGGTCGTCGCCGTCGCCCCCGTGGATCGTATCGCGCTTGGCATACCCGTTGATCGTGTCGTTGCCGTCATAACCAAAAATCTCGTCCAGACCGAAACTGCCATTCAGCAGGTCGTCCCCGAGTGTTCCATAGATTGTCTTCATGGCAAAAAGCCCCCGAAACTAACTGAATTCAAAATGCATCCGGACGGTAGCACGCATTGGTAATCCTCGCGATAGACATTCCGGCAAGTCCGAAAATGTCCCCGAACTCCGCCGGCCATTCGCCAATGCGCCGCACAGCGCAGTGGATTGGTGTCGCGCCACGTGCTTCCGCTCTCGACTCCGTGACCCATGTCAGACTAGGTTCTGCCCCAAGATAGAGACGCGATATGACATTGAACACAGAGACTTCGATCAACGGGAAAGGCCAGTCCGACCGCCTTGTCGCGCGGCGTGACTACCTCGAACGGCTGACCAATGCGCAGTCCATCGAAGAACTCTGGCAGCTTCATTGCAAGAAAATGGGTGAATACGGCTTTGACCGGCTGATTTACGGCTTCACCCGGTATCGCACCGCCACCTCCCTCGGCGATCCCGAGGATTTCGTGATCCTGACCAACCATTCCCCCGAATACATTGAGGGATTTCTCGGCAAGGGACTCTATTTCCACGCGCCGATGGTGAGATGGGCGCTGGAGCATGAAGGCGCCAGCTCCTGGTCGATCATGCGCGACATGATCACCTCCGGCACGCTGAGCGAGAGCGAGAAAAAGGTCGTCGAGTTCAACCAGAAGCTTGGCGTAACTGCCGGATATTCCATCAGTTTCAAATCGATCTCGCCGCGCACGAAAGGCGCCATCGCGCTCACCGCGCGCCAGGACATGACCCAGGAGGAGGCGGATGAGGTCTGGGCCACCCACGGGCGCGATATCGTCGTGATGAACAACGTCGCGCATCTCAAGATCCTCACCCTGCCCTACGCCGGCCCCGCCCGCGGCCTGACCAAGCGCCAGCGCGAGGCGCTGCAATGGGTTGGCGACGGCAAGACCACCGCCGACATCGCGCTTTTGATGGGGCTGACCTCCGCCACGGTGGAAAAACACCTCCGCCTCGCGCGCGAGGCGCTGAACGTGGAAACCACCGCCCAGGCGGTTCTGAAGGCCGCGTTCCTGAACCAAATGTTCGTTCTGGAAACCTGATTGACCACGACCTCCAACGCTCTGAATACTAACAGTTTATCCGGAAAACCTGACGCAAGGTACGGATTCCCATACTTTCGTGACGTCGCGTCCGGAGGCATTCTGACCTCGTTCCGTGAGTGGTGGCCTATGGCCATGGAACATCCGGGCCAGCACCCTTCGTGATTTCGAAGCTAGGCGGTCCGGCCGGGTAACCGGGGTCGGACGGGGGCGTATTGATCCGCTCTCGATCCGGCCATTCCGGCCTCTTCCATCCCCTTCCGGGGCCGGGCGTAACTGGCGGTGCCGGTCCCAGGGCCGGCACCGTTTCACCCTTGACCCCCAAGGACTCGCCATTCAATCGTCGGGGCCAATGATCCGCGCATGACGCACGCCCCGGAGAAGCCCATGTCCCTGACCCGAAGCCCCGATGGGCAACACCGCTGCGCCTGGGTGGCCCAGACCACGGATTTCATTGCCTATCACGATGACGAATGGGGCTGGCCCGTCGCCGATGACCGGCATCTGTTCGAAAAGCTGTGCCTGGAGAGTTTCCAGTCGGGACTGAGCTGGCGGACCATTCTGTCAAAACGCGAAAACTTTCGTTCTGCGTTTCATAACTTCGACTTGCACGCCGTAGCTCGGATGACAGAACGGGATGTACAGAACCTTTTGCAGGACGCCGGGATCATTCGTCACCGCGGCAAGATCGAAGCCGTGATCAACAACGCCCGCCGCGCGGAGGAGCTGATCGCGGAAACCGGCACGCTCGCCGCCTATGTCTGGTCGTGGGAGCCCAAAGCGGAGGAACTTGGCCCGCCGCAGAGCCTGACCACCAGCGCCTCCTCTCATGCGATGTCCAGGGACCTCAAGAAACGTGGCTGGAAATTTGTCGGCCCGACCACCGTCTTTGCCTTCATGCAATCCATGGGGCTTCTCAACGACCATGCGGAGGGGTGCTGCATCCGTGCCGCTGTCGACGAGGCGCGTGCGGCATTTACCCGCCCGGCCTGACCCCTGGGCAAAGAAAAAGGGCCGGGAAAATCCCCGGCCCTTTCGATACTGGATCAGGAGAGGTCAGCCGCGGGCGGCCGCCGCGACCTCTGCCGCGAAATCCTCTTCCTTCTTCTCGATGCCTTCGCCGACTTCGAGGCGGACGAAGCCGACGATCTCGACCCCGGCCTCTTTCGCGGCCTGACCGACGGTCAGGTCCGGGTTCACGACAAACGCCTGGTTCAGCAGCGTGATCTCGGCAAGGAATTTCTTCATCCGGCCTTCGATCATCTTCTCGATCACCTGCTCCGGCTTGCCGGATTCACGCGCGATGTCGATCTGGATCGAACGTTCCTTGTCGACGATGGCCGGATCGACCTCCGCCTCGTTGAGCGCCTGCGGACGCGGGTCGGCGGCGGCAACATGCATTGCGACCTGGCGGCCGAAGTCTTCGTTGTTGCCGGTCATCGCGACCAGAACGCCGATCTTGCCCATCCCGTCTGCGGCGGCGTTGTGCACATAGGTGACGACGGTTTCGCCGGACACCTTGGCCATCCGGCGCAGGGTCATGTTCTCGCCGATGGTGGCGATCTTGTCGGTGATCATCGTCTCGACGGTCTTGCCGTCGACCGTGGCGGCCTTCAGCGCCTCCACATCGTCAACCGCCAGCGCGGCGCCTGCGATCTGCTTCACCATGCCCTGGAATTCGGCGTTCTTGCCCACGAAGTCGGTTTCGGAGTTCACCTCGACCGCGACGCCGGTGCCACCGTCGACCGCAACGGCCACGAGGCCCTCGGCAGCGGTACGGTCGGCCTTCTTCGCGGCTTTCGCCAGACCCTTGGTGCGCAGCCAGTCCACCGCGGCATCCATGTCGCCCTCGGTTTCGGTCAGCGCCTTCTTGGCATCCATCATGCCTGCGCCGGTCATTTCGCGCAGTTCTTTCACCTGTACAGCAGTGATCGCCATATCGGCTCTCCTCAGTCTTGGAATAGGGTCGTGGCCGCGGGCGTACCCGCGACCCATGACAGTCTTGTAAAACCCGTGAGGGCCGCGGGCTTACGCCTCTGCGGTTTCCTCGGCCAGCTCTTCAACCGGGGCTTCTTCCATTGCGCCCATGTCGACACCGGCAGCGCCGAGCTGTGCGGTCATGCCGTCCAGCGCAGCGCGGGAGGCGAGGTCGCAGTAGAGAGAGATCGCGCGGGCCGCGTCGTCGTTGCCCGGGATGATGTAGTCGATGCCATCGGGGGAGCAGTTGGTGTCGACAACCGCGACAACCGGGATGCCCAGCTTGTTGGCTTCGGCAATCGCCAACTGCTCTTTCTTCACGTCGATGACGAAGAGCAGGTCCGGCACGCCGCCCATTTCGCGGATCCCGCCGAGGGAGGCGGTGAGCTTCTCCTGGTCACGCTCCATGCCCAGACGCTCTTTCTTCGTCAGGCCTTCGGCACCGGCGGAGAGCTTCTCGTCGATTTCCTTGAGGCGGTTGATCGACTGGGAAACGGTTTTCCAGTTGGTCAGCGTACCACCAAGCCAGCGGTGGTTCATGTAATACTGCGCGCATTTTTCGGCGGCTTCCGCGATCGGCGCGGAGGCCTGGCGTTTGGTGCCGACAAAGAGGATGCGGCCGTTCTTTGCCACGGTGTCGCGGATCACGTTCAGAGCGGCGTCCAGCATCGGGACGGTCTGCGTCAGGTCCATGATGTGGATGCCGTTGCGCGCACCGTAGATGAACTCGCCCATACGGGGGTTCCAGCGCTGCGTCTGGTGGCCGAAGTGAACGCCGGCTTCAAGCAGCTGACGCATGGTGAACTCGGGAAGAGCCATGTCTTTTTCCTTTCCGGTTTACGCCTCGGCGGGGGTGAGAAGCGGATGCTTCAACCGGTGGACCATTGGGGATGTCTGTCCAAGGGCCCGACCCCGCCTGCGGGATTGAGTGGCGGTGCCTTACACGCCCCCCTGCCCTTTGGCAACACTCAATCCGCCGAAAGCGCGCGGCCGTTAAAGGAAAGTACGCTCCACCGCCCAGTAGATCCCGACACAGGCAATCGCCGCGGAGGCCGGAATGGAGATCGCCGCGCGATACCAGCTTTTGCGCCCGAACCAGGCCCCCACGGCCAGGAAGGCCAGCGCGATCACGGTCAGCTGTCCCAGTTCGACCCCGACGTTGAACCCGATCAGCGCGGGGATGAACTGCGCCTGCGGCAGGCCGAATTCCTGCAGGACGGAGGCAAAGCCCAGCCCGTGCAGCAGCCCGAACCCGAACACCACCGCGGGCCGCCAGCGATGCAGGTTGGTGGAAAAGATGTTTTCAATGGCGATGAAGGCGATGGAGGCGGCGATGAGCGGCTCGACGATCGCCGGAGAGACGACCACCCAGCCAAGCGCGCCAAGCGCCAGCGTCACCGTATGCGCGAGCGTGAAGGCCGACACCTGCCACAGCAGCGGGCCAAGCGCGGGCGACAGGAAAAACAATCCCAGAACGAACAATATGTGGTCCAAACCCTTCGGAAGAATATGATCGAAGCCGACCGGGATGTAATCGACAAAGGTCGCCCATCCCCCCGCGGCCTGCCCGCCGGCCATCTGGATCGGCCCGGTGCGGCTGCCGCCCTCGATATACCCGGCAAAGCCCTCCTCGACCCCGGTCTGCCGCAGCGCCAGCGTGCCATGCCCGTCCGGCCAGCTCAGTTCCAGGCTCGACGCGCCCTCAGGCAGCATTCCGGTCAGCACCAGCCGACTGGGCCGGGCCAGATCGATATTGCCGACCTCGCTCACCTCGACACTCTCCAGCGTCAGCGGAACCGCCTGCCCCTCCGCCGCGATCTCAAGCCCGGCGGATATCTCGGCCCATTGCGCCTCCACCATGGAGCCAAGCGCCTCTGGCGGTAGGGCCCGCAACGCGTCGTACCGGTCGGATTGCGCGCTGGCATTGGTGTCTTCCAGCCCGTCGAGGTCGATCCCGGCGACCAGCGCCTCGGCATTCACCCGAAGCTCCAGCCTGACCGCGCCGTCCTCGGTGGACAGCTGACCGATGGTCGGCAGGACCTCATGGGCCATGGCGGCCGCCGCGATCACGACGGCGGCACCTGCGGCCATCACCCTTGACACCAGCATCGCGGGACGCAGCTTGGCTTTCATGAAATCTCTGACCGCCATCATCACACTCCTGTTTGCTCTAGCTACGCAGAGCAGCGCCCATGAGTTTTGGCTTGAACCAAAAAAGTTTCAAGCCGATGCCGGGGAAAGCGTCGAAATAGACCTGCGCAACGGTGAGGATTTCGATGGCATCGAGCTGAGTTGGTTCGACCCGCGCATCGACAGGGCCGTGGTGATCCGCAACGGCAAGGCCGAGACGTATCAAGGCGCGCCCGGAGATCTGCCCGGCATGACCGTCACTGCCGGGGCGGGGCTGACGGTTGTGGCCTATGCCTCCAAACTCTCCCGCCTCACCTACAGCGGTTGGGACAAGACACTCAGTTTTGCCGCCCACAAAGACATGCCGTGGTTCGCGGCGCGCCACGCCGAACGGGGCCTGCCGCAGGAGGGCGTCACCGAGGGCTACTGGCGGTTTTCCAAGACCCTGATCAATGCCGCGGGCCCCGGCTCCGACGTCGATACCGGGATGGAGACGGAGTTTGTCCTGCTCGACCCGGTCACTGCCGGGCCGGAGCTGCGCGCGCGGCTGCTCTATCAGGGCCAACCCCGCCCCGATGCGCAGGTCGAGCTCTGGGAAAAGCAGGGGGAAGAGGTCACCCGCACCCTGCACCGTACCGGCCCTGACGGGATCGTCGCCCTGCCCGTTCGCCCCGGTCATGCCTACATGATCGACGCGGTGGTCCTGCGCGAACCCACCTCTGATGCGGCACGGGAGGCCGGGGTGATGTGGGAAAGCCTCTGGGCCAATCTCACCTTTGCCGTACCGGAATAGCTGGACCTCCTGCCAAGGCGCGGGCATGAAGTCTCCATGACCGCCAGCACCGACATCCTCTGCATCGGCTCCGTCCTGTGGGACATCATCGGGCGTTCCGCCTCTGTCATGCGGCAGGGATCGGACGTGCCGGGCCGGATCACCCGCCTGCCCGGTGGCGTCGCGATGAACATCGCCATGGCCGCCGCCCGGTTTGGCCTGCGCCCCGTGCTGCTGACCGCCATCGGGCGCGACCCGGAGGGGGACGAATTGATCGCAGCCTGCGACAGTCTTGGCACCGACACCCGCCACATCTACCGCTCCGACGACCTGCCAACGGACCGCTACATGGCGGTGGAGGGCGCGAACGGGCTGATCGCCGCCATTGCCGATGCCCATTCGCTGGAAGCGGCGGGCAACAAGATCCTGCGACCGCTGACGAACGGCGCGCTCGGGTCTGACGCCGCGCCCTATGAGGGACGGATCGCGCTGGACGGCAACCTGACCCGCGCGCTTCTGGAAACCATCGCCGTCTCCCCCGCCTTTGCCCGCGCGGATCTCCGCGTGGCCCCCGCCTCTCCCGGCAAGGCCGAACGTCTGCGCCCCTTCCTGACCCATTCGCGCGCCATGCTTTACGTCAATCTCGAAGAGGCCGGGCTGCTCTGTCAGACGACCTTTGCCACCGCGACAGAGGCCGCCGAGGGCCTCGTCGCCCGCGGGGCCGCCCGCGTCAGCGTCACCGACGGCGGCCGCTCCGCCGCCGAGGCCAGCGCCGACGGCGTCATCTCCGGTACCCCGCCGGAGGTGCTTGTCACCCGTGTCACCGGCGCCGGCGACACCTTCATGGCGGCCCATATCGCGGCAGAGTCCGAAGGCGCGGACCGGCACACGGCCCTCGACCGCGCCCTGACCGCCGCCGCCCGCTATGTCTCTGGCGATACAGCTCTTTAAGGACCACATGACCCTCTACACCACCGCCCCCGATGTTGCCGCCGCCCTGGCCGAAGGACGCCCCGTCGTCGCGCTGGAAAGCACGATCATCACCCACGGGATGCCCTATCCGCAGAACCTCGAAACCGCCCGTCAGGTGGAAGCGGACGTTCGGCAGGCCGGCGCCACCCCGGCCACCATCGCCGTCCTCGACGGCACGCTGCACATCGGCCTGACAGAGGCGCAGCTTGAGGCGCTCGCACAGGCGCAGGATGTCGCCAAGCTCTCCCGCGCCGATATGGCGGTCTGCATGGCGCGCGGCGGCACCGGGGCCACCACGGTCGCCGCGACGATGATCGCCGCCCGGCTCGCCGGGATAGAGGTCTTTGCCACCGGCGGCATCGGCGGCGTGCATCGCGGCGCCGAGACCAGCATGGATATTTCGGCCGACCTTCAGGAACTCGCCCAGACGCCCGTCACCGTGGTCTGCGCCGGGCCCAAGGCGATCCTCGACATTCCCCTGACACTCGAGGTGCTGGAAACCCTCGGCGTGCCGGTCATCGCCTATGGTCAGGACAGCCTGCCCGCCTTCTGGTCCGTCCGCTCCGACCATCCCGCGCCCCTGCGGCTGGACCAACCGGTCCAGATCGCCCGTGCGCACCGGCTTCGGGCCGACCTCGACCTGCCCGGCGGCCAGCTTGTCGCCAACCCGGTCCCGGCAGAGGCCGAAATCCCGCAGGAGGAGATCGAACCGATCATCCGCCGCGCGCTGCAGGAGGCGGAGGATCAGGGCATCGCCGCCAAATCCGTCACCCCCTTCCTGCTGGACCGCATCTTCGCGCTGACTTCGGGCCGTTCGCTCGAAACCAATATCGCGCTGGTGCGCAACAACGCCCGGCTTGCGGCGCTGATCGCACAAGAATTAGCCGCGATGCCTGCAAAACCCTCAAAATAAACCCGACTTCCCATTGCCGCCCCCCGCCCCAATGCCTAGGTTTCCATCAAACTTCTTGGACCTGGCCTGATGAACGACCCCCTGAGCGAACAGCACCACCGCCCCGGCATCTTTGCCCGGCTCCGGTCCTCTTTCCTGACCGGCATCGTGGTCATCCTGCCGGTCGGGCTGACCATCTGGCTGCTCTGGACGCTGGCCGGCTGGATCGACGGCGTTGTGCTGCCGCTGGTTCCCGCGACCTTCCAGCCCGAGAAATACATCGGCATCAACCTGCGCGGTGTCGGGATCATCTTCTTCCTGGTCTTCACGGTGATCATCGGCTGGATCGCCAAGGGGCTGATCGGGCGGTCACTCATCCGCTATGCCGAAACGCTGGTGGAACGGATGCCCTTTGTCCGGTCGATTTATTCCGGCGCCAAGCAGCTGGCGGAAACCGTCTTTGCCCAGTCCGAACGGAGCTTTGAACGCGCCTGCCTGATCCAGTACCCGCGCAAGGGGATCTGGGCCATCGGCTTCGTCTCCACCCCCGCGCGCGGAGAGGTCGCCGCCAAGGCCGAAACCGGGTCGAAGCTTCTGTCGGTCTTCGTGCCGACCACGCCCAACCCGACCTCCGGCTTCCTGCTGTTCTTTCCCGCCGAAGACGTCATCGAACTCGACATGACGATCGAGGATGCGGCCAAGCTCGTGATCTCGGCCGGGCTTGTGTACCCGAACCCGAAAGATCCGACCAAGCCGCCGGAAACCAAAAAGAAAGAGCTCAGTTCAGCATCGACCTGAGGTCGACCGACGACGCCTTTCCAAGCGTATCCCGATGCGCGGACAGGAACCCGTCCGCCGCCGCCCGGCCCGCCGCCTTCAGCTGCGCCAGAAGGATCGGGTTGGGCACGGTTTTCGTGACCACCGACAGATCCCGCATCAGCTCATCATCCGCGATCATGTGCACCAGCACATGTTTCATCGTACCCTGCGGGACCTGATGCGTCTCCAGCAGGCGCTGAACGAAGGCGATGGCGCGCAATTCCCGCAACAGGGTGGAGTTGAAACTGATCTCGTTCACCCGGTTCTCGATCTGCTGCGGTGTCTTGGGAATTTCATCCCGCTCCAGCGGGTTGATGTTCACGATCACCACGTCATCGGGCAATGACGGGTCGAACAGCGGAAACAGCGCCGGATTACCCGAATAGCCGCCGTCCCAATAGGCCTCCATCCGGCCGGTCGCGGGATCCTCGATCTCGACGGCCTGGAACAATGTCGGCAGGCAGGCCGACGCCAGGATCGCCTCTGTCGTGATCTCGTCTCGGGTGAAAATCCGGACCTTGCCCGTCCGCACATTCGTGGCGCAGATAAAAAGCCGTGGCCCCTCTGCCGCGCAGACGCCGTCATAGTCGAAATCCCGCACCACCGGTTCCAGCGGATTGCGGTAGAACGGCCCGTAGGCATAGGGCGAGGTCATGCCGCGCAACGCATCGGCGGCCAGTTTCGGCGGCGCATATTCCATCGCCCGCGCCACATCCGCCGCGGCCGGGACCATCCACTTTTCCAACGCATGGAACGGGGTTGTCATCCAGGCCGGCAGGCGCATGTCCTGCAACGCCCCCATCCTGACCCAGAGCGCGTTGAGCGTCTCGCGCGCGCCCTCACGTCCGCCGCGCATCCAGCCGGCCTTGAAGGCCGCGCCGTTCAGCGCCCCGGCCGAAGTGCCGGAGATGCCCGCCACCTCTATCTCCTCGTCATCGAGAAGCCGGTCGAGCACGCCCCAGGTGAACGCCCCATGCGCGCCGCCGCCCTGAAGTGCGAGGTTGATCCGCGTGACCATGTCAGGCCGCCGTCCAGCCCCCGTCGACCGCAATCGGCTGCCCGGTGATCTGCGCCGCTGCGTCCGAACACAGGAACACCGCCAGCCCGCCGATCTGTTCGACCGTGGCGAATTCCTTGGAGGGCTGCTTGGCCAGGATGACCTTCTCGACCACCTCGTCTTCGGACATGTCGTATTCCTTGGCCGTGTCGGGGATCTGCGCCTCCACCAGCGGGGTCAGCACATAGCCCGGACAGATCGCATTGACGGTGATCGCCTCCTTCGCCGTTTCCAGCGCGACGGTCTTGGTCATCCCGACCACACCATGTTTCGCGGTCACATAGGCCGCCTTGAACGGCGAGGCGCGCAGCCCGTGAGCGGACGCCACGTTGATGATCCGGCCCCACCCCGCCCTGCGCATCACCGGCAGCGCGGCGGCCATCGTGTGAAAGGCGGAGTTCATGTTGATCGCGATGATCGCGTCCCATTTCTCCACCGGAAATTCGTCGATCGGGGCGACATGCTGGATACCGGCGTTGTTCACGAGAATATCGCAGGCACCGGCCTCATCGATCAGCGCGCGGCATTCCTCGCCCTTGGACATGTCGCCCTTGATGTAGCGCGCGGTGACGCCGAATTCCTGCGCCAGCGACTCGGCCAGCGCGTGATCCTCTTCCCGGTCGGTAAAGGAGTTCAGGACGACATTGGCCCCGGCCCCGGCAAGCGCCCGGGCCACGCCCAGACCGATGCCGGAATTGGAGCCGGTGATCACGGCGGTCTTTCCACTCAGCGACATGATGATTTCCCTTTCGCTCTGCTGCGTCTCAACATAGATGCTGCACCTGCAAAGAAAACAGCGAAGATGCGCGGTCTTCCGCTTTCGCCCCCGGCCCGGGACGGACCGCGATTCGCCGAAAGCCCAATTGCTTCCGACAGATGGGCGTATCACCGCGCGAGCTTGCGCAGGCCCAACATATGAACAAAAAAAACCCCGGCACGAAGCCGGGGTCTAGTTATTGAGGCAGGTTTCATACAGGCAAGAAACCTATCGAGCAGTGCGCCCTTTATAGGCCTTCCCTCGACGTCTTCCAAGCTAAAAGTTTGAAATCGCGTGGAACCGCAGATACCGTTCCAATCAAACAGACAAGGCTGAGCAGGGATTGTCGCCAAAATGTGGCCACACTATTTCGTTAATTCTTTCACCGCAGCGGCCGTTATGGCCCTCGCATCCCTCGCCGGAGCGACCATGGCGGAACCTCGCCATGGCATAGCTATGTATGGCGAACCGGCCCTTCCACCTGATTTTGTGTCCCTGCCCTACGTGAATCCCGAAGCGCCCAAGGGCGGGCGTCTGATCAGCGGCAACGAGGGCGGTTTCGACAGTCTCAACCCGTTCGTCATCACCGGCAACCCGCCCTGGCAGCTCCGGTTCCTGATCTCCGAAGGGCTGGTCTACCGCTCTCAGGACGAACCCTTCACCGTGTACGGCCTCCTGGCCGAATCGATCAACACGCCCGACGACCGCGCCTGGGTCGAATTCACCCTGCGGGAGGAGGCCCGATTCTCTGACGGCAGCCCCGTCACGGTCGACGATGTCATCTGGAGCTACGAGACGCTCGGCACCCAGGGCAACGCCCGTTACCGCGGTCTCTGGTCCCAGATCGAGACGCTGGAACAGACCGGACCGCGCACCGTCCGGTTCACCTTCAAGAAGATCGACCGGGAGCTTCCGCTGCTCGCCGGTCTGCAACCCATTCTCAAGAAGGCGCAGTTCGCCGACCGCAGCTTCACTTCTCTCAGTCTTCAGGAGGCGCCGATCGGCACCGCCCCCTACGCGGTCACCGATTACGAACCCGCCCGCTCCGTCACCCTGACCCGCAACCCGGACTATTGGGGCAAGGATCTGCCGATCCGTCAGGGCACAAACAATTTCGACGAGATCCGCATCGAATTCTACGGCGACAGCGCGGTGCTGTTCGAGGCGTTCAAGGGCGGGGAGATCAGCTACATCCGCGAATTCAACGCCGAAAAATGGGCCCGCGACTACAATTTCCCGGCCGTGAAGTCCGGCGAGGTCGTCCTGAGCGAAATTCCGTCCGGCCGTCCCACGGGCATCACCGGCTTTGTCATGAACACCCGCCGCCCGCCCTTTGATGACATCCGCGTGCGCGACGCTATGATCCACGCCTTCAACTTCGAATATATCAACGAGACCATGACCGGCGGGCGCCAGCCGCGGATCACCTCCTATTTCTCCCGGTCCGAGCTGGGGATGCGGGACGGACCTGCAGAAGGAAGGGTGCGCGAGCTTCTGACCCCCTTCGCCGATCAGATCCCCGACGGCGCGCTAGACGGGTATGCCCTGCCCGTCTCCGACGGCACGCAGCGCAACCGCCGCAACCTGCGCAGGGCCGGCGCGCTTCTGGCAGAGGCCGGCTGGACCCCGGACGACCAGGGGGTCCTGCGCAATGCCGAAGGGCAACCCTTTGCCTTCACCATCCTTCTGCGTCTCGGCGCGAACGAATTCCAGACGATGGCCGACATCTACCTCAACGCGCTTGAGCGGCTCGGGATGCAGGTGCAGATCGAAACGGTGGACAATGCCGCCTATCAGCTGCGCGTCACCGATTTCAATTTCGACATGACCGACATCCGGCGGCAATTCTCGCTCTCCCCCGGCAATGACCAGCGGCTCTACTGGGGGTCGGACGGGGCCAATGCCAACGGGTCGCGCAACCTCATGGGCGTCGCCAGTCCCGCCATCGACACGATGATCGACGAGATGGTCAATTCCCGCAGCGCCGAGGATTTCACCGCCGCCACCCGCGCTTTGGACCGGCTGCTCACCGCGGGCCGCTATGTCATCCCGATCCACAGCTTTGACGTCGGTCGCATCGCGCATGTGAACTCCATCACCTATGACACTGACAACATTCCGCTTTACGGGGATTCGGTCTACTTCCTTCCGGAGGTCTGGTGGCAGAATCCAGAATGATCGGTCAGGACAGGGACGTGACCCACAGGATCGTCGCATCGTCATCGCTGACCGACACGACGTTGTGCCCCATGGAGGCGTCATAATAGGCGCTGTCCCCGCGCCGCATCTCCACCGGCTCGTAAAACTCGGTATAGAGCCGCACGACGCCGGTCAGCACATAGAGGAACTCCTCCCCGTCGTGGCGCACCCAGCCATCGAACTCCTCCATCGACCGGGCGCGAACGCGGGCACGATAGGGCAGCATCTGCTTCTTCGTCAGGGTCTCCGCCAGCAGCTCATGCTCATAGGTCGCCGTCGCATGGGCCACCCCGCCGCCGAAGGGCGTGATCGCCCGCCGCCCGGTGATCTGCGCCGCTTTGGGCGGGGTGAAAAGCTGCGGCACCGGAATGCCCAGCCCGGTCGCCAGCTTCTTCAGCGCGTCATAGGTCGGCGACATCTGGCCGTTTTCGATCTTTGACAGGGTCGACCGCGCCAGCCCGGCCTTCTTCGCCGCCTGTTCCAGCGTCCAGTCCCGTTCCTTCCGCAACTCCCGCACACGCGCGCCGAGCACCAGCGGTTCGCCGTGATCCTCGGTGCCGTTTTCCCGCGCGATGCGGATCAGCGATGTCGGGTTCGTCTCTGTCATGGCCTTCATCATAGGCGGATGCGTGCATCTTCATAGGATTTTGCTGGAACCCTTGGCAACGGTCCCCCTTGCGCCCGCGCGCGCCGGTGCTAACCCTGTGTCATGCTGTCTGTCTTCGATCACGGGCCCTATGCGCCCTGTCCCGCGCCGTTCAACATGGCGGCGCATGTTCTGGCCCATGCCGACCGGCTCTCCGACAAGGTGGCCCTGTCGATCCTCGGCCTCACCGGGGCCGAACGCTGGTCCTATGCCCGCCTGGCGGCAGCGGTCCGCAGCACGGCCACAGGTTTGTTGCAGAATGGATTTGCCCCGGGCGATATCCTGTTGATGCGGATCGGAAACTCCGTGGATTTCCCGATCGCCTACCTGGGCGCCATCGCCGCCGGAATGGTGCCGGTTCCCACCTCGTCGCAGCTTACGGAAAGCGAAGTTGCGAAGATGCTGTAAGGTCTGAACCCTGCCGGGATCCTGCGCGATCCCGCCGTGGCCTGCCCCGGGACGCATATTCCGACGCTCGACACCGCCACCCTGCGCGACATGCGCGACCTGCCCCTGGCAGAGTATCACATGGGTGATCCAGAACGCCTTGGCTACATCGTCTATACCTCTGGAACGTCTGGAAAACCCCGGGCCGTCATGCATGCGCACCGCGCCATCTGGGCGCGCCGGATGATGCACCGCGACTGGTATGAACTGGGCGAGGAAGACCGCCTGTTGCACGCCGGCGCCTTCAACTGGACCTATACGCTTGGCACCGGGTTGATGGATCCCTGGTCCGTCGGAGCCACCGCCCTGATCCCCGCCGAAGACGTGACACCAGAAGCGTTGCCCCTTCTCCTGAAACGCCATGAGGCGACGATATTCGCAGCCGCACCAGGGGTTTATCGCAAGATACTTAACCAGAATGAACGTATCGTTCTGCCAAAACTTCGCCACGGGCTCACCGCCGGCGAGAAGGTGTCCGACCATATCCGCAACGCCTGGCGCGCTGAGGGCGGAGGCGAACTGTATGAGGCCTTCGGCATGTCCGAATGTTCCACCTTCATCTCCGGCTCCCCCGCCGCGCCCGCAAAACCCGGCGCCCTCGGCAAACCGCAGGAGGGGCGCCGCGTCGCCATTCTCGGCCCCGACGGGCCTGTCCCCCTCGGCGAGGAGGGCGTGATCGCTGTCCATCGTGACGATCCCGGCCTGATGCTCGGCTACCTCGGCGCGATGGAGGAGGCAGAGTCCCGGATGCAGGGTGATTGGTTCCTGACCGGCGATCATGGCCGCATGGACGAGGATGGCCAGATCACCTACATGGCGCGCGCCGACGACATGATGAACGCCGGCGGCTACCGCGTCTCTCCGATCGAGGTGGAGGCAGCGCTCCACGACCTGCCCGGCGTGACGGAGATCGGCGTCACCGATTGCGAGGTCAAGGAAGACGCGCGCCTCATCATCGCCTTCTACACCGCGCCCGAGCCGCCGGATGAAGCCCGACTGAAAGCCGTCGCCGCCGAGCGGCTCGCCCGGTACAAGCAGCCCCGCGCCTTTGTCCACATCCCCGAAATGCCCCGAAACCCGAACGGAAAGCTCCTCCGCCGCGCGCTGCGTGACATCTGGGCGGCGCGAAATCCGGCAAAGTGACCGCCAACCCGTTGAAAAGGCGCGGTTGGCCACCCGCTCGCAAAGTCGTGGCTGGCCCGCGCCCGCGGACCGGCGCATAACCCGGCAAACCCCGACCGGCATCATCGCCGCAATGACCGACCCTGAAACCGAAAGCGAGGCTCTGATGGAAACCGGAAACGCCGTCAAACTCGACATCCTCTCCGACCCGATCTGCCCCTGGTGCTACATTGGCAAGGTGCAGCTTGAACGCGCCCTGGCAGAACGGCCCGATCACCCCTTTGTCGTGGAATGGCATCCCTTCCAGCTCAACCCCGACATGCCGCGCGAAGGCGTGGACCGGCAAGCCTACCTCAAGTCGAAATTCGGGGACCGCGCCGAAGAGATCTACGGCCAGATCGCCCAGCATTTCGAAACCATCGGGGTCGAGGCCAATCTTGATGCCATCCCCCGCACGCCCAACACGCTCGACGCGCACCGGATGATCCACTGGGCCGGGATCGAGGGCAAACAGAACGCCATGGTCGACGCCCTCTTCCGCGCCAATTTCGTCGAAGGTCGCGACATCGGCAATCGCGAGGTCCTGGCCGATATCGCCGACGGGATCGGCATGGATGCCTCCGTTGTGCTGCGCCTGCTGGAAAGCGACGCCGACGAACAGGCAATCCGCGACCGCGATGCGCATTCGCGTGAAATGGGCGTCAATGCCGTGCCGACATTCATCGTGGCCAGCCGCCATGCCGTCCCCGGCGCGCAGCCGCCCGATCTCTGGCTCAAGGTGATCGACGAAATGACGGGCGCGGCCGAAGGCTGAGGCCCGTTCCCATGGCCCTTTCCCGGCGCGCATGTT
>Ga0213839_1001339_pt1 | contig 16261 bp, 19 predicted proteins | sample SWPATP21_FD_160075 | JGI IMG/M metagenome (GOLD analysis project Ga0213839, IMG submission 160075) | Coastal seawater microbial communities from Marineland, Florida, United States - SWPA TP2 #1 | ecosystem: Environmental > Aquatic > Marine > Coastal | place: USA: Florida | collected 2016-08-14
CGGGACCGGCTGGTCCGGCGGGACGAGGAGCGCCGGTCGGTGGACGCCTTGACGCTCGGTGCGGGCGCAGCCTCCGCCGCCTCCGCCGGGGCCACGGCAGCCACCGCAGGCTGCTCGACGCGAAGCGGGGCCCCCTCGTGTACCTCGGCATCGGGCATGTGCTGGGCCAGAGGACCTGCAGGCGGTGCCAGCCGGTCCGCAGCGATGACGGCACCGGCCACCAGGCCGACGGTGAGCGCCAGCGCCGAGACGCCGATCACACCGAGACCTCCACCGGCGAGCACGACACCGCCAGCGATCAGCCCGGTCCGACGGGACACGGGAACGGGGGTGTAGGCACGGGCAGCGGCCGATCGACGGGTCAGCGGCGTCCACTCCGTGGACTCACCCTCGTAGTCGTCGCCGATCGGCGCGTGAAGCAGCGCATCCTGGCTCGCCAGCACCCGAGGCGGCACGCTCGCCGCCTGGCTCCGTCGCTTCCAGGTTCCGTTTCGCAGTCGATCGTCCACACAGCCTCCCGCCGCTATGGCGGCGCCTGTGCAAAGATCGATCCAGACCTGTTGCCCCATTGCCCCGGTTTCCCCGTCATCCTGCGATCGTTTTGTCGCGAACGGGCGGGGCAGTGGGATCCTGCTGGGTCAGTCGTCGTGCTTGATGCCCGCCTTCCGATCGTCGGCGAGCTCGATCTCGTTGATCTCCTCGAGGGTCATCTCCTGCTGGCCCCTCTCGGCGAGCTTCTCACGGGACTGCTTGGTGCTGCCCTTGTGCTTGAAGTCCCACTCCCACTCCCGCTCCCGCGGCCCCTCGGGGACCACGATCGGTGGCCAAGCCTGCCCGGGCTGCGGCGCCTTCGCCTCCACGCGGACCTCGTCGGGACGGGCGTCGACAGGAGCCTGGAGCTCTGGCGCCTTCTCGGAGCCCGAGGGGGCCGGCTCCTCGGCCTCGACGACCTCCTCCTGGTCTACCTCCTCTTCGAACGTCGCCGACTCACCGCACGCCAAGAGCATCCACATGAGGAACTGCATCCGACCTCCCTGCGGCCTCAGTGTGACACAGGCTTCTCGACCCGCACAACACGCCGCCCTCAGCAGACACGGCCGGCCCATGGGGCCAGCCGTGCAGGAAAGCGTGAAGGTCAGCCAGCTAGCGCTGGATCTCCGACATCATCGCGAAGTCGGCGGTGATCGTGCCGGGGATGCCGGGCAGGAAGCCGATCAGCGGGGTGAAGGTGGCGGTGGACGTCATCTCCAGCCGATCGAAGGGACAGTCGACCCCGTTCGGGATCAGGCTGGCAGTCGCCGTAGGAGAAGACAGCCCGAAGTCCTGCATGATCTGCCTGGCCCGGTTCTCGGCCGCTGGGATCTGCTTGGAACCCTGCGGGTCCGTGACCTCCTCCTGGGCCGCCTGCCGAACGCCGTAGCGAACACCGTCCATCGTGGCCCGCTGCACCAGGTGGTAGCGGCTCATGAACCACGCGAGGTCGACCAGACCCGAGAGGAGGACCAGCAGCACGGGAACCCAGAAGACGAACTCGATGGCCGCCGCCCCTCGACGACGGTTCGTGCGCTTCTTGAAGGGAAGATTGAGCATCGTGGACTCCTTCAGCGTGCCCGCTGCCACTCGAGCAGCTGGCGACCCTGGCTCTGGATCTGGGTGGGAAACGGCACGAGTCCGATGAGAGGCGAGATGTTCCAGCGAAGGTCGCAGGTGATCTGCCGCTGGGGGGGGTTCCCGTTGTCGTCGCAGGTGTAGGTGCAGTCGCCGCCGCACAGTCCGCCAGCGATGTCCTGGGCCTTGTTCTCCGCGACCGCCTCGATGGCAGCGTTGTTGTAGGGGTCGGTGATGGCCCCTTCCCGCGTGCCCTCCATCGCCGCCGCATCGAGGGTGGCGTGGGCCATCATCAGGTAGCCGTAGTCCACGATCCCGAGGATGATGTACAGGAAGATGGGCAGCGTGAGGGCGAACTCGATGGCGTTGGCCCCCCGACTACGGGTGCGCTCGAAGCGTCGTTCGTTCGTCTTCATCACTGCACCAGCGCGACGGGGATGGACTCGGCGATCTTCAGCATGACCGCAGAGAGGCCGGTGGAGTCCGGCGTCTTCTCGTAGGTGCCGAGCCCCTTCGTGGCGTTCTGCATCAGGCCGTCGTTGATGCTGTCGCCGAAGGCCACGGTCCACACGTGGATGCCGTCGGCCCAGGCGTTGGCCGTCGCATTCAGGAAGGCCGAGTTCAGGCTCGACGGGTTGGGGTTCCCGTCGGAGATGACGATCAGCGCCTTGAACGCCAGATCGTTGCCGGAGTTCTTCAGAGCGGTGTGGGCCGGCACGATGCCATCGCGCTGATCCGTGGAGCCAGACATGGTCTCGGTGTCCCAAGACGACCACTTGGTGAGGATCGCCCCCTCCGCGCCCTCGATGTAGCGCAGGTTGTCCCACCAGCCACCGTTGCTCGAGAACCAGGTGGCACCGATGCGGTCCAGGGGCACCTGGTGGGAGACCATGTACTGGGAGAAGGCCTCGAGGGCGCGGTCGGTGCCCAGCTGACCGCTCACTGGCGAGCCCCAGTTCATCGAGCAGGAGCGGTCGAGCACGACGACGATCTCGCGGGGGTTGGCCACCGTGACACCGGACTGGTCGATGTCGGCCCGGTGGATACCGAGGATGGGGGCCAACATCAGCTCGATGCCGTTGCCGTCCGTCCGGGTCACCTGCGCCTTGGCGGCGTTGGCCGGCGAGCTCCCCGGGTTGAAGTTGCCCGTGGCCGAGTTGAAGACCCCGTACTCGATCGACTCGAGGGTGCCGGGGCCGTCGAAGCCGACGTTGTTGTTGTCGACGATCCAGTTGGCCGCGATCGTTCCCAGGGCCTGGCGCGTGGTCTCGTTGCCGGGGGCCTGGCGGAAGGTGAGCAACGCCGCGTGGGACGCAGCGTCCGACACGGCGGCGGCCTGCGTGTTCGCCATCGAGATGTAGGAGATGTCGATGCCGAGGGCTCCGAAGCCCAAGATGCCGACGATGGAGAAGCCGGTCAGCATCGTGTAGTTGCCGCGGCGGTTGGTCTTTCGTTCTGCCATGGGGTGCTCCCTGGTTGATGATGTTGTACCAAGGGCCTGCGCCACACTCGATTACGTCACGATTACACCCAGCTTCTACCCCGATGATCCGCGAATCCACAGGCGGCTGACGACCCGAGGATGTCATGCGCTTCGTCGCGGACGAGCTAGGCGGTGTCCGACGAGGGAGACCGATGGCACACCTGGTGGCCGAGGGCATCGAGCGCAGCTTCGGAGACCGGCACGTGCTCCGCGGAGCGGACCTGCGGATCCACCCGGGCGACAAGGTCGGCCTCGTGGGCACCAACGGCTCCGGGAAGAGCACGTTGCTGTCCATCCTGGCCGGTCGCAGCCAGGCCGACGGTGGGCGAGTGGAGCTGAAGGGGCGTCTCGCGATCCTCGACCAGGACCCCGAGCTTCCCGGGTCCACGGTGCAGGACGCCGTCGACGCAGCCGTCGGCTGGCACCGCGAGCTGGTGGCCGCCTACGAAGCCGCGCTCGGCGCGGGAGACCAGGAGCTCGCCGCCGAGCACCAGGCCCACCTCGACCAGGAGGGCTGGCAGGTCGATCACAAGATCGCCGGCATCCTGGACCGCGTCGGTGCGCCCCCTCGAGAGGCCCGCATCGCCGAGCTCTCCGGCGGGGAGCGGCGCCGGGTCGCCCTCGCCACCTGCCTGCTCTCCGCCCCCGACGTGCTGCTCCTCGACGAGCCCACCAACCACCTCGACGCCGACCTGGTCCAGTGGCTGGAGGCCTACCTCCAGGGGTACCGGGGCGCCCTGCTGCTGGTCACCCACGACCGCTACCTCCTGGAGGCCGTCGCCGAGCGCATCGTCGAGGTCGAAGACGGCGTCTGTGTTCCCTACGAGGGGTCCTACGGCGACTACCTCATCGCCCGGGCCGAGCGACAGGCCCGCAAGGTCCAGCAGCGCGACCGGCTCCTCCGCATGGTGGCCACCGAGGCCGCCTGGGCCGCCCGCTCGCCGTCGGCGCGCTCCACCAAGCAGAAGGCGCGCCTGCAGCGACTCGACGCGCTGCGGGAGAAGGTGCCGTCCATCAACGAGCGGGATGTCGCCCTCGACCTGCGCACCGGCGTGCACCAGGGCGCCACCCTCGTGGAGCTCCACGGTGTCGCCAAGGGCTACGACGGCCGCCAGCTCTTCTCCGGACTCGACCTGGTGCTCCGACCCGGCGACCGCCTCGGCGTCATGGGCCCCAACGGCGCCGGCAAGTCCACCCTCCTCCGCATCCTCCTGAGCAAGGAGACCCCGGACGCGGGGGAGATGCTGGTGGGCCCCAAGGCGAGCATCGGGGTGCTGGACCAGGCACGCAGCGGCCTCGTCGACACCGACACCGTCTTCGAGGCGGCGGGCGACGGCAACGACCGGGTGGCGATCGGCGACCACTGGGTCCACGTCGCCACCTTCCTGGAGCGCTTCGCCTTCACCCGGCAGCACTTCGACCAGCACGTAGGCAGCCTCTCCGGCGGTGAGCGTGCGAGGCTCCTCATTGCGAAGCTGATGCTCCAGGGGGCCACGGTCCTGCTCCTCGACGAGCCCACCAACGACCTCGACCTGCTCACGCTGCGGGTCCTCGAGGAGGCGCTGCTCGCCTACGACGGCGCCGTCTTCGTCGTCACCCACGACCGCGCCTTCCTCGACCGCGTCGCCACCCAGGTCCTCGCCTTCGAGGGGGACGGGCGCGTCGGCTCGTACGCCAGTCGGATGCAGGCCGTGCGGGCCCGGAACGCCGCGGCCCGGGAGGCGCAGAAGGAGGCGCCGGCCGCGAAGCCCGTGGTGGCCGACACGCCCAAGCGCACGAGCAAGCGCCTGTCGTACAAGGAGAAGCAGGAGCTCGAGGCCCTCCCCGACCGGATCGACGCCCTCGAGCAGGAGCAAGCCGCCCTGGAGGCCCAGCTGGCGGACCCGACGACCTACCGAGACCGCGCCGACGAGGTGGCAGAGCTCACGGCACGCAGCGAGGCCATCCCCGGGGAGATCGAGACCCTGTTCACACGTTGGGAAGACCTCTCCGAGCGAGCCTGATCAGGGGCGCTCGAGCTGGGCGAGCTCCCAGGCCACCGCCGGCGCCGTGTCCTGCGCTGCCTCCAGCCACTCCCGAGCGTAGCGGACGACATCGTCGCCGAGCCCGATCTGTTCGCGGGCGTGGAGGGCGGCGTAGGTCCGAAGTCGCATCATGGTGGCGACGCGGGGGTCGTCGCCGGTGGCCCAGTCCCCCCGGGCGTCGAGCGCCCGGTTCGTGAGAAGCACCACCTCCCGCGGCGTGCCGTGTCGGTGGGTCTCCATGACGAGATCGAGCCAGACGTCGCCGTCTTCCGGGACCCGCTCGACGTGGTCGCGGGCCAGGGAGCTCCACACCCAGGTGTCGGAGCGGGCCGTGGCGTCGGCCAGCAGCAGCCGGGAGGCCTCCTCCATGGTCCGACGCCGCTTCAGGGCGCGGTGGAGACAAGCACGCTGGTCGTCGAGCAGCCAGCCACCTTCCGCCGCAGCCCGCATCGTCTCCACCTCGGGGCAACCAGCGAGCGCCACGGGAACGAGTAGAGCGAAGAACACGGAACACCTCCGAGTCCCTCTCCTCGGATCAGTCCCGCACCGATTTCAGCGCGGCCACATGGGTTCGATCGGCAGCAGCGGTCCGTCCGCTGCCTCCGGAGCAGGCCCGAAGCGGCGAAACACGGGTCGGGGGCGGCGTTCGACCCGTTCCGGCACGTCGCCCCAACGGGCCAGGAGGTGCCGCGACGGGTGCAGCACCCGGAGCCGCGCCTCGTCCTCCAGCTCCCGGAGCCAGCGGAACGGCAGGTGCCACGACCCCTCCAGCAGCTGCTGCAGGGGGAGCGTGCAGTTGGTGGACAGCGCGCCGTAGCGCCCCGCCAGATCGTCGCGCGCCGCCAGCCTGGCCCGCTGATCCGCCAGCTGCCCCTCGAGCTCGGCCACCATCGCATCGGCCTCCTCGCGGGACAGATCGAGCCACAGCTCGTAGATCTCCCGGTTCCGACGATGGGATTCCGCGTAGAAGCCGGCATCCACCGGGTCGTCGTTGCGGAAGGCGAAGATGTGGTGCCGCTGGCGCCGCCAGTAGGCGGCGTCCTCCAGGATCGGGTCGCCTGCGAGGACCCGCTCGATCTCCGGCCAGTTCCCCCGGGTCACCGAGTACGTCTCGTACTCGTGGTCGAAGGGCTCGCCCTCCCGGCAGCCCACCGCACGCATGGAGGCGTGTCCCCAGGCCATGGTCCCCTGCTTGCGGCTGTACACCACCGCGGCGACGCCCAGCGTTCCCTCCTCCTCGTCGCAGGGAAGGGTCGACCGCACGCTCCAGGCCCCCGGTGCCACAGCCGACGACGCATCCACCCACCAACCTTCGGCCACCTGGGGGCCGGCGAGGGCGAGGGAGAGCAGAGCCCATGCGTGTGCCATGGAGAGGGTTAGCCCGTCGCCATGACTCCGACCCTGCTCGTCCTGCTCGGCTGCTCCTTCGTGGAGCCCCCCCAGCCCCCGGTGGAGCTCGACCCGGCGCAGGACGTCCTCGACCGGATCGACGCCCGTCGGGAGCGCATGCAGGAGACCGATGCCGGCGCCGAGCTGTGGCGGAGCATCGACGCCCACGGAGGCCTGCTCCGCTACGAGCGCGTGGGGCCGTGGACCGCCCACCTCGCCGACGGCCGCACCATCCCTCCGGGGGACCCCGTCCACGACGCCCTGAGCGCGCCCTTCTCCTGGGTCGACAGCCCGATGGCGGACACCTCGCCCAGCCGCGGCGACACCGTCGTCGTCCGCACGGCCGAGGGTCGCCGCATCGACCTGGACCCCGTCGACCGCAGCCTCCGCAGCTGGTCCGACGACCTGGGCATCCGCGAGGTCGTCGCCACCCGCACCGTGCAGGGCGTGGCGCTGATCACCGAGCTCGTGCTCCCCGATGGGACCCACGTCGTCGTCCAGCGCTGGGAACCCGCCGACCCGCTGCCCGGCTGGCCCCTCGACGAGGGCTGACGATCTACGACGGCGCTGAGCCGCCCTCGGCCTCGACCTTCTTCCGGGCCGCGTCCCACTCCATGTCCGCCATCCAGCGGCTGATGCCGGGGAAGCGGGAGTACATCCAGCGGATGAAGGAGACGTCGATCCCCGGGTAGTTCTCGAAGGAGCCCCGCTCGATGCCCTTGAGCAGGGAGTTCGCGACGTCGTCGGGCTTGTGGGTCTTGCTGAAGGACGAGTCCGCCTCCATCTTCCACACGGCCTTGGGCTTCGTCGCGTTCTCCTTCTCCAGCCCGGGCGTGTCCGTGGTGCCCGGGTAGAACACCGTGACCCGCACCCCCTTGGACTTCAGCTCCATCCGGAGGCTCTCGGCGAAGCCGGCGATGGCGTACTTGCTCGCAGAGTAGGCGGAGTAGCCGGGCATCGACATGAAGCCGAGGGCCGAGCTCACGAAGCACACGTCTGCCTTCCCGGACTCCAGGAGACTCGGCAGGAAGGCCCGCAGGACGCTGACGTGGCCCAGGTAGTTGACGTGGATCATGCGGTCGAAGGCATCGTCGTCGAGCTCGTCGACGTAGCCGGTGATGGCCATGCCCACGTTGACGATGACCGTGTCCGCCGGGCCGCCGAGGTAGCCGTTGACGTCGCCCACGGCGTTCTTGACGGCCTTGCGGTCGGTGATGTCCATGGACACCGCGCCGTAGCGGCCGTTGGGGGCGACGGCCTTCATCGCCTCGACCGTCTCCTCCAGAGGGCCCTCGCGCCGCGCCGCGACGACGACGTTGGCGCCGCGCCGAGCCAGCTCCACGGCCGTCGACCGCCCGATCCCCTCGCTGCCTCCGGCCAGGAAGACCCGCCGTCCGTCGAAGTAGCCCATCGCGCCCCCTCCAGGTGGGGCGCTGCCGTAATCACCTCACGGGGGGCGGGCACACCTGCTCGCCGTCGAGCCGGATGCGGTAGCCGACGTCGCAGTCGACGGCCCCGCGCCGCTCGTAGTCCTCGCACAGGTCGTAGCCCTCGATGACGACCGTGTCGTCGCCGGCACAGCTGGCGTCGATGACGGTGTCGGTCGACAGCAGATCGAGGAGGAGGTCGCAGCCCGGGAGCAGCGAGACGGAGGCGAGCAACAGGAAGGTGCGCATGGCCCATTGTACCCGTTGGCGGTGACGGACGTCCGACAGCGACCTTCGTCGGACCTCCGTCACCCGACGGTGAAACGCCGACAATCGGTCGGCATCGACCTTGCGAGGGACCCGGACGACACCAGGAGGTCCCCATGCTCGCCCCCAGCCCCGTCGCCATCGTCCCCGCCCAGTCCATCGACGCCATCGACGTCCTTCCCCTGCTCGTCCGCGTCCGCCGCGCCCTGGAGGACTGCCTCTCGGTGCCCCGGCTCCCCGTCGTCGAGGAGCAACAGATGAGCTGGGCATACGTGGGTCTGGTGGAGCTGCACCGGCGTCTGGGCGCCGTGGCGCGCGCATGCCACGACACCGACGACGACGACCTGCGCTTCGCCCGCGCCGACCTGCTCGCCCGCGTCTCGGTCGCGGTGTCGCTCCTGGAGTCCCTGACCGCCCTGCACCGGCTCCCCGCGGGCCGGGCCGACACCACCGCCATCCGGCAGCGCGTCGCCCGACTGGAGGGCGCCTACGGTCGCGCGCTCTTCGCCTGACTCCCCGTCTTCGTGGCTGCCCGACGGCGCTGCCCTGGCGAGCTCCCCCGTTTCACTGTCCGGGGATTGGCCTCCACGCATGCGTCGCGCCGTCGGGCGACCACCTTGTCTCGAAGGCGACCATCGCTGTGCCGGCCACGACGCGGCACCTCCAGTTACACCGCGCAGCGATGGTCGCCTTCCCTCCCCCTCCCCGCTCCGAAGCGGAGCTCTTTCAGCGCGCCGATGCCCTCGCGGGCCGCGCGCTGGGCTGGGTCGCCGCCCAGCACCACATGTCGGTGCCACCGGATCTCCGCCGCGCCAAGGGCTGGGTCGGGCAGGTCCTGGAGACGGCCCTCGGCGCCACCAGTGGATCCAACGCCCAGTGCGACTTCCCCCACCTCGGCGTGGAGCTGAAGACCCTGCCCGTCGACCCGCGGGGGAAGCCCTCCCAGAGCACGTTCGTGTGCACGGCGCCCCTCGATGCCGCCGGCGTCTCCCGCTGGGAGGACTGCTGGCTGCGCCAGAAGCTCTCCCGCGTGATGTTCGTGCCCATCGTCGGCGACGGCCCCCCCGGCGAGCGCCTCATCGGCAGCCCCGTGCTCTGGACACCCTCCGAGGAGGAGGAGGCCCAGCTCCGGGCCGACTGGGAAGAGCTGACGGAGCTCGCCGCCATGGGGCACCTGTGGCAGATCACCGGCAAGCGGGGCAAGGTCCTGCAGCTCCGCCCGAAGGGGGCCGACGGCGATGCCCGCACCTGGCACGTCGACGACGAGGGGCGCTGGGTCGCCGCCACCCCGCGGGCCTTCTACATGCGGGCCCGCTTCACCGGCGCCATCCTCGCCCGCGCCCTGGCCATGCCGCGACGTTAGATGTCACCGGCGTAGATAACGAGCCGGTGATCGTGGCCGCTGGTGGTTCGACCCGACGGCCCGAAACGAGAGGAATATCGGGATATGCGAACGTTTCGAGGGTCGCTTGGGACGGGCCGCCAGAGGCCACGAGGACGGCTTGGAATCTGCGTCGGGGGCATCTAGCTTGCGCGGCGGTCCTGGAGGCGCTGTCGGGCCGCCATCACCGCCTCCCAGGCCGCGAACAGCACCTCGGGCCCCGACGTGGGCTCCGCCTGGGCCAGCGTCCGCTTCCACATCTTGGTCCCAGGCTCCCCCGCGAACAGGTTCAGCACGTGGCGGGTGATGTGGTGGGCCTTGAAGTACGGGCGCCCCTGCCACGCGGCGAGCTGCTCGGCGACCTCCTCCACCACCTCGCGGCGGGTCGGCACCCTCGCGGCGGGATCGAAGAAGCGCCGGTCGGCCTCGGCGAACCGGTACGGGGCGTCGCAGGCCGCCCGCCCGATCATCACCGCGTCGACGTGCTCGAGGTGCTCGGCCGTCTCGTCCATCGTGGTGATGCCGCCGTTGATCTCGATCTGCAGCTCGGGTCGCTCTCGCTTGAGCCGGTAGACGTCGTGGTAGCGCAGCGGCGGGACGTTGCGGTTCTCCTTGGGGGACAGCCCCTTCAGCCAGGCCTTGCGGGCGTGGACCGTGAAGCGGGTGCAGCCCGCCGCGGCCACCACATCGACGAAGTGCAGCATGTCCTCGTAGCGGTCGAGGTCGTCGACGCCGATGCGGTGCTTGACCGTGACCGGCACCGACACCACCGCCTGCATGGCCTCCACGGCCCGTGCGACCTTCTCCGGGGTACGCATCAGGACGACGCCGAAGCAGCCTTGCTGGACCCGGTCCGACGGGCAGCCCACGTTGAGGTTGACCTCGTCGTAGCCCATGTCCTCCGCGATGCGGGCGCACTCGGCGAGCTTCGCCGGGTCGTCGCCCCCGAGCTGCAGCGCGATGCGGTGCTCGGTCGGGTCGTAGCCGAGGAGGCGCTCCCGGTCGCCGTGGAGCACGGCCCCCTGGGTCACCATCTCGGTGTACAGCAGCGTGTGACGGGTGATGGCCCGCATCACCCGCCGCATGTGGCGGTCCGTGCGGTCCATCATCGGGGCGACGGAGAGCGGCGGCATGGTCGACATGACGACGGGGTAGCCCCGAACGGGGCCACCGGCACTCAGAAGAGCCCGGGCAGCGGCACCTGCTCGACGCCTCCCCAGCTGGCGACCCGGTTCCGACCGGCGCCCTTCGCCTGATACAGCCCCCGGTCCGCGGCCTGGATCAGGTCGTGGGCGGTCTGCCCGGGGGCGAGGCTGGCGACCCCCATGGAGACGGTCACGCGGACCTCCGTGCCGTCATCCAGCACGAGCCCGGCATCCGCCACGGCCCGCAGAACCCGCTCGGCCGCCACACAGCCGTGGACCCCGGCCGTACGAGGAAGGATGACGGTGAACTCCTCGCCGCCGTAGCGGGCCACGAGGTCGGTGGGGCGGAACGAGCGCTGCAGCTGCTTGCCCACCGCGAAGAGCACGTAGTCCCCCGCCGCATGGCCATAGGTGTCGTTGAAGCGCTTGAAGTGGTCCACGTCGACCATCACCACCGTGAGGTCCTCGCCGCTCCCCCGCGCCCGCTCCACCTGCCTCGGCAGCATCTCGGCCAGCCACCGACGGTTGTACAGGCCGGTGAGGGCGTCGACGGACGCGTGCCGACGGTACTCCGCCTGCAGACGACGGCTCTCCGTGACCTCCATGTTTCCTCCTCGGACGTGCCGGGCCAGGCACCGCAGCGCGTTGATGGCGACCTGGGGCCACCGGGTGACGACGTCCCAGAAGACGAGCTCGGGCACCGCCAGGACCTCCGAGGCCTTCGACGCCACCACCCAGGCCGAGCGGGGCTGCGCATCGATGAGGGCCACCTCACCGACGTGCTCGCCGGGGTGCACGACGGCCACCGGGTCGTGGTCGACGGTGTCGACGTGCACCGTCAGCTCGCCGGAGAGCAAGATGAACAGCACCTTGTCGGTGGATCCCGGCTCGACGAGGATCGCCCCGCGGTGCAAGGTCCGACGCACGCACCCGGCAACGGCGTGTCGGGCGTCGGGAGCACCGTCGAGGAGTTCGATGTGCGGAAGGTCGTGGTCCATGACGAACCCATCGACGCGGACCCTCGGCCCTTGAGCGATTTCGTCCGCTGGGACCGGGCGAACCGATCAGGCGAGCTTCGTCGCGACCTCGCCCTCCGGACCGGTGATGCGATCGATGAGGGCGACCGGCGCCGGCCCGATGGCCACGGCGGTACGGGTCGGCACACCCTTGAACTCGGTCTTGCCCGCATCTCGGATCAGCGCGCACGGCAGACCTGCCTCCTCGGCGAGGGCATGGGCCTTCAGCAGCGCCTCCTCGTCGTCGACCGAGAGGGTGACCTTGGCACTCCCCCGCTCGATCCACTTGGTCATCGCCGCGTCGACCGGGACCACCAGGTGGCCCTGGGTGATGGCCCCGCGCCGAAGGAACACCGCCAGCGACGCATGGGCGCACTGGGCGGCGATCTTGCCCTTCCGCATCTTCAGGTCGCGCCGGTACAGGAGCACCTGCTTCACCGGTCCCAGCTCGTCGTCCGCCACGTCGGCTCCTACTCGCAGAGAGGCACGCCGGGCACGGCCTGGTAGCGAGCGACGAACACGATCTCGTCGTACGTCTCGCCGGTGCTCGGGCTCGTGAAGTCGGTCATCACGTTGCCCCTCTCGGTGAGCAGCGTGGTGCCGGCCTGGATGGGGGCCCCCTGAGCGGCGATCCAGAAGTGCTCGCCGCAGTTGTCGAGCTTGGCGTAGTGGTAGCCACCGGCCTCGCTGGTCTCCATCACGATGCCGATGCGCTGGTTCTCGGTGGGCTTGACCACCGGCGCGCACTGTGGCTGCTCGTCGGTCTTCTTCACCCACTCGACGAAGAGGATGACATCGAAGGTGCGCTCCAGGGTCGCGCTCTCGAAGTCGGTCATCACCATGCCCTCGGGCATGGCGAGCACGTCGCCCTCGGCCACGTCCTCCGTGGGGGGACCCGCCACCCACGCCTCCTGACCGCAGGCGTCCATCCGGAAGAAGGTGTAGCGCTCGGTGCTCGAGACCTCCTTCACGACCCCGAGGCGGGCGACCGCCTCCTCGGCCGGAGCGGGGGCCTCGACCGGCGCCGGGGCCTCCGGAGCCGTCGGAGCCGCCGGGGCCTCGGGAGGCGCCGTCGTCTCGGCGGAACACGCCATCCACAATGCCAGCAACCAATGCATGGACTCCTCCTGGGGGCCTCTCGGGTCGAGCAGCCTATCAGCCGTCGACGGGCCGTGGGCGGTGGGTGTACGCAGCGGCCCCCGACTTGAAGTCCGCGACGGTGTGGCCCTGGCCACGAAGCTGCCACTGGGTCGTGAGCAGGCCCTCCACCCCCACCGGCCCGCGGGCATGGATGCGGGAGGTGCTGATGCCCACCTCGGCCCCGAGCCCGAAGCGGTAGCCGTCGGCGAAGCGGGTGCTGGCGTTGTGGAAGGCGCAGGCCGCATCGACCCCGTCGAGCCAGCGCTGGGCGACGTCGGCGTCCTCGGTGACCACCGCGTCGGTGTGGCCCGAGCCATGGGTGTTGGCCCAGACAAGCGCCGCATCGACGTCGTCGACCACCGCCACCGTGCAGGCCAGGTCGCCGTACTCGTGGGCCAGCGACGGAGGGGCCGGCCGGTCGTAGGCACCGGAGGCGCCGTGGACATCGACACCCGCACCCTCCAGGGCCTCGACGAGGCGACGCCCGAGAGTGTCGGCGACGGCGCGGTGCACCAGCAGCGTCTCCATCGCATTGCAGGCCGCCGGGTAGTCCGTCTTGCTGTCCAGCACGATCCGCTCGGCCTTCGCGGGGTCGGCCGCTGCGTCCACGAACACGTGGCAGATGCCGTCGGCGTGGCCGAGGACGGGGATGCGGGTGGAGCGCTGGATGTGGCGCACCATCCCGTTGGACCCCCGGGGGATGACCAGATCGATGACGTCGTCGAGGGCCAACAGCTCGGTCACCGAGGCGCGGTTCTCCACCAGCCCCACCACCTCGGCTGGCAGCGGGGCCACGGCGTCGCGGATGACCCCGTGGAGCGCCCGGCAGGATGCCCGAGCCTCCTTGCCCCCCTTGAGGATCAGCCCGTTGCCGGCTCGCAGCGCCAGGGACGCGATCTGGGGGAGGGCGTCGGGGCGCGCCTCGAAGATCACCAACAGCACCCCCAGCGGCACCGTGTGCTGCACCAGCTCGAGTCCGTCGGACACCTCGGTGCGACGCAGGGTCCGCCCAAGGGGATCTGCCATCGACGCCAGGGAGCGGATGCCGTCCACCAGCGCGTCCAGCTTCGAGGGGGTGAGCTCCAGCCGCGCGGCGGTCGCGGCCGACACCTCGCCGTTCTTCACGTCCTGGTAGCCCTGGGCCACGTCGACCCGGTTGGCCTCGAACAGCTCCTCCCGACGGTCCGAGAGGGCCTCGGCGATGCGTCCGAGGGCCTGGCTGCGGGCGTCCGGCCCGGCATCCACCCACACCCGTGCCGCCTCCCGAGCGGCCCGTGCCATCTGCTCCGCGTCCATCGTCACTCCCATCCCTCGATCCACACGACGTCGTCGCGGTGCACCACCGGACGCCCCTTCGGCCCCGCTCCCATGGCCGCCCGCAGCTCGTCCGACGGCAGCTTGGCGATCCCCCTGGCGAACACCACCCCGTCGTAGGCGATCTGCACCACGGCTCCGGCCGCGAAGGACCCGTCGACCCCGATGACCCCGGGGGCGAGCAACGAAGCCTGCCGCTCCTCCATGGCGACGCGGGCACCTCCGTTCACCACGATGCGACCCTGGGGAGCGGTGGAGAAGGCGATCCAGCGCCGACGCCGGGAGAGCCCCGCAGCCGCCGGGAACACCGTGCCCTCGTCGTCTCCGGCGAGCACGCGGCCGAGCGCCCCGTGGGCAGCCCCAGAGGCGATCACCGTGGTGACCCCCGCCCGGGCCGCCAGGCTCGCCGCCTCGACCTTCGCCCCCATGCCGCCCCGACCGCCGGCCGACAGCGCTCCGATGGTGACCGCCTCCCCCTCGTACACGGAGATGCGCTCGGCGTCCGGCTCCTCGGGGGGCTTCGTGTACAGGGCATCGACGTCGGAAAGCAGCACCAGCGCGTCGCCGTCGAGGTGGGAGGCCACCAGGGCTGCGAGGCGGTCGTTGTCCCCGAAGATGGAGAGCTGGCTGGCGCTCACGACGTCGTTCTCGTTGAGGATGGGCACCGTGCCCAAGGAGAGCAGCCGCTCCAGGGTGGCGGCGAGGGACACCACCCGGGTGCGCTCGTGGAAGTCGTGCTCGGTGAGGAGCACCTGGGCCGGGGAGAGCCCGACCCGCCCGAAGAAGGTGTCGTACAGCGCCATGAGCTCGCCCTGACCGACCGCGGCGCAGGCCTGCTGATCGACGACGCCCTTGGGACGGCGCGGGAGCCCCAGCTTGGCCACGCCCAGCCCCACGGCCCCGGAGCTGACCAACACGACCTCGCGCCCGTCGGCCCGCAGCGCGGCCAGCGTCTCCACGAGGTGCCCCAGGCGACCGAGGGCCACGCCCCCTTCCGGGCGGGACACCACGGCGGTGCCCACCTTCACGACGACGCGACGAGCGGAGGCGATGGTCTGACGAGCGGGATGCATGGGGCCCGTCTAGCGCCTCGGGGGGTCTGTGGCGACGGCGTTCACCCACGACGCCAGGCCGCCGGGGGTCGACGTCGCCTGGAGGCGATGGTCGTCGTCGACCGCCTGGAGCCTCGCCGACGAGCCCGCGACGAGCGCCTCGCTGTGGGCGAAGGGCACCACGTCGTCCTGGCGGCCGTGGACCACCAGGACCCGTGCAGCGACGTCCTCCGGGAGCGCGCCCAGCGACGGGAGCGGCGTGCGGGTACGCTGAGCGACGAGGCCTCCGGCGGGGCACAGGAGCACCGTGGGCCCCGTCCAGCTTCCCTCCAGGAGAAGCCGCGTGGTGATGGCCCCCCCGAACGACGACCCCACGACCACGTCGACCCGCTCGGTGGCCAGGGCCTCCCGCTGCACCTGGAGGCTCCGGCCCACGATGCGCTGGGTGATTCGGCGAGGATGCCCGACCGCGGCCAGCACGAGCAGGGGCCAGGCGGTCGGGTCGCGACGCAGGGCGCGCCGGCCGCAGGGCATGCCGTAGGCGACCACGTCGAAGCCTGCCTGCTCGAGGTTCCCCACCTTGCGGCCCTGGGGTCCCGACTCCAGCCCGTGCACGTACATCACCCGCACATCGCCCTCCCCGGGTCCATCTACCCGACGGACCCGCGCAATGCCGCCCCCCGTCGGCCCGTAGATCCGGTCGGAGGTGAGGATGCGTGGAGTCGGGTACGGCGTGGTGGGACTGGTTGCGTTGGGCACCACCTGGCTGGTGGGTGCGTCCGCCGCAGGCTGGGCGCTCCCCTACGGCGCCAACGCCTCTGCCGTGGGTCTGGCCGCCGGTGTCGGCGTCGCGGTCGCCCTTCCAATGGTCGTCTCCAAGCGGATCGTACGGGCCCTCGCGGACCGCACCCCCCGACGGGGCCCCATCCACGCCGCCACCATGCTCGGCGCGAACGTCCTCACCCTGGGCGCCCTCGTCGGACTGGCCCCGGACCTCGCCCAGCACGGCATCGAG